>ERZ773208.2391-NODE-2391-length-12799-cov-3.500549_pt1 | contig 12799 bp, 12 predicted proteins | sample MGYA00581006_ERZ773208 | MGnify/ENA primary metagenome ERZ773208 (study PRJEB29015, sample SAMEA2737793) | human gut metagenome | biome: human gut; feature: human-associated habitat; material: faeces | place: China | collected 2012 ... | reverse complement strand
GAAGAACTGATGCCGGTAAGTGGTCCTGGCGATAATCTGAGGGGCTATCATCTGGTTGTAGTAAAGCGCAATGACATTGCCGTCAGCACCAAAGAGGCTTATGCAGCCATCACCCTACAGACACCAGCCAAATGTTGCCGCGACATTGTACGCCAGCCTATCGAGACTTGGAAAGAGGAACTTGTCAACGATTTTGAGGCACCTATCTTCAAGATGCACCCGGAACTGGCTGAAATCAAACAGAAGCTGTACAACCTGGGTGCCGTATATGCAGCGATGAGTGGTAGCGGAAGTGCCATCTTCGGTATCTTCAAGCATAAACCTGCAAATATAGAGGAACAGTTCGAAGGAATGTTCTGTAAAATAATGAAACTATAATTTAGTTAATAGTTTATTGTTAATAGCGGCTACGCCGTATAGACAAAAGATGTCTATAGTGTCTATAAAAGATAACGTAAAATAATAGCAAGAATGCCCTATTAACTATAAACTATCAATTATAAACTCTAAAATAATGAACGAAGAAACACATCAGAAACTGATGACTATCAAGCGAAGCTTCCGCTTGCTGATGAACGGTCCGGGATCGCAATCTATGCGCGATAAGGGACTGGGATATAAACTGAATTGGGGCGTACCATTCTATGAACTGAAAAAGATGGCTGAGGAATATGGCAAAGACTATGACCTCGCCATCGAACTGTGGAAGGAAGATATCCGGGAGTGCAAGATTCTGGCTACACTCATTATGCCTGCCGATAAGATGCTTCCGGAAATCACAGATTTATGGATGGAACAGGTACAGAGTCAGGAGATGGCAGAGATGCTTGCCTTCAACCTTTTGCAGCACGTAGATTATGCGCCTGTCATCGCCTACCAGTGGATAGCGAGTGACAAGCCACTCTACGAGATTGCCGGTTTCCAGCTCCTGGCCCGTCTCTTTGCCAATGGAAAAGAGCCTAACGAGCGTGGCATCAACGAATTCCTGGATCAGGCTGCCGCAGCATTGCAGGGTGACAACATGGGAATAAAACATGCTGCCTCTAATGCGGTTCTCCGTTTCTGCGACTTCGGTGAAGATTTCGAACAAATCGCAAGAGGAGCACTCAAGGGTATCTACGAGATATAATGGCTCTGCTGACGCAGTCAGAAACAGGCCACGACCCTGCAGAAATTACGTCCCGACGTAGCATGGTGCTGCGTCCCGACATACAAAAAAATACGTCCCGATGCAGCAAATGCTACGTCGGGACGTATTTTTATGGCTAATTTCAGCGTTACATGAAATACTTCTGGTATTCGTTTTCGAAATTCGGAGTGAAAACACCCTTGCCGATGTTTTCGCTGATTTCATCCTTGGTCCAGAATCTGCCACCGGCCAATTCTTCCTGGCTCGGTTTCACCTCGCCATCATATACACAGCGATGTACATAAACCAGTTCCTTTTCCCGCTGACTCTCAAAGACATAATGTCCCAAAGATTCCGGTTCAAAATCGGTGATACCCAATTCTTCCCTTACCTCGCGATACAATGCCTGACTCACACTTTCGCCTAAATCAACATGACCGCCGCAGGCTGTATCCCATTTATCCGGCTGGATATCCTTCCAGGCTGGACGATGCTGCAGATACAGATCACCCCGGCTGTTGAATACATGCAGATGAACAACCGGATGCAATATCTTGCTTCCGTCATGGGCATGACCGCGGGTAACAGCGCCCAGGATGTTGCCCATTTCATCTACTATCGGAAATTCCTCGTTCTTATTATCTATCATCGTTTTTTTAAAAGTTTATAGTTAACAGTTTATAGCGGCTTCGCCGTATGGCATGGTTGCCGTATAGCAAGATTACCCTATAAACTATCAACTCTTAACTATTAACTTTCTAAAGCGTTCCATATTCATCAGAGTAGCGCAACATCTGGTCGACGTAGCTCTCCTCATAATCCAATACCACGTCTGTAATTTCGCCTTCTTCATCCATCTCCAGCATCATCTTCGGATTAATGAATCCCTTGTATGGAGCGAGATTCAGTTTCTTGTATCTTGCCAGTATCTCGCGATGCAATTCCGGATCGATATTCACGGCATACTTCTCAACCAGTTGGCGGGCTGCCTCGAAATCACCCTCGCTCTTGATGCGCTGAATTTCAGCAAGCAACTCACCGAAAAGATGGCGGAGCTTGGCATAATCATTGATCTGTACATAAGTCTTCGTCGTAATGATATTGCCCTCGCTGTCCTTCAAAGCATCCTCGGCAGAAGCATAGTTCATATCCATCTTCACCAGTTCCACAGCACCCTCGGCATGCTCCATCACCCACCAGGCTATCAACGCACGGTTGCGCATGTGGGCTTCCTCTATCTTGTCGCCTTCCTTGATGCGGATGGTCTGGGTGAGCAGACCGTTCATCAGATAACCGTAATACTGAGCCTTGTATGCCTCATCATTCGGAGTCAGACCCAGTTCTACCAATTTATGGTCGGCTACATAATAGAGTCCGAAAAGATCGGCTCTCGCCTCTTCTATCGTACTGCCATATGCCTTCAGTGCATCAGGGTCGGTACCAGGCAAAAGCTGTCCGCTACCATGTCCCAGACACTCATGCAGGTCGGTATGCAGATCATCGGTAATATCCTCGTACTGATTCATCAGACTGATGGTATCCTCATCGATAACGAATTCATCGCGGAAACCATTGCCTTGAGCTGCCTTGTTATATGCCTCGGTCAGGTTACCGATGGTCACACTCTTAGAACCATATTCCTGACGGATCCAGTTGGCATTCGGAAGATTGATGCCGATGGCAGAAGCAGGATATTCCTCGCCACCCAACATCGCCGCACAGATGACATTGGCTGTAACACCCTTCACCTCCGGCTTGCGGAAACGTGAGTCTACAGGTGAATGGTCCTCAAACCACTGGGCATTCTGACTGATGGTCTGGGTGCGCTTCGTTGCTTCAAGATCCTTATATTCTACGATGCCTTCCCAAGTACCTTTCAGTCCGAGCGGATCGCCATACACTTCGATAAATCCGTTAATAAAATCAATCATTCCCTCGTGCTGCTGCACCCAGGCGATGCTGTAACGGTCGAAATCCTTGAGATCGCCTGTACGATAATACTTCACCAGGAGATCGATGAGATGTTTCTGTTCCTCATTTTCAGCATATTTCTGAGCACGGAGCAACCAGGAAACAATCTCCTTGATAGCAGCGCCATAGAGTCCGTCTTCTGTCCATTTCAGTTCCACCAGTTCACCATTACGCTTGGTCAGTTTAGAGTTCAGTCCATACGAAGGTGCCTGTTCGTTGCTCTCTTCCTTCATCCTGGCATAGAAACGTTCAACTTCTGCCTGAGAAACATTCTCATAGAAATTGCAGGCTGAAGTCTGTACCAGATCCTCGCCATCCGTCTGATTCACGCGCTTAGGCATGACTTCCGGATTGAAGATGACAGGCACCAGAATGCCCAACAGATCTTCCTTGCTCTGTCCCTTGGAAAGAGGCAGGTATTCATCGGCTACAGCCCCAACCATCTCATAGAAAGATTCCTCTGAAAATCCTGGCACAAACTTTTCACATCCATAGTGATGATGGATGCCGCTGGCAAACCAGACACGCTTCAGATAAACTTCGAAAGCCTTGAAATCTTCGCTTTCGCGATTACCCTCGTAATGACGGTATACAGCCTCCAGGGTTTTACGGATGCGCAGGTTGTATTTGCCCTGCTGGTCGAAGGTGATATCACGTCCCAAGAGGGTTGCCTTCGACAAGCAATAAATATAAATTTTCTGTGTGAGCGACAGGTTTTCGAAACCCTTCAGCTCATAACGGAGCATCTGGATATCGGCAAATCGCTCTTGAGTGTTTACATTACATTTTGCCATTTTTATCTGTATTTACCATGCAAAAGTAATACATTTTTTCCACATACCAAACTTTTCCTCCTGTTTTTCGCTCTTTGCAAAGTTTTTTACTTGAAATATGCACTTTTTCTTGGAGAAAACTTTTATTTATGCAGATTATTCATTACCTTTGCATGAAAATCAAAACAAAAACATGCCGGTAAAGGCAGAAAACATAAAACGGCAATCATGCAGATAAACGAGATATTAAAAAGCTATTTTGGATACGATTCCTTCCGCCCCAACCAGGAAGCGATTATCAAAGAGGTAATGCAGGGACACGACTGTCTGGTTCTCATGCCGACTGGTGGTGGAAAGAGTCTGTGCTACCAGGTTCCCGCATTAGCAATGGAAGGTACCGCTGTGGTCATTTCACCGCTCATCAGTCTGATGCACGACCAGGTGGAGGCGCTCAAGGCAAACGGTATCCCGGCTGAGGCACTGAACAGCGGAAACGACACGACCGACGAACTTATCATCCGCCGTCGATGCGAGAAGGGAGAACTGAAACTCCTTTATGTTTCGCCCGAAAAACTCATCAGCGAGATACCTTATTTATTCAGCAACATCAAGATTTCGCTCTTTGCCGTTGACGAGGCCCACTGTATCAGCCAGTGGGGACACGATTTCCGTCCGGAGTATTCGCAGCTAGGTATGCTGCACGAGAATTTCCGCAATGTCCCGGTGATGGCGCTCACAGCCACAGCCGACAAGATAACGCGCGAAGATATCATACGCCAGCTTCATCTCAATGGGCAGACGTTCGTAAGCAGTTTCGACCGCCCCAATCTCTCCCTCACCGTAAGACAGGAGAGTACCAAAAAGGCAAAGCTCCAATACATCACCCGCTTCATCAGTAATCATCCGGAAGAAGCGGGCATCATCTACTGTCTCTCCCGCAAGAACACCGAAATGGTAGCTCAGGAACTTATCGATCTGGGTATCAATGCCGCAGCCTATCACGCCGGAATGACTGCCCAGACCAGAGCTTCAGTACAGGAGCGGTTCAAGATGGACCAGATTCAGGTGGTATGTGCTACCATCGCTTTCGGAATGGGCATCGACAAGAGTAATGTGCGCTGGGTAATCCACTATAATATGCCTAAAAGCATCGAGAGTTTCTATCAGGAAATAGGTAGAGCCGGAAGAGATGGAGCACCATCAGATACCGTGCTGTTCTATTCGATGGCCGACATCATCACCCTCCGTTCTTTCTGCGAAGACAGCGGACAGCGTGATGTGAACATGGAAAAACTGCGCCGCATGGAGGAATATGCCGAATCGAGAGTATGCCGACGACGCATTCTGCTGAATTATTTTGGCGAGACATCATCCTGCAACTGCGGCAACTGTGATGTTTGCAAGAATCCTCCACACACCTTCGACGGCACCATCAGAGCCCAGAAAGCCCTGAGTGCCGTGGTCCGTTCGGGTGAGCATATTGCAGTAGGTACCTGCATCGAGATTCTGAGAGGCATGCATTCTTCTGCAGTTGTGAAAAACAAATACAACGAGATGAAAACCTTCGGTGTGGGCAGGGATACAACATCTAAGGACTGGAATGCTTATCTGCTGCAGATGCTACAGATGGGATTCTTCGAGATTGCCTACAACAACCACAACTACATGAAGGTTACCGATTTAGGTTGGAAGGTACTGAAAGGAGAACATCATGTTTCGCTGGCTTATATCGAAGAAGATGATAAAGCCACCCGCCCACAGAAAACGGTACGCAACAGGAAGGGCGCCATCACCCAGCCGGGAAATCTCATTCCTGAGGTGCATGCCGAACGTGTCATCTTCCAGGAAGACTCGAAAGGCGTGGAAGACAAAGGACTCTTTGAACACCTCAGAAAGATACGCAAGAACCTTGCCGACGAACAGGGTTATCCTCCATATATCGTACTCAGCGACAAGAGCCTTCATGAACTCGCAAGAATGAAACCTACCACCAAGAATGCCATGAGCCTGATCAGTGGTATCGGAGAATTCAAGCTCAATAAATATGGCGATACCTTCATCAAGGCTATCAGGAAATATACAGGACTATAACAGGAGAATATCTCCGAAAGATATTTTCATAACCTTCGGAGATAATTTCATAACTAAGGGAGATATTTTCATAACTAAGGGAGATAATACCCGTAACTAAGGGAGATAGCATTCGTAACTAAGGGAGATAAAAAAATCGGGATGTCTGCAAGTTCAGAACTGCAAACATCCCGATTTAATTTTATAGATTGAAGAGATGCGCAACTTAGTTGTTTACGCTACCTCCCACAATATCAAGCAATTCATTGGTAATAGCCTGTTGACGACTCTTGTTGTACTGCAAGTTGAGTTCGCGCAAGAGTTCATCGGCATTATCCGTAGCGGTCTGCATGGCCACCATTCTGGCAGCATGCTCACTCGCCTGGCTATCCAGCAACGCTGTATAAATCATCAGACGAAGCTGCTTAGGAATCAAGACTCCCAAAACAGTCTCCAAGTCTGGCTCTACAATGAAGTCATCATTCAGAGGTTTTGCCTCAGAACTCTGGCGTCCGTCAGCTTCAGCCTGCTTTTGGCGCAGATATTCCTGAGCCTTTGCCGTAGCCACATTAGAGGTAAGGTCACGATCGTTGTCCACTCCTATCGCCTCAGTGCTGAGGTCAATAGGCAAGAAAGTCTTGCGGGTCAGAATCTGTGAACCGGCACTCTTAAAGTGATGATAAATCATCTCCACCTTATCGAGCTCACCAGCAGCATACTGCTTGGCAAGTGAATGGGCGATATCTGCACAGGCACTGGCATGAGGATGATCGGCAAGATCATTAAAGTTACCGCCAATCTTCAAACCCAGTTTCTGTGCCTTCTCTGCCACTTTTCGTCCGATAGGATATACCGTGATGTCGTCAATGCCTTGAGCCTTATACTCGTCCACCGCATGCATCATCATCTTGATAACGTTGGAATTGAATCCACCACACAAGCTGCTGTTAGAACTGTATACCACAAGAGCTACACGCTTGGTTTCCTTGTGCTCCAACTGCAACGGATGGTCGACATTCGGAGTACTTACCAGGAAACTCTTGAGGATATGTTCCAGCATATTTCCATAAGGCAGCATATTCTGGATAGCTACCTGAGCATGATGCAACTTACTGGAAGCCACCATCTTCATCGCACTCGTAATCTTACGGGTACTGTTAACGCTGGCTATACGAGTTTTAATCTCTTTTAATGACGGCATAGGCTATTACGCTTTATATTGTCCTGCAACATTAGCCATGGTCTCCTCGACTGCCTTAATGGCATCGTCGGTGAGTTTACCATCGCCCAAAGTCTCAATCACATCAGCGTGCTGGCTGCGCATTGCATCGAGGAACAGATCCTGACAGTCGCGAACCTTATCCATTGGCACGTCGTGCATCAATCCGTGAACACCACAGTAGAGAATAGCTACCTGCTCGCCTACCGGCATTGGGCGGTACTGAGGCTGAACCAGCAACTGGTCGTTCTTACGGCCACGGTCCAGAGTCATCGCTGTTACGGCATCCATATCGCTAGAGAACTTAGAGAAGGCCTCCAGCTCACGATACTGAGCCATATCAATCTTCAGTGTACCAGCCACCTTCTTCATACTCTTGATCTGGGCAGAACCACCTACACGGGATACGGAGATACCTACGTTGATAGCTGGACGGAAGCCCTGGTTGAAGAGGTCGGTCTCAAGGAAGATCTGACCATCGGTGATGGAAATCACGTTGGTTGGGATGTATGCTGATACGTCACCTGCCTGTGTTTCGATGATAGGAAGGGCTGTCAAAGAACCACCACCCTTTACGTGACCCTTCATGCACTCTGGAAGGTCGTTCATCTGCTCGGCTACCTCCTGCTGGTCGTTGATACGAGCGGCACGCTCCAACAGACGAGAGTGGAGATAGAAGACATCACCAGGGTAAGCCTCACGTCCTGATGGACGTCGGAGGATCAGAGATAGCTCACGATAAGCCACAGCCTGCTTACTCAAGTCATCGTATACTACGAGAGCTGAGTAACCACGGTCGCGGAAGTACTCACCGATAGCTGCACCGGCAAATGGTGCGTAATACTGCATGGCTGCAGGATCGGCAGCGGTAGCACTTACGATGATGGTATATGGCAGGGCGCCATGCTCCTTGAGGTTCTGTACCAATGCTGCAACGGTAGATGCTTTCTGACCGATAGCTACATAGATACAATATACTGGCTTGCCAGCCTCATAGAAACTCTTCTGGTTGATGATGGTATCCACTGCGATGGCAGTCTTACCGGTCTGACGGTCACCGATGATCAACTCACGCTGTCCACGACCAATAGGAATCATTGAGTCTACCGCCTTCAAACCAGTCTGAAGAGGTTCCTTTACTGGCTGACGATAGATTACACCAGGTGCCTTACGATCCAAAGGCATCTCGAAAGAATCGGTGAGGTCGATGTCACCCAGACCATCAATAGCCTGACCCAGAGGGTTTACGACACGTCCGAGGAAGTTGTCGTTTACGCGGATAGAAGCAATACGGTGTGTACGCTTCACGCTCTGTCCCTCCTTGATGCCAGCTGTAGGACCTAAGAGGACACAACCTACATTGTCTTCCTCCAAGTTCATGACGATAGCCATGGTTCCGTTCTCAAACTCAAGAAGTTCATTAGCCTCGGCATTACGCAGACCATAGATACGAGCCACGCCATCGCTGACGGTAAGCACAGTACCCACCTCGTCAAACTGCTGAGAGCCATTAACCTCCTGGAGCTGCTGCTGAAGAACCTCAGACACCTCACTTGGTTTAATTTTATCTGACATTTTATTATTTACTTTAATTATTTTTACTTTTTGAGCTGTGTCAGAATGTTGTTGAGCTTAGTCTTTACGCTCGCATCCATTCTGTAAGTATCATACTCAAGGATGAAACCACCAATCAGTTCAGGGTTCACCTCGGTCTTGAACTCCACAGTACCTTTCGTTCTCTGCTCCACCATCTTGCGCATTTTGTCCTCCGTAGAGGCGTCAACGGCAGTGGCGGTGATCAGCTTACCGCGGATGATGTTCTTCTGTTTCCTGTAAAGAGTGATATACGAAGCAGCCATGAATTGCAGGGTGCTCTCCCTATCCTCTTTCAAGACGAGAGCGATAAACTTCTTGCTCAGTTCCGTAGGCTCTTTGCCCAGGGCTGTGATGAGAAGTGCCTCTTTCTTGTCTTTGGAAAGCATAGGGTTGTCTATCGTAAATCTCAGTTCAGGCACGTCGATGTAGCTCTTAAAGAGCGTCTGCATCTCCTGGTAGACCTGATCTTCGAGCTTCATGCCGAGTGCAGCCTTGATGAGGGCACGGGCATAACGCACCGATATTACACCTATATCCATAAGCTTTACTATTTGTTGTCAGAAGAAACCTCGTCCAGCAGTCGATTTATCATATCCATCTGTGCCTTGTCGTCAGAGAGCTTAGCCTTGAGCACCTTCTCTGCAATCTGAACAGAGAGTTCGGCTACCTGGCCGCGGATTTCACGAATGGCGTTCTGCTTCTCGGTCTCAATCTGCTTCTTGGCATCAGAGAGGAGACGTGCGCCTTCTTCGCGTGCTTTATCCTGTGCTTTCTCTACAATGGCATCGCGGGTCTCGGCAGCCTCCTTGAGGAGGGCAGCCTGCTTCTCGCGAGCTTCCTGCAAGATGGATTCACCTTCTTTTTGGATATTGGCAAGCTTCTCGTTGGCTTCGTGAGCCTTCTTCAGACTATCATCAATGAAAGCCTTGCGCTCGTTCACCATCTTAATGATGGCTGGGAATCCAGCCTTCCAAAGAATGATGAAGACGATGATGAAGACCAGCGTCATCCAGAAGAGCAAACCGCTATCAGGAATTAATAAATCCATATATACTGGTTAAAGTTTTACTTAAACGTTTTATTTTAACTAACTCTAGAATCATCTCTATCATGCCCCGGAAAGACATCAGGCTGATGCCTGTGACTTCCTTTTATCGGGGCAGATGATAGTGACAGATGAGATGATTACATAACGATTGCCAGGATGGCGATGATGACAGCGAAGAACGCAACACCCTCAACCAACGCAGCTGCGATAATCATAGAAGAACGGAGGTCGCCCATCTTCTCTGGCTGACGAGCCATAGCGTCCATAGCCTGGCCACCAATGCGACCGATACCAATACCTGCGCCAATAGCGGCCAAACCTGCACCTACTGCGGCACCCAACTTTGCAATCTCTGCTGCTAATAAAAGTGATAACATAATCTTAATAATTTAAGTTGTTTATATTTTCTTTGTTTATTATCTGAATGAAATTAGATCCGTAATCTATAATCTATAAACTACTTCACTACCTCTGGCTCAGCCTCATGAGACTTTACATGAGCCAGCGAGATGAATACTGCACTCAGCATGGTGAATACCAATGCCTGAATGTAGCTTACCAATACTTCGAGGAGCATCATAAAGGCGCTCATCGCAACACTTACTATTGTCATACCCGTACCTGCCACATAGTTGGCGATAGCATTCTCACTGATGTTGAACATAATGAAAATGATAGCCGCAAACGAAAGTGCGATGGCGTGACCCGCCATCATGTTGGCGAAGAGTCGGATAATCAGAGCCAGCGGTTTCGTAAAGATTCCGAAGAACTCGATGAATGGCATCATCGGTATAGGCACTTTCAGCCACCAGGGTACATCAGGCCAGAAAATATCCTTCCAGTAATGTTTAGAACCGAAGATATTCACTGCCAGGAACGTGCAGACTGCAAGCACCATAGTGATAGCGATATTTCCCGTCACGTTCGCACCTCCGGGGAAGAACGGAATCAATCCCATCATGTTATTGATAAAGATGAAAAAGAACGCTGTCAGCAGATACGGTGCAAACTTCCGGTAGTTGGGTCCTACACAACTCTTGATAATGTCATCGTTCACCATCATGATGAACATCTCCATGAATCCGATAAATCCTCCCGGCGCTTTCGCTCCTTGCGGACGTTTTCTGTACCAGTGTGACACGCTCAATACGATGATGAGCAACAACACGCTGTTGAACAGCAAAGCAAATGTCACTTTCGTGATGGAAATATCCCACGGGCGGACCTGTTCGCCTGCCGCATTATACTCTACCAGTTTGCCCTCGTACTTACTTCCTTCGGGAGCGATGGAAAGTCCTTCATAAGTCCCTCCATTCTCTTCGAGACGGGAAGAAAGGAACGTGTGCCAACCTGTAGTGCTACTATAAACAATAATAGGTAATGGTATAGTAATGTGTGTTTTACCCCACGTCGTAATATGCCATTCGTAGGAGTCGCCGATATGACCGAACACAATTTCTTTCACATCCACCGTGTTCTCCTGTTCCTCTTTCGGAGTAATCTCGTCCTGCGTCTGTTGTGACACCGCTTCCCCCTCCTGTTCCTGTGCAAGAACCGGCAAGCTGACTGCCGCCATGAGGCAGAACAGAATCAACGGAGCTACTATGTTATGCAACTGTTTCATTTTTCTTCTTATTTTTCTTTTTCCGTTTCTGATTCAACTCAAAAGAGAAGAAGAACCAGGTTTCGAATACCAGATATATCAAATAGAACAAGATAAACGTCAGCAGAAAGGCTCTGGCTTCTTCGCGAACGGCAAGACAATAAATCAATACCAGAATCAGCGAAAGAATCATTTTTATCATCTTCGTTGCCAGATACAACAGTAACATTCTCTGTGGAGCATGCCGACGGCAAGCGTCGAAAGCATAAATGCTAAACAGCCCGAAGAAGTAAAAATAGATCGGAATAAACGGATACCCTCCGAAATAATGCCCCGGCAAAGCGAAGTGTAGAATGACAGCTCCGAGTGCCCCGCTAATTACCGCAAATAAGGTATGCCACCAAATAAAATTCCGTTTAGTTTTACTAATATTCACCATGTTACTGTGTTTTTCTGTAAGATTATAACCTCGTTTTTTTCATTTTTTTAATGCTTAGTCTTTGTGCCGGTGAGGAGTTTCCGTCAGGAAACACAGGCAGAAACCGTACCGTCACTCATTTCGACAAAACCGCCCTGAATATCCATCGTGTGCTCTTCTCCGTCCATCGTCGTGTAACTCAACGTTCCCGCTTTCAACGACGAAACAATGGGCGCATGCCCGGGGAGAATAGAAAACGAACCGATCATTCCCGGCAATGTGACAATCTTCACATCTCCGTCGAATATGCTCTTTTCGGGCGATACTATACTCAAATGCAGTTCTTTCATCGCAACGTTTTTTATTTCTTCGCTTGTTCCAACAATTTCTTACCTTTCTCCATAGCTTCCTCAATCGTACCTACATTCAAGAACGCCTGTTCGGGAAGATTATCCACCTCACCATCCAGAATCATTCTAAATCCCTTGATTGTATCCTCAATGGAAACCATTACTCCCGGAACACCCGTGAACTGTTCGGCAACGGCAAACGGCTGCGAAAGGAAACGCTGCACACGGCGGGCACGGTTCACCACCGTCTTATCCTCCTCCGAAAGCTCCTCCATACCAAGAATAGCAATGATATCCTGTAATTCCTTGTTACGTTGTAGAATCTGTTTCACACGCTGCGCCGTATCATAGTGTTCCTGCCCAACGATGTGTGGATCAAGAATACGAGAAGTAGACGCCAACGGATCCACAGCCGGATAGATTCCCAACTCCGTAATCTTACGGTCAAGTACAGTAGTCGCATCCAAGTGGCTGAAAGTAGTTGCAGGAGCCGGGTCAGTCAAGTCGTCGGCAGGCACATACACCGCCTGTACGGAAGTGATAGATCCTTTCCGGGTGGAAGTGATACGTTCTTGCATCGCACCCATTTCAGTAGCCAACGTTGGTTGGTAACCTACAGCCG
>ERZ773208.2384-NODE-2384-length-12816-cov-3.256250_pt1 | contig 12816 bp, 10 predicted proteins | sample MGYA00581006_ERZ773208 | MGnify/ENA primary metagenome ERZ773208 (study PRJEB29015, sample SAMEA2737793) | human gut metagenome | biome: human gut; feature: human-associated habitat; material: faeces | place: China | collected 2012 ... | reverse complement strand
CACAAGGAATTTTATCAGGTTTATTTGTTTCTCATTTTTAAGCATATTTTTACTTGTAATTATTAGGAGGTTTACTATGGCACTTGACGGTGTTTTCTTACGCCACATAAAAAATGAATTACAAACAGCTCTTGCCGATAGTCGTGTAGATAAAGTCTATCAGCCTTCAAATGATGAAATTGTTCTGACTATGCGTTCTCGTGATAGTGGCTCGAAAAAACTTCTTCTCTCCGCAAGAGCTAATAGTCCACGCATAAATATAACCTCTCAGACACCCGAAAATCCACAAACTCCGCCTATGCTATGTATGCTTTTGCGAAAAAGGCTTGCAGGAGCAAGACTTCGTGAAATTCGTCAGCCTGAGCTTGAAAGAATACTTTTTCTTGATTTTGAGGGCAAAAATGAACTCGGCGATACAGTTATGATGACACTTGCTGTCGAAATTATGGCACAGTATAGCAATGTTATTTTCATAGATGGTGATGGTATGATTATTGACGCACTAAAGCGTGTTGACCCTACTATGTCGTCAAAAAGACTTGTACTGCCCAATGTTCGTTACGAACTTCCACCAAAGCAGAATAAGCTCAATATGCTTGAGGTGTCAGCCGAGGAGATACTTTCAGCAATAAAAGCCTATCCGAAAAATGCAGACCTGTCTAAGGCTATTCTTGCAACGGTTCAAGGGGTTTCGCCTATTATATGTCGAGAAGTTGCACATCTCACAGGCAGAGGAAATGATGTATTTTCAAAGGAACTAACCGCTGAAGATGAAAAGCGTTTGCTATATTTCTTAAATAGAATTATCGAAACAGCTAAGAATATAAGCGGTTCGCCTATACTCATAAAGGATAACACAGGCAAACCAACAGATATTTCGTTCCTTGATATAACACAATACGGAAATAGTGTTTCTATCGAACACCCCGAAAGTTTTTGTAGCCTGCTTGATGAATTTTATTCAAGGCGAGATTCTATCGAGAGAATGAGAGCGAGGTCACAGGATTTATCAAAGCTTTTGACTAACCTTTGTGAAAGAATTTCCCGAAAAATTATCGCACAGCAAGCAGAGCTTATGGCTTGCGTAGATAGAGAGCATTTGAGAATTTGTGGAGATATACTTGAAGCAAATCTTTATAGAATAAAAAAGGGCGATGAATTTTGCGAGGCGGAGAATTTCTATGATGAAAACCTTGCTAAAATTAAGATTAAATTAAATCCAGCCCTTTCTCCAACACAAAATGCTCAGAAATATTATAAGGATTATCGTAAGGCTAAAACAGCCGAACAGATGCTCAAGGTTCAGCTTGAAAAGGCACACGAGGAATTGCAATATCTTGAGGCTGTGCTTGATTCTCTTGGCAGAGCGGAAACAGAAAGAGAACTCAATGAAATCCGCACAGAGCTTGCAGAGCAAGGCTATATCCGTACAAATCGTAAAAAGCAGAAAAAAGAAGCCACACTTCCACCGCTTGAATATAAATCCAAGAGCGGATTTACTATTCTTGTCGGCAGAAATAACCGCCAAAATGATAAATTAACTCTAAAGCAAGCTGATAAAAACGACTTTTGGTTTCATACTAAAGAAATTCCTGGTTCACATACGATTATAGTCACTAATGGACAAACTCCTGATGATGATACCATTCTTTATGCAGCAAGTCTTGCGGCATATCATAGTAAGGCAAGAAATGCAGGAAAAGTTCCTGTTGATTATACAAAAATTCGCTATGTTTCTAAGCCACAGGGCTCAAAGCCTGGTATGGTAATCTATGTCAACCAAAAAACTTTATATGTAGAGCCTATGGAAAACTAAAAGTTGAAGTCAGGAGGTCGAATAAATGAAAAAGCAGATTAGATATATTATTATCGCAGGAATAATTTTAGCTGTTCTTATCGGAGCGTTAGTTTTCTTGCTTACAATGCCAAATAAAGAAGATGAAAGCACAAGTACAAGCTCTAGTACGGCAACAACGCTCATTGAGCAGGCAACAGGTAATATAGAGAAAATTGTAGTACAAAACAGCGGTGGAACATATACACTTATGGGTTATGGTGCTCAGGTTGAGAGTACAGTCGAGAGCAGTGGTGAAACAAGTACTGTTACAACAACAGAAATGGTCTTTACAATGCAGGAGCATAGCTCTTATCTTATAGATAAGGATAAATCAGATGCCCTTGCCTATGATTGTGCGAATCTTGTTGCCTCTAAGGTGGTTAATGCTAATAATAATCCGGATTCCGACTATGGCCTTGATAAGCCTCGTGCTACTGTAACAGTCAGCTTTTCTGATGGTTCAGAAAAAACCATAAAGGTTGGAAATGATGTTCCAGGCGGCAAAAGTGCTTATATAAGAATGGGGGATAGCAATAAAATTTATGTTGTTGCTCTCGATTCAGTAAATAGTATGCTTGTTGAAAAGCTTCAGATGTTCGATAAAACCATACTTAACAGTCTTAGTGATGACGAAACACTTAGTCTGCTATCTGTAACGGGTTCAGGCAGAAAGAAAGCACTCAAGCTTGAAAAGAAAGCTTTCTCTAATATTTCAAGTTATTATCTTTCATCACCAAATCAGGCGGCTTGTGATGCAGATAAAATAGAAAGCTTGTGTAATTCAAGCTTATTCCCACTTGTTGCAGATTCTGTTGCTGCAATAGATGTCAAAGAGAGTGACCTGAGCAAATATAACTTAGATAAGCCATATTATATTTTAGATGCTAAGACAAGCACACGCTCATATAAAATTCTTGTTTCTAAGCCTGATAAAGACGAAAATTGTTATATTATGCTCAATGGAGCTGACATTATCTATAAAATTGAGAGTAGTGTTATTGATTTTATGGGCGGAGATGGAAGTGACATAGTGTCAAAAACTATTTTCTATCCTAATAATCTTAAACTAAAATCTGTTGATGTTTCTTATGGCAAGATTAAAGATACCTATACTATTGAAAACACGGTTACAAAGAATGAAGATGGTGTAGATATTACTACAACAAAGGTTTATTATAATGGTGAAGAAACTAACATTACTTTATTCAATAAGTTTATGAGAAATCTTTCTGTTTTGGAAAGAGCAGAAAAAATTCCAGCATATGACGAAAAATCAAATCCAGTTTTAAGCGTATCAGTTACATATACTGATGATACAATAGATACTCTTGAAATTTATAAGGGAGATAAAAAAGCAATAGTTGTATTAAATGGTAAGGCTGTTGGCACAACTGAGCTTGAAACGGCTGAAAAGCTTAATAATTGTGCGAAGCTTCTTGCAACAGGCACAGACTTTGATTCTCTTGTTGAGGACAAAAATGAAACATCTGATAGTAGCCAAGCGACTGCATAAAGGAGATTAAAAAATGGAAGAGCAGAGTAGATTGAAACAGTTATACACAAAGTATAAAGAAATGATTCTCTATTTGGTTTTTGGTGTACTTACAACAGCTTTGAACTATATAGTTTATTTCATTTTTGCAGTTCCGCTTGGTGTTCACTATGAGATTTCAAACTGCATTGCGTGGGTAGCAGGTGTAATATTTGCATTTTTAACAAACAGAAGTATAGTATTTAATTCTCAGGCAAAGGGCTTCAAGAAGAAATTTATTGAAGCAATAGAATTTGTTGCCGCAAGATTATTCTCGCTTGTAGCAGAAATGGTTATTCTATGGTTCTTTATAGACATAGTTCCGCTTTATCCTGATGAAAAATGGAATAGTCTTATCGCAAAATTCATAGGTGCAGTAGTTGTCGTTATACTTAACTATATTGCAAGTAAGTTTGTTATTTTCAAAAAGGATAAAGATGAACCGAAAGAGTAAAACTCTTGTTTCTGAAAGTTCATATTAGGAGTTGTATTTTGCTGTGAATGATATAAGATATATTTGTCCCATTTGCGGAGAGCATCTTGCAAGAATTGAAAAAAGTTTTGTTTGTGAAAATAATCATAGCTTTGATATTGCAAGACAAGGCTATGTCAATTTACTTCCAGTAGGTCAGAAACATTCCTTAAGACCTGGTGACGATAAAGAAATGCTTAATGCTCGTCGAAATTTTCTGAATAGTGGATTTTATGAGCCAATCGCAAATAGCGTTACAAGTAAAATACAAACACTTACAGCTAAGCAAAAAGCACCAGTAATAATAGATGTCGGTTGTGGTGAGGGCTATTATACACGCAAAATAGCGGATAATATAGTAGGCTCGCATTGTGTCGGTGCAGATATTTCAAAAGATGCCACAAGAATGGCGTGTTCTCGTGGCAAGGATATTGAATATTGTGTTGCAACAGCCTCACATTTGCCTTTTGAATCTAAAAGTGTAGATGTTATAACAGCGATGTTTTCGCTTGTCTGTGAAGATGAGTTTGCAAGGATTTTGCGTAATGGTGGCTATATTGTCGAGGTTACAGCAGGTACAGAGCATCTCATAGAGCTAAAACAGGTTATTTATGATGAGGTTTTTCCGCAAGATAAGCACCCAGCACCTTGTGGAGAAAAATTCAAAGAAATTTCTTGCGAAAATTTTAGTTACAAGATTGATGTTAGCGGTGATTTGCTGAAATCCCTTTTAGAAATGACACCACATATTCGCAGAATAAACCCTGAACACAGAAGGCGTTTAGATTCTCTCGAAAGCCTAAGCTTGACAATCTCCTATTGGCTGACAGTAAGACAAGCTAAAAGCTAAGCAACTTACCTGTGGCAAAATTGCATTTATAACAGGTTATGGAATATTTTTAAACAGTTTAAGTAATTACCAATAAACTGCTGAATGGGCAAGCAAAGTTCGCACTATGATTAGCTATCGAAAAGCTACAAATAAAAATGCTATCACAATATCAAAGTTGTGATAGCATTTTTAGATTTATCAAGAAATTTACTTATGATTTTTATGCTTTAATGAGCAGCCACAATCTTCATCAAGCTCAGTTGACTTAGGTGGGAAAAATTCGTCTGTCGGGAAATCTATTCTGCTGAAAAGCTCGCAAGGATTATCGCAAGAGGTTACACATTCCTTATCAGGAATGCAGAAATCATACGCAGGAATCATCATCTGCACATTTCTCTCAATCTGAACGATTGTGAATATACCGATTGTAACAAGAACCTCTTTTTCAGATTTATCCCCTTGGAATTCTCCGCCATATTTCTTGCAGATACACTCAGGTATTCTGCAAGGTGGTGGACAGCATTTCTTTTTCTCACAAAGCTTTGCCGAAAGTGCTATCGGCTCGGCAACCTGTACAGTTGCTTTTGGAAGATTACGAACAAACATATTTTGGTGGTCAAATTCATCAAGCTTAAAATCAGAGCTGAATACCTTTACATTTCCCTCACTGCCATAGAGAATGACTTTCTTGCTAAAGACAGATAAACCAGAAACTGTTACAGGTACAGCCGCAGGCTGCATAAATACATCAAGGCATACATCAAAGAAGAAGGTCATATCCACAGAGTAAAAGCCCTTATGGAATGGTACAGGCTCTAAATCAAGCAGAACCGTTATAACCTCAACATCACGCAGTCTTACATTAGTTGCCTTATCAATTATATTTTGTGTTGGGGGAGTAAAATAAACCTCTAAATCTTCAAGACAATCCTTATCTCCGCATGAATCATAAACTCTTTGAGCGTCTATGCAAACGGTTTCGTTAAAACCGCCATTTTGAGAGCAGTTATTAACTTCTCTTGTATCAAATTCATTTTCTGCCATATAATTACAAAGCTCCCTTCATAGAATGGATTACAGTAACATTCTATGTGGGAGCAGTAGTTTTGTGCAATTATTTTATAGAAAAGGTCTTACGCTATGAGCAAGGTGTTCTTCAAGCTCAATAAGGCGTTTTGTGATTTGTTTTGAGGTTTCGTCCGCCGCTTTATATTGATTAAGGTATCGGCTGAGAGATTTCACACCCATATTGCAACCGTCGGTGATAAGGTCGGCAACAGTGCCGTCAGATTCATTGACGGCAAGCTTCATATTTGTTTTAAGCCACGACATACTTTTCGCCATAGCGTTGGGGTCTTTGCCGTCATCGTGGTATTTATCAAGTAAAAGCTGAATTTGATTTTCAAGCTTTTCGTGGTCATTCTTGCAACGGTCGAGATGTTTTTTAAGGTCGGTATTGCTTACATAGTCGAGTACATCTTCTATACTTGCTACGCCCATTTTTATTCCAGCATCACATTCTCTTAAAAGCTTAATGGTATCAGATTCTATCATAAAATTCTGCCTCCGTTTTTATTTTATAGAATTAGTATGGGCAAAGTTTTTATCATTATTATAAAGTTAAAAATTTTTAATAAATTTATAACTTATCTATATATTGGTTAAAACATTTAAACTCTATGGCTGAATCTGACTACATTCGGCATATTCTGACAAGTTGACTTTTAGCTGTTATCGTTATATAATATAAGTTACACCTTAGGATTATTATAAGGAGGAATAGCTATGACAAAGCTCTATCTTGCCATACCTTGCTATAATGAAGAAGAAGTTTTGCTTGATTCCGCAGAAAAGCTTTTTAATAAATATAGACAGCTTATGAAAGCGGGCAGAATTTCAAAGGATAGCCGTATTGTATTTATAGACGATGGTTCATCAGATAAGACATGGAGCATTATTCAAGGACTTCATGAAAAAATACCTATGTTCAGTGGTATTAAGCTTAGTTGTAACAGAGGTCATCAAAACGCCCTTCTTTGCGGTCTTATAACCTTAAAGGACTACGCAGATGCAGTTATTTCTATTGATGCTGACCTTCAGGACGATATTGATGCAATCGACAAAATGCTTGATAAATATGAACAGGGTTCGGATATTGTTTATGGTGTTCGTTCAAGCAGAGAAACAGACACAAAGTTTAAACGCTTTACAGCAGAGGCATATTATAAAATTCTGAATAAGCTTGGTGCAAAGACTATCTTTAATCATGCCGATTTCAGACTTATGAGCAAACGAGCTTTGAATATCTTTGCTGAGTATAAAGAAGTTAATATCTTTCTTCGTGGAATGGTGCCAATGATTGGCTTAAAAAGCGATATTGTTGAGTATGAACGCAAAGAGCGTCTTGCAGGCGAAAGCAAATATCCATTAAAGAAAATGCTTGCTCTTGCTTGGGAAGGTATAACATCTCTTAGTGTTAAGCCTATAAGAATTATTACTTTTATAGGACTCATATCCGTATTTATCAGTATAATTATGCTACTTATATTCCTTATTCAGTGGATATGCGGAGTAACAGTTGCCGGCTGGACAAGCATTATCTTCTCAATATGGCTTCTTGGTGGATTGCAGATTTTTGCAATCGGTATTGTTGGCGAATACATAGGTAAGATTTATCTTGAAACAAAGCATCGCCCAAGGTTTATTGTTGAAAAATTCCTTCACGATGAAGAAAAGCCAAATAGCTAAAATTTAATATTCAAAAGATTAAACGACTTGAAATCTCAAATTCAGATTTCAAGTCGTTTTTTAGTTATTTTTTGAGATTAAGCCTTAGTGTGCGAAGATAGGCTTTGTGTTCAGGACTTACCCGAAAGCTTTCTATTGCCTTTTGAATAGTTTTATTATGAACCCACGGAGTAAGTTTTTTTTGCTCAATAAATTTAATTGCCGAAGAATATTGCTTTGCAAGAGCTGTTGCAAAATACCATGCAATCATCATATTGATATAATATTCATTGCTAATGATTTTTGAGGCAAGCTCAAGGTGATTTTCTTCAAATTTTTCATCAAGAAAATATCGCATAAGCATACCAAGTCCATATCTTACAGTATAAGCTTGTTCTGAATTTATCCATTCGTTTATTTTTATAAAAAGTTCGTCTGTATGTCTGGCAAAAATTTTTGGCGACATTAAATCGCAGGTTGCCCAGTTATCTATATAGGGAAGAAATTCATCTGTTAAGCTTATAGCCTTATCATAATCCTTTATGGGTTCGATAAGTAACGAGTGAAGATTATTTTCCTCATAATATTTATGTGGAAGTATTGTTAAAAACTCATTAGCATCAGCAGTTTTTGCAAGAGATTTTGCATATTTTCTTAGAATCGGCATTCTTATGCCGATAATAGCTTCAGGATTGACTGTCGGCATAAGCTTTGAATGAAAATTTTTATATTCTAAATCTTGCAAGGAGAGAAGCTCGGCACGAATCTTATTTTCTGTATTCATAGTATGCTACCACAGCTTTCAGCCTCTTGCTTTAAGTAATTAACAATTTCTTTTTCACTTTTCATTTTGAGAACATTTTCTGCAACTTTTTTTGCGTGAGCCTTGCTCCATTTTGAGATAGCTCGTCTTGTTTTGAGAGTTACTGCTGCCGAAACGCTGAATTCATCAAGTCCGAAAGCTATTAAAAGTGGAATCATAAGAGGGTCACTCGCCGCTTCACCGCACATTTCAACAGGTATTCCTGCTTTGTGTCCACTCTCAATAATATGCTTTATAGCACGAATTACAGAGGGGTGAAAGGCGGAATAGAGATAGGATACATCATCATTTCCTCGGTCTACTGCCATAATATATTGTGTTAAATCGTTTGTTCCTATGCTGAAAAAATCGACTTCTTCGGCGAGAATATCTGCTATCATCATTGCTGATGGAGTTTCTATCATAATGCCGACTTCGATATTTTCTTCAAAGCATTTTTTATTTTCCTTGAGCTGTTCTTTTGCAGCTTCAATAGCTTTTTTAACAGCTTGTACTTCTTCTATACAGGTTACAAGCGGAATCATAAGCTTTATTTTTCCATAAATGCTTGCACGAAGAATAGCTCTTAGCTGTGTGAGAAAAATATCCTCTTGTTTCAGGCAATATCGTATAGCTCTGTTGCCAAGATATGGATTTTCTTCTTTCTCAATATTAAGATATGGAATTATTTTATCTCCGCCAATATCAAGCGTTCTTATCGTAAGCTGTCTGCCATCAAGCACAACTGCTGCTTTCTTATATTCGTTATACTGCTCCTCCTCTGTTGGGAGTGCCTGCTTGTTCATAAATAAGAATTCCGTCCTGAAAAGTCCGACACCCTCAGCTCCAGCCTTTACAGCTTTAGCAGCCTCATCAGCATTGCCTATATTAGCAGCAAGCATTACTTTTCTGCCATCCCTGGTAACAGTCTGTTTATCTATATATTTCTTAAGTTCCTTAACTCTTTCATCATATGCTTTTTTCTTTTTATTATATATCTTAAGAGTTATAGGTGTAGGATTGACGAATACTTCGCCGTAAGCTCCATCAACTATAACCTCCTCACCCTCTGCTATTTTACTGCATATATCCTTAACACTTAATACAGCAGGGATTTCTAATGCTCTTGCAAGAATTGAAGCGTGTGATGTATCTCCACCCTTCTCTGATATAATACCGGCAATATGCTCTGTATCCATATTAGCTGTCATAGATGGATGGATTTCATCGGCAATAATAACAGTATTATCAGAAAGCTTAGTAAGATCAATATGCTTCTGTCCCTGCATTATTGCTATAAGACGCTGTTTCATATCTTCAATATCGGCTACTCTCTGTGTCATAGTATCATTGTTAAAGCTTAAGAATATGTTCTTTAACATCTCACAGGTATCTTCAACCGCTGCTTCTGCATTAAGCTTGTCATTAGTTATAGCACTTATTACACCACTGGTAAACTCAGGATCTCTTATAAGATATTCCTGATTTTTTAATACAAGAGCATTCTTATCATCACCATTAAGCTTCTGTGACAACTTATCCACAAGTTCATTAGTTTCCTGTATGAACTTTTCCACAGCCTCATTGAACTTATCAACCTCAGCTTCTGTATCCTTAATCTTAACACGGCTGACAGCATTCTTACACTTATGGATAATAAGTGCTTTTCCTATACCAATTCCCTTAGATGTACCTATACCTCTTAACATATAGACCCCCGTTTCCGCGTACATTTACGCATATATGTTACCAAGCTAATCACTGGTTAAATACATACTTTATCATATTAATCAATGTCTCACTTGTATCTCTTGAATATATAACCTCTCTTGCCGTTACAGGTTTGTCAGTTATTATATTATCAACACCTTTATTAGTAAGATTCTTTATAGAAGCGTCATTATTAACAGTCCACGCATATACCTGCTTTCCTGAATTATGAATAGCATCAACAACTCTCTTAGTAAGGAACGAAGCATTGACGCTAAAGAAATCCACGTCATCTATCTCATAGAACTTTCCATAAGCCACCGATAATATATACCCGACTTCTATGTCCTCATCATAAGACCTAACAGCCTGCAATGCACTATAATCAAATGAGGTGATAACGCACGAATCCTGCATTGAATATTTCTGTATAAGCTTTACAACCTTCTTTGCTACCTCATCACTGTTATCCGCCGTTTTAATCTCTATATTAAGTTTAATCTTTCCTTTGGCAAGCTGCAATACTTCTTCAAGTGTTGGAACTTTCTCGCCCTTGTACTCCTCTGAATACCAATACCCGGCATCAAGTCTTTTAACTTCTCTTAAAGTAAGCTCCGTAATATTCTTTAGAACACCTGTAGTCCTGTATGCTGATGTATCATGCATAACAACAATATAGCCGTCTTTGGTCATCTGGACATCTAACTCTATAACATCAGCCATATCTTCAATCGCCTTACTGAATGACGCAAGAGTATTCTCAGGTGCATCTACTGAAGCACCTCTGTGGGCAGTTATATCCGTATTGTGGAATATAGCCACTCTCTCAAACGGATTATTATTAAATGACCCAATTATATATATAATATCAAGCACTATGGATAATGCCAGCACAACTGCATATATTATCCTGTTGACCCTTGCTGAACCTTCGTCAATATCCACGAATTCAAATTCAATATCATCCAGATCGGAATATTTATAATACATATATGAAATCATTGAGAATGAACAAGGTATTGATATAAACACAAGAAAAATCTTCACACCGGCCCTCAATTCCCTAAGAACTGATAAATATACCGCACTTCCAAGATAAGCCATATCCAACAGCTTAACACCGCCTATAAGTATAAGCGAAATAACTGTATAGAACACTGCTATAGCTACAAATATTGCAAGATTATATACAATAACAGACATAATTACCCTTAATCTGTTATTTCTTACAATCTGTGAGCTTTTCTTATATGACTGTCTGAAATTCTTCCCCTCCATCATATATATATTAAATGAGAAAATTCCTCTTATAACATAATAATATATAAGAACCATAACTATTGCCACAAGCATATATATCATATACCTGTTTCTTCTCATCGTACTTCCGATAAGATTGCTCAATGTATCTGAATATATAAGATTAGCGACAATTGTAACATTTATAAATATAATCGAAATAAAGAAAAATAAAAAAAGCGGTATGCTTTGAATTCGGATTAAATTTTTAAGACGCAGGTACGCATTATATATATTATCAATTATAGATGCGTTATTACCTTTTCTCTTAGTTTCAAAGCACACAGCCAAATATGCCATCTCGTAAATGCAGTAACCGACAAACAGTATAATGCCTGTAAACAAAGCTATAATAACAACAGGGTTTGTCAGTGCCTTTACAATATATTCATTTGTTAAATATCTGATTCCTGCAACCTTCATACAAAGATTAATGGCGGCAGTTAATATAGGATATATAACTGCTACTGCCAGTAACTTATATGTCAGTTCAAACAGAATTACGTGTCGTTTGCTCCTGCGAAGCAGCCTGACATTATTCTTAAGACTTTCTAACATTGTCCACCCCGCTGATTATCTATGAAAAAACCTCTGAAGGCTGCCAGCACTTGAAGCCTGTGCAACTACACTTTCCATTTTCTTATTAGCAATTCTCTTAGTAAAATGGTAAGAGAAATCCACAACATATGATATAACAAGCACAATTGATAACACTGTAGTTACCCTCATATCCATACTGAATACAACACGTTCTACCATTTTATTGAATACACTAAATATAAGAACTGCTAATAACCCCCAGCCAAGAGTGCTTTGAAGGCATATTATTCCTTTATAATTAAATCTTAGATGGTCGTAATTCCACCATACTTCACCAAAAAGCTTCTGCATAAGTCTTGCTGTCATATACTCAAATATTGTCGCACATATAGCACCAGCAACGTATAAAGCAGGGTAATTACCCTCAATTGGTGCAAATATATGAAATGCTATAAACACGCCAAAGCCATATATAACGCAGAACGGAAGCTTGGCAAAACCCCTGTTCTCCCAATATCCAAGCTGTTTTCTTATGACTATACATTCCATAGCCCAGCCAAAAAAACTATATATAAAAAACCATACCGCTAACTGGTTAACATTCATTTCCCTAAATGTAATATCAAATATATTATACATATTAATACAACTTTCTTTCATCATTACCATAATGGTTATCTTTTAACATTATTATATATATTCTTATATACATAATAAATGCAAATGTCAATACTGCTGCACACACTATCATTATAACATATTGAAGATTAACCGGCATATGCGGAAATGCAACTAAAGCAAGCATACACACATACAATACTGCTGTACATACCTTGCCATACCATTTAGCACCATCTAATCTCCTATTCGCCCTTTTCATAACTACAAGCCCCATAAGTGCCATAACTACCTCTTTGACAATAAGATATACAGCAAGTATGCACATATATGGAATATTAATAGCCAGAGTAACTAACATTGCAAGCTGCATAAGCTTATCTGCTGCCGGATCAATAATCTTACCCAAATCAGTTATCATATTACAACGTCTTGCTATCTGCCCATC
>ERZ773208.2381-NODE-2381-length-12820-cov-17.586369_pt1 | contig 12820 bp, 29 predicted proteins | sample MGYA00581006_ERZ773208 | MGnify/ENA primary metagenome ERZ773208 (study PRJEB29015, sample SAMEA2737793) | human gut metagenome | biome: human gut; feature: human-associated habitat; material: faeces | place: China | collected 2012 ... | reverse complement strand
CGCAACAGATAAATGCTGTGCCGCCCTTGTATGTAATCAGACTTCCTTCCACCCATTCTCCATTATCCAGCCGCTTAGCTTTGAAAAGGATTTCTCTCATTGTTTTTCCTCCATCATCGTTAAAGCCTTCTGCAAGCAAGCCTGTATCTCTTCACTGATAGCAGCATTGCTCTTTGCGAATGTACTGTCTAAGTAGTTTTTGTCATGGTAAGCAAGAGTTTCTAGAGCTAACGCAACACGAATGTACTCTTCTGACGTTTTGCATACACACTCAGGGGATTTCATTGGGCACCTCCGATGATCTCGTCAAGTTTGACTGTTTCGCCGGGGCGGAGGGATACTGCTCTTTCTGGAGCCCATCCATGCTCAATTCTTGCTCTAATCGTACAAGGTTTTATCCCATACTTCTGGGCGGCTTCAGAAATCGTCAAATGCTCCCCGAATACATCAATATATCTATTCGTTCTCCTGTTATTGGCCTGTTCCTTTATGGTTGCCCATTTACAATTCTCAGGACTATACGGACCGTCATTATTCTTTCTGTCAATAGTAAGGCCATTTTTATAGCCATTTTCAATCGCCCACTTTTGAAACGCCTTAAAGTCATTTTCCCAATCTGCACAAACTACAATTCCTCTCCCTCCATAGTTGTGGTAGCTATTCCTTTTTGGGCCAAGACACCGGCGTCTCATTCCTTTCCATATCTCGTATAGCCTTGTATCTGACATTCCGTGTTCTGTTTCTCTATCAATAAAAGTTTCAATTTTGTAGCACCCACAGCTTAATGTGTGCCCTCTTACCAAGTTGTTTGCCCAAACAACAACTTCTTTACCGCAGTCACATTTGCATTTCCAAAGCGTTCTATATTTTCGTTCTTTTGGGCTTCTACTTGTATCTCTTTCGATAGCCAGCAGCCTGCCAAACCTCTTTCCTGATAAATCAATCAATCTGCCCATTCACGTTCACCTCGCAAATTCTCGGCTTGTCCATGTTGGCCTCCTCTTGCTTTAAACTTGCATCTGACTTGCTTGTAAATTGCAACCACTTTTGATATTTCTCACAATCACAGGTCCAAAACAGCTCTCTTGGCCCAAGTGGGCAGGTATGGCATGGATAAGGGATGGTTTCACTGCTCATGCTCGTCCTCCCTTCGCTGGCCCTCACTACAAAACTTAATCCGCAAACTGGTGCGCATGAATGGGGCATCATAAGCTGGGCAATCGGTTGTATTCTTGTACACGCACTCGCGGCACCTGACCACAGGCACGGCGTCGATGGTGGGGGCATGACAAATCAAATTAAGAAAATTACGGTTACAGTTACGTTCAATGCCAGTTGCCCCTTTATATTGTTTCTCAACTTCGTCATAAATCATGTCAACATCAGCTAATCTCATGCCCGTCCTCCTTGTCCATGCGAGCGCCGCAGTTGGGGCAGTATGGCATGCTCTCAAATGTTAACGGCTGTGTTCCAGCACAAACAGAGCACCTAACTCTTGAAATAATCCCGCTTGCGGTTGAAAACTTTTCCCATCTCCCGTTCCTCACCTCCACAACGTCTGCGGCGGAGATAGCCACAAGCTCGGATATGCAATCCTCAAAAATCTGTGCAGCTCTTTCGTCGTTTTCTTCTTCGCAATCACGGCGATAGTTCTCAAATTTCTTGACAGCGACCGTCCTCTCGATGTACTCCTTCATTCGCTCCACCTTCGTTCGTGATCGTCCACAATCCGTTCAATGATTTCCAACTCTTCATCTGTCAGCGTCCGGTTCCACGCAATGGAGAAATCGCCCGTACACCGATTCGGGCAGGCCGTACACTCGCAGCGGCTGGCGCTGCTGGTATCATTCACCCTGAATGGGCAGCTATGGTTATAGCAGTCAGTTCTAATCCCTAATTCCCGTTCGACAAATTCAGTGGGATACATCGGCGGTATAGTTTTATTCTCCATCCTGCTCCCTCCGTAGTGCGGCTTCCTCACGGGTGAGGAAAACGGTTTTGCCGATGGCACTTGCTGGGTATCGTCTTGTCGGGCGCTTCCAGCTTACGTTATGCTCAACCCGAATTTTGACAAGTGTTTGCTTTTTGGTTTTTGTTATAGCCACTATTTCCCCAATCAGGAATTTCCCGTTTTCAACAGTTTTGTAGTTCCAAACGTTTCCCCACGTGCGAACATCAACCTTTACTTTTTGACCGACTTTGCACGGTGGCACCACGCACCGCCCCTCCCTGTTCGCCTGGGCCAGTTCGCGGAGGCGGTCAAGGTCGTACTCGTCGCCCAGGATGTCCTCGATGGCGGCGAGGCGAGCCGCAAGTTCTTTCACACAGTCGATAAATTCATCGACCTGATCTTCCTCAACAGGCGGGAAATTCTTGTGTACCCAAAATTCTCCGTCAAAAATAGTCAGCCGCTTCATGTCAGTCCTCCAAACTCACCGCAAATTCGTCTACTTCTTCTACGGACTCACACTTTTTTTCCTCATAAACAGCATCATCCTCGTACATAGCTTTTTCCTCTGCCTCTTCCGGAGAATCCGCCTCAACATAAGCAAACCCGCTAAATGATACTTTGTATTTCAATGTCAGCCCTCCTTCGTGCCGCGCCACTTGAATGCAGTACACATTTCTGTTTTACCTCGGTCGTTACAATATTCAACGGCACATAAGTCACAACACTGCCCGGCCATTAACGCAGTCATATCGTCTATAGCTGCTTCCCTTTGGTGTTCTACGATTTCAAGGCACCGCTTCACCTGCTCCAGCTCGGCCAGAACCTCTTGTGCAGACCTCTGGTGAGGGCACGGGCCAAACACACAGACATTGGCCGGGTCCTCCTCTCCGTATCTGCATAGCCCTCCCTGCTTGTAGTAGACACATGCGGCCATCTGCTCCAGCTCGGCCCGCAACCTCTCGTTTTCGGCCCGGAGTGCGGAGAGGGTGGTGGCGCCATCAAGTGCAACGCCTCTTTTCAGGTCCTTCCCTTCAAAATATCCGTTTAGCTGCTCAATCAGCTTCTCAATGTCCATCAGGTGTCCACCTCCACTGGTTGCTTCATCCACTTCAATGCAGCTTGCCTGCACCCTTCATAAATCGGAATGTTTGGATAAGCACAGATGAAATTGCATACTCCGCCTTTTTCATGCTCACAACACTTACAAAAGTCGGCTCTGAGAAAAATGTCCGCCAGTTCCTCGTCGCTCATGGCCCGGATTTTATCTGCGTTTGTCATGTTTCATCCTCTCCCTCCGGCGGGCGGCGGTAAAACACCCAATGCGGGATTTCCTTTACATTGTAAATGCTACCTGCAGGTGTGATGATATGCCCATGCTGGCACAGACACCAGTACCCGTTCCCGCCCTCGATGGGTTTGCAGGCAACCCACACAGGCTCGTCCATCTCCCGCAGTTCCTCCAGCGTCAGTGGCTCGTTCGGCGGGGACAGGGCGGAGATTGCCATGTCTAGGGCATCGGCATATCGACCATGCTGGGATGCCCTAAGACTGCTGGAATCAACTCTGTCTTTTGCCGCCCAATCAGCGGACTTTTCAGCGGCTTCGAGCTTCCGGGTTAAATCCCGTTTCTCTTGCAGGATGGTCACAGCCTCTTTCCTGCCCATCCTCACCCCTCCTTTCCCGGCGGCTCCGGAAGGGGCATCCAATACAGGATGTCCAATGCCATAAGCAATTCGGAGCAATTAACGTTGTATCGCTGCCATTGCCCACGCTTGTTGATGTAAAACTCTCCTACAAACCCGCAGCCCGTAGCAAGTACTCGCTCCCCAGGCTCCGGCAACCTCTCCTCCACGCTCACCCACTCGTTCGGCGCCCCCTTCTCTGCGAGCAGTTTGTTATGTGCTTCTTTCAAACTGTTATAATCATTTTTCAGTTTATTGTATTGAGCCATAACTTTTTTCAGCTCACAGGTCATCTGGTGGTAAGTCAGCTCCCCTTTACCTCTACGCATTATGTAGCGCCTCCAATCTCTCCATCATCAGTCCCCCAAAAACATCACCAATCATATTTGCTCCATTCTTTCCTCAACCGTGCATCTTCTCTGTCATGAAGCTCTCTTTCGAGTTGTTTTGCCCGCATTTCATAATGTTTCGCGGAATCCCCATGTTTTTTATAATAATTTGCCGCCCGCTCATAATCATAAGCATTCGGAAATCTTGGAAGTCTATAGTATGCCATTTTCAATCCTCCAATTTATTTAATCTCTCCATCACCATCTCCACGGCCTCGTCCGTCATGGGAGCGCCACAGTAACCGCAAAAATTCAGGAAATTGTCCGGGCTTTGCTTGCCGCACTTTGAGCAGTAAAGGTCATCGTATTCACAGCGCTCGTCAATCGTAACTTCATGCTGTTCGCCCATGTCATCCATGCCAGTCACACGGCGAAACCCTCCGCGGTGCTTGTGGTGCTCAACCCACTCACCCTTCCACACCTTTTCCACTCGCTCCCGGCGGAGGGCAACGAGGACCGCTTGCAGTGCTTGCAGATATTTTGCCATTTCTTTGTAATCTTTTTCTGGGTTTGCCGCCAAATCATAAAACGATTTGCAATAGTCATATTTTTCTTGTAAAATCGAGAACGCTTCTTCCAGCGTCATGCTCATGGGTGGGCCTCTATTTCTTTCCGCAAACTTTCCTTAATGTAGTAGTCCAGGCCAAGTCGCTGACAAAGTGCTTCGGCTTCTCGCCCAAACTTTGCCCATTCTATATTCGACGGGTAGTAGTTCAGCTTCCCAATTTTCACCTTGTCGAAGATGTCATGGTAATTTTCGATACAGTCTAGCACTGCATCAGCGTATAGGACAGGTTCAAAGGAGCACCAGGTCTTGATTCCCCTGCACTTTGCGGCATACAGGTCTGCCATCCGGTCGATCGGCGCGTATGGGCCGCTGGCGGAGCCGTCAATGGTCACGCCGTACCAATCCTCGCTGTCTAGCAGATCGAAGTCCCGGCTCCCATCCCCCTTTGTGAGAATCTGGACGCGGTTCCCGTATTCCTTCAAAACTTTGATGATCTCCCGTGTCGGCGTGGTATCGTAGCCGGTCGGATATGGGTCACAAGTAAAACACAGGTGAATAATTCTTCCGGTAATGTGCTCCCTCTCCAACTGTGCCTTGGTCGCCTCTACAATTCCATCACGGGGCCGGACATCTGCGTGAAACTTCTCTCGGTCTCGATGCAATACACTCGGCGCAAAGCAATAATAGCAACGGTGCGGGCACCCAGTGTAGATATTCAGCGCATAGTCACCGTACTCTTTGGCTTTCCCTTTCGGCTCATAAATCGGCTTCATTCCATCCCCTCCAGTATCTCCATCTGCTCAAACTCTGGCGCTCTTGTCGCCGGTTTAATCATTTCTTTTACTGCCTTTTGATAGAAATTCCGGTCAACCTCGAACCCATAAGAGTTTCGCCCCAGCTCATAAGCGGCCCGAAGGGTGGCCCCACTACCAGCACACGGGTCAACCACAATATCCCCCGGATCTGTAAAGACTTCGATTAACCGCTTCAGCAATCCAACGGGCTTTTGTGTTGGATGGATTTTGGGGTAGTCCTTGGCACTGTCCCTGTGCCATTCAAACCAGTTAAATACCATATGGCCGTTATTGCGGAATTTTGGCAGTTTGTTTCGGTACAACACGATGGCAAACTCTGTGGCACCAACGATCTTCATATTGGCTTTCAAAACCTGCGCGGAATAGTTCTTGACGAAGAACAGGGGATAGTTATGTAAAAAGCCATATCGCTTTCCATAGTCAATCACTGTCTGCATCTGTTCAAATGCGCAGAATACAATCATGGCCGGGGCCTGTCCCCTTTCTTTTGGCTCTTTTTTCAAGAGACGGTTGCAAAAATGCATATATTCCGCAATTTTGAATGTCCCATCTGTGTGGAAGAAACTCTGCTTTGCCAGTTTGCTCTCCCCATTTTTGTTGTCTCCGCCCTGATACCACACGGGATTGCTGGCATAGGCATCCGCTCCGATGTTATACGGGATATCTGCAATCACAAGTTGGGCCTTTGGGATGTTGTACCGCTTGAAGTTTTGAAAATTATCGTGATATAGTTCAATCTTTGGCATCCAGCATCTCACTCTCTGACCCGCTCAGAATCGGCGCGCGAGTGTTCCATTTTGCGATAACCTCCGCTTCGGTTTTACCGTAAATCGTTACGCCGTCACAAGTTTCATTGCAGAAATGTATGAAACACCATTTTCCGAGTTGAAACTCATTCAGCATAAGGGTGTCTTTTTCGGCTTGTCTGTCTATTGTGGCTCCGCACATAGGACACGGCAGCAACACACCCGCATCCGTCAGCCGCTTGGCTGCCTCGTGGTCGCCCAACAGGGCGCGCTTCATATCATCCATCATTCTCTCTTCCTTTCCAGCGGGCAGCTCTCGATGGCGTATGTAGTCACCCATGTTTTCCGCCCGCCCCGGTTTCTCCCAACAACAAACGTCCGTTTCTTAGCTGTCCAGCCCGGTACTGGTTTCTCTTCCCGCAGCCATGGACACTTGCTGATTGGGAGGCAGCAATCCATGCAGGGGTTAGCAGAGTAACGCCGGATGGGGACTAGATATTGTTCAAGTTCGCCCATAGGGCCTTACCTCCACCTGTATACTCTCGTTTTCCCAAAATTCATGGGACACTTTCCGCACCCATTCCCGGTTGTCGTCCGGCAGTATGTAGCCTTTCATGGCGTCCACAAACGCCTTGCCCATGGCGGCGTGATTGTCCACGTCCAGGCCGTCGTTCCAGCGGAAAATGACTTCGACAGGACCTTTGACGAACTGTTTTCGGATATGCGCCTTTTTCATGGACCACAGCGCCAGAGAGTGGAGTTCTTCTGCGTCCCGCTTCCGCTGTGACCAATGTTTCCCGGCATAATACGCATTCAGGCCAAACCGCTTGTTCCAGGCCGCTTTTCCCCTTTTGGTGGGCGGATACGGAATTTCAAAAATCAAATCCCCATCCTCCTTGCCAGCTCTTTCAGGGCTGCCTCGTATTCGTCCGGCGGCAATCCCTGGAGCTTTTTCTTCTCCCGCTCATAGGCGGTCCAGTCAGCGTTCCCAGCCGTAGACTCCATCGCTTTCTCCCTTCTTTGTGTATCGGCGGCACCGGGCATCATAGACCAGCTGGATGTTTGCCGTTGAGCCGTAGGACCGGTTCTTCAGGATGCTCAGCCCGGCGTCATACCCATAGGCCGCGATATCCTTTTCTTCCATCCGTTCCAGCGAAAAGGCGTTGTCCGCCCGGTTTGTGATGTCCGCCGACCCGCCGATGTCGTCCGCGGTCAGCAGCTTCTTTTTGTCGTTGTCACCCTTCCGGGGGTGTGCCACCAGATGCACATGCACCTCGTTTTTCTTGGCGAACTCCACCAGCCGCCCCGTGAACCGGCTCTGCGCCCGATAGAAGTCCTTGTCGCTCTGGTCGCTGAATCGGGCGGTCATCAGGTTGTCCACAAGAAATACACAGCAGCCGAACCGGCGAACGGCATACTCGAACACGGAAATGATGCTGTCCTCGTCCCCAGCACCGGCCACCCGGTTGTCGTACAGGAAAAACTTCCCCTTCCACCAACCGTCGATCCGGTCCGCGATCTCCTTCGGCGTGTAGTAATACAGCTTCCCGGACACCGGGTCCCGCTTCGGCTCGATATGCCCGGCCCCGGCGGCCTGTAGCATGGCCCACTGCTTGAAGCGCCAGGCCGACAGCTCCCCGGAGTATGCGCAGACCGGGAAGCCCTGGTCGATGGCATTTAGAAGCAGCTGGGACAGTAGCGTGGACTTGCCGCTGCCGCGCTTTCCAGTCCAGACGGACAGCTCTGACGGGGCAAAGCCTCCGATGGACTGGTCCAGTGCTTTCAGGCCGGACATGACGGCGACGGATGCGCCGGGGTCCCTCCGCTCCACGTCCGCCAGGTCCAGCAGGCCGTCCATAGGCTGTTCCACGGCGCCCAGCAACAGATGATCCACGGCCTTTCTCCCCCCGGTTGCCAGCACGTCCCGGACGCGGGAACTCTTGCCAAATGCTCCCTCTTTCGGCAGCAGCACGGCCACAGATGGCGCGTATTCTTTGAGGGCGTCTGCCACAGCTTCCGCCGTCTCCCGGTCAGATAAAGCCAGGAACACAGACGGGAAGGCACTCAGAAACGGCTGCGCGTCCCGAAAGTTCTCAAAGCCCGCCCCATAGACAAGGCACACGGCGTTCTGGTTGTCCATGGCGGTCACGTCCTGGGCGTCCGCCACGAACCACAGCGTTTTCCGAGTGTCCATGGCGTTCTCGTCGTAGAGCAGCCAGGCGGAGGCATCAGGTAAACTTGGCATATGGATCTTCGCCTCCTTCGGGTGGTTCATCTTCCCATCTCCCCTGGTTTAGCCAAGTGGCGGGATTTGGGATATATTGTCCTCCGTCTTTCTGCCACTTCGGCCATAGCTTCTGTTTGGAAACGGCAGCCAAAATGGTTTCTGTCAGCTCTTCTGACGGTTTCAGTTTCTCCCAAGACTCCCTGGCTTTCTTTTTCCCAGTTTTGTTTGGGTACAAAGCCCAAAACCTGTCAAACCGTTCCCCCTGGGGGGACGATAGGGGGGATTTATTCTCTCCGTTAGGAGAGATAGTATCGGTTTTGGTTTCGGTTTCGGTTTTTTGGGTTAAGTTGGGTTTCTTTGGGTTTTTTTCGGTTTTCTTAGGCCTCCCGCCCTTAACCCCATTTTCTCTGTTTTTCTCCGCCTTGGTGGTATAGGACTCCTTAAAACGGTCCTCCTGCATCATGACACGTTCGGCGAAAAACCGCTCATTGCCACAAAGTGCTATCGGCGTCCCTGACTCGCTGTATTCCAGCAAAGCCCTGCACAGCCGACCGAACTCTGCATCGTTGAGTGCAGACATCTCCCTTTTGTATTCCCATGGGAGCGCAGCATAGTTTCTGGCCATCGTGTCACCTCAAAACGGAAGATCGCCGTCTTCCTCCGAGATTACCGCAAAATCAGCCTGCTTGTATTCCGGCGCCTCCTTGTTCTCCTTCTTGGAGTCTCCGAAGTACACGTTGTCGGCCACAACCTCCGCTGTACGGCGCTTGTTCCCACTCTTGTCCGTCCACTCTCTGATCTGTAACCGCCCCTCTACAATCGCCATACGGCCCTTGGAGAAGTATTTCGAGACAAACTCTGCCGTGTTGCGCCACGCAACCACTTCAATGAAGTCCGTCTCCTTCTCCCCGTTGGTCTTGAAGTCCCGGTCTACGGCCAATGTAAAGGATGTGACAGCCGTCCCACCGTTTGTCCGTCTGATTTCCGGGTCTTTCGTCATCCGGCCCAGCAAAAAACATTTATTCAGCATTTTCGACTCCTTTGTGATAGATCATATCCTCCCGGTTCCAGTCCGGGTAAAACCCTTTCAGATACGCCACCAGATAGCAGTACAGGCTTTCTCTGGTGGTGCCTCGTCCTAGCCTCTGGATGTTCGTGCCCTCGTCATAGGCTCTGTGACAGGCCGGGCAGAGGGTCACGATATTTCTCTCGATCCCCTTTCCTCCCTGGCTCCGGCGGACCACATGGGCCACCGGATCACCATATGGAGAGCCGCACAGCACACAGAAGCCATTGTCCCGGATGTACACGGCTTTCTTGACTTCCGGAGGAATAGATGTTGCCTTAGTCTCTGCCCGCATGTCCCCACTCCCTTTCCACCTGTGCATCCAGCATTCGGAGCTGCAGCTTCATGGCATTGATTGCTTCAAGGGCGGATTTATAAACGACCTCTGCGCAGTCCCGTTCAAACCGCAGCTTTGCGATCTCCCGATCTCCACGGCAGATGTCGGAGATGATCGTTACCGGCGTACCTTTGGACCGTTCATCCAAAATTCTCTTTGCCAGGGCGATCCGGTATTCCTGTTCAGACTGGGCATAGGAGCGTCCGCGCTTCCCAAGCTCCTGCACGGCGGCGTCCAACAGCTTGCTTTTCTGACCGATCTCGGAGATCAAATCAATCATGGTTCATCTCCTTAATACAGTCCAGGCAGTAGACGTGCCCGAACTTCTCCATGCTGGCGTTCACGTGCTTCATGATCGACACCGTGACGCCTTTGGAGTCCTTGTACGCTTCCAAGACCTTCCCGCATTTCTCGCATGTAGTGACATCGACTTTCGCCGCAATATCGGTCTTGTCATACTTCGTCTTGTCCTTGTCCCAGTACACGTCAGCGGCGATCCCAAGGGCCTTGCAAGCCACGGAGAGGGCATCCGTCAAGGCCATCTTGTAGCACTCGTCAGAGGTGTACAGACCGCTCTTCTCTTTTGTGATAAAGGCGCTGCCGCCGGTACCGGGAACTGCCTCGGACCACTCGCCGTTGTATTTGTAGTACAGTGAGATGTCCATGAATGCGGAGATTTCCCCGTTGGCTCCGGTCTCCAGCCACTCCCGGTCAATGGTGTATTTCCAGCCAATGCCGCATGGGCCGAATTGCTCCGTCAGCTTCTTGATGCGCCACATAGGGTTGATATCGGTCTTTCCGTTCAGCCGCCCACCTCTGATCTCCTTCTTGGCCTCTGCGGGGACGGCCCGGACATTGTTGTAAATGTCAAGGTTCATCACTTCACCCCCACAGAAATCCCTTCAACCAAGACAGCCCCAGGCACTTCCTGCCCAGCCTTTAGGACCTTGCCCAGCTCGCTCTTGCTGATTTCCGGGGCTTTGTACCGGATGCACTCCTTATGCCCGTTCAGCTCCGCCCACTCGATGGCGGCGGAAGGGTTGTCCACATTTACGGAAGTGGTCTTTCGGAACGTCACCGCGCATTTCGGCGTGGAGAACTTCTCCCCGTGTAGCGCGTAAGAGAGATACTCCTTGAGCCGCGCCGCCTTGTTCTCTGCCACTTTCTGCCGCTCCGCCAGGGCCTCCTTCTCCGCCTTGATGGCTTCCGCATCGGAAACCAAGTTCTTGTAGTAACAGGCGATGTTCTCGATCTTCTGGTCCCGCGCCATTTGGAGATTGTCCAGCGCCTCAAAGTCGGTGATCTCTCCAGTCTCCGGGTCTGCCAGATCAGTAATGGCCTTATCGATCTCGTAAAGTGTCATGTCATGTTCTCCCTTCATTCCAAGCTCTCACCGCGTGATTTATATCAGTAAATTTCCGAGTTCGCCATCCGCAGGCGTCGCAGGCCACCAGGAACATATCCGGGTTGCCCTCGATTGCCAATCGCTGGCCGGAATACAATCCGCATCTTGGGCAGGGACCCAACTCGCCTCTTGGGCGTTTCGCATGTGCGTTCATTCCTCGCACCACCAAATGTCTGCCGTCTGGACGCCCAGGGATAAAGCTTCTGAGTGCCCCTTGACGGCAATGTCAATATGGTCCCCCTCGACTGCCGGACCGGTATCATCAGCTCTCAGATAAACCATCTCGCCGTTGTACTCGATCATGATGGTGCTGCCCAGCGGTATAATGTCCGTATCCACGGCGCAGCTCACATAGGGCGTTACACGCCTGCCGCTGGCTGTGATGCCGGAGCCTGTCCCACAGATGTGGGGCCGTTTCTCGCAGCAGTAGAAGGTGATGGTCACGTCCTCCAGCTTGTGAGACCGGGCCAGCAAAGCAGCTTCTATAAGCTCATTCTCGTTTTCCTCGATCTTTTCTGCTGTCAGATAACAGCGAGTGGTGGCCGGGGTATCGTCGCCGGGTAGGCTGCCGTCCTGCGTGGCGGGCTCCGGCTTGTGCATGGCGGGCCGATCTGCTTTCACCGTCATAATCAGGTAGCTTCCCAGCCACGCCAGCAGCAAGATCAGAAACAGGAGATATGTAATCAGCTGCCGCCTCTGGCTCCGGCGCCGCCGCTCTTCGCGGGTCAGCTTTTTCATAGGATATGCCTCACCGCTTCTTCTCGGGTAATATAGAAATGGATGCCCGTGCTGCACTCGTTCCAGCGGTTTTCGTCGAAATCCGAAACGGAGACCACAGTTCCGGGAATGTAATGGAAGTTCTCATCTCTATCACTGACGGCGACCTGCTCCAATACAATCCCCTCTAAATCCTGAATCTCCAAAACGGTTGCCTTTGAGCAGCGGCACTTCCGGCCTGTTCCGGAACTGCGCACGGCATCTTCGGTAATTTCCAGCTTTACAATGCACTCATGACCGCTGGTTTTGACCCTTGCCTTTTTCCAGCCGACAAAAGCGCCGATTTCCGGGCAGGCAATGGGATAAAATAAATTTTTTGCCTTTTCAATGTAGTTGGCCCTGGACAGGTTGGCCCTGGACAGGTTGGCCTCGAACAGGTTGGCCCCGGACAGGTTGGCCTCGAACAGGTCGGCCCTGGACAGGTTGGCCTCGAACAGGTTGGCCCCGGACAGGTTGGCCCCGGACAGGTTGGCCCTGGACAGGTTGGCCTCGAACAGGTTGGCCCCGGACAGGTTGGCCCTGGACAGGTTGGCCCCGGACAGGTTGGCCCTGGACAGGTTGGCCTCGAACAGGTTGGCCTCGAACAGGTCGGCCCGTTCTCCGCCATCTTCGCCTCGTAGCCATTTAAGGTGCTTGTCCAAAATATTTTTCAACTCTTGTTTGTCCATGCGTTATTCCTCCTTGTAGGTCTCCCGGAAGCTGCCTTCGGGGAAATCGAACTCCACGGTGAAATGATGGTGCCGCTCGTTGATGGAGACCACCCGGCAGGGCTGCGGGCCTGTCCTTGCAGTCACAAAGGCGCTGGTGGGGATGGTGGGTTCCAGGCACAGCTTGTCTCCGACTTTCACCGCTCTCCCTCCAGCCAGGAAAGGAAGCGCATGAACCATCCGGCAACCTTGGCCGTTCCAATGATAATG
>ERZ773208.2371-NODE-2371-length-12860-cov-2.258258_pt1 | contig 12860 bp, 6 predicted proteins | sample MGYA00581006_ERZ773208 | MGnify/ENA primary metagenome ERZ773208 (study PRJEB29015, sample SAMEA2737793) | human gut metagenome | biome: human gut; feature: human-associated habitat; material: faeces | place: China | collected 2012 ... | reverse complement strand
ATATCTTCATCGATGAGAACTGTTTCTTCGTCAACTGGATCGTCTATCTCCTCGTAGTGCTCAGGTAGTTCCAAGAGCGGTTCTGCCAACAGTTCACCTGCTATGTAGTAGGCGTATCCGAGATAGATTTCACGCCCGAACAGTTGACCGTCAGAGATACGGCGGAATACTTTGCCTTCTTCCGCTAGGATATGATTGTTGTTTAATTCGTCTGTTTTCATTGTTTCTCGGATATTGGTTTGATACGTGATGAATAGGCAGACCAGTTGGTGGCTGACTTATAGACATCAACTGCTGAATCCGGAACGTAGATAGGGCAGCTGTTACCATTAGTCAGTGAACTACTGGATGATAGTGTAAATGGGATATCGGCAAGTACCGATATGAATGTCAGTTTACTGCACGATGATATCAAACTCAAGTTTGATATCATTTTCGTCCAGCCTGCTAGCGGTGTGAGGTCAACAGAGGTTAAGATGGAGCAATTGTAAAACATATAACTTGCATTTGTCACATTCGTCCAACCGGCCAATGATGTGAGATCGACGGAGGTTAAGCCGGAGCAATTGTAAAACATATAACCTGCATCTGTCACATTCGTCCAACCGGCCAATGGTGTGAGGTCAACAGAAGTTAAGCTGGAGCAATAGCTTAACAAGCTATTTGCATTTGTCCTGTCTGAATCATTTTTAAATACATTACCAAAATATTTTAGTTTAGAATAACCTGAAAAAGTTATATCTTTCACAGCACTATTTCCAATGCTCCAATAAGCTATAAGGCAGGACGTTGAACCTATACAAGATGTAATTCCTGTATGATTACTTACCTCCACTTGGAATAAGCTATTATCTGTATATGTGTGACTGTACGTTTTACTCCCTGTGCCTGATGCCTGCTCAGTACTTCCGTCGCCCCAGTCTATCACGTAATTGTCTTCTGTAGATGTTATGGAGATTGATGCTGACGTTCCTCGCAGCAACATCTGAATATTACCATTTTCGGCAGGTTTTAATGTTTCAATATCGAGTTCAAGGGATACATTTATCGTCATTGCAAATGTTCCTACTGTTATTGTTCCGGAGTAATCATAATAGTTAGGATGATTAACAGTATAATCGTAACTCCCTTTCCCTAAAGACAGTGTACATTCCCCGTATTGGTTTGTGACGGCTGTCTGTGATCCTGATTTAACAGTAGCCCCTTCGATAAGAATAGAGCCATATTTCACGACGAACTTAACATCAACAACATCATAGATTGCGATTGTATTCGTAGTATCATTTATAATCGTACCGAAAGAGAAGGTGTTACCGCCATACCCGTAAGCTGATACAGTTCCGGAAATAGCTGCACCACTGCGAGGTAAAATGACATAACCGTCTGCATCGGAAGTATATGACTTCCCGTCAATCGTGACTGTCGCACCGGAAACGTATGTGGACTGGTTATATACTTTCACCCTGATTGTGCGAACCGGGATATAGGTTACCGTGTAATCCTGTGTACGAGTTCCGGCAGTCACATAAGTCTTTGTCAACGCCTCATGGTTATCCGTCTGGTATGTAAATTCAACGGAAGTGCCGTCTTCTACCGCAACCTTATATTGAGTATCACTGACCTTTTCAAATTCTACATTACACGTAAATATAGGATTTGTCAATGTCTTTCTCTGAGAAGACGAGAATGTGAACGTCGTTGTCGGTGTCGGCTTCAGTTGCCCGTATGTGACCACTAATTCCGGGAATGCCGCATTGACTTTCGCTAATTGGGCCTGTGAAGCTACAGAGACATGGCATTTTCCACTTACAATAGCCTTATTCGTGTTATTCCCGTTTTCATCGAGACCTTTCAGCTTGATTAACTTGGTAACCGTATCAAGTGTTGTCAGGTTCCAGTCCACACCAAGCAGGCGTACACGTTCCAGCTTCGGATCATCAAGCGCGAAGCATCTGTCAATGACAGACAAGACATTAGCCTTGTTGGTATTCTCCCAGCGGATAGTTGACAGATTCTGTACTCCTGCAAGTACCAATCCAGCATTAGTCAATTCTGATTGATTTCGGACAGTCAGGTTCGTGATTGTATCAGGAAGATGAAGCAACGTTAAGTTACCGCCTTCGGGCAATACTACAGCCGTTGTGCCGGTTCCTTCAGCCCACACTTCACGGATGTTGGTACACTTGTTAATATCAATAGCCTGCTTCAAGTTCGGGCAGTTGCGGATATCTAGCTTCCTGAGCAGATTGTTAGCACCAACGGATAAGACTTCCATGTTGGTATTCTGATATCCTTCTACTCCTGAACCAATAATCAGTTCTACGAGTTTAGTCATTTTAGCGACATCCACGGTACCGGGATAGAGAGCAGATAAATCGCCCAAAGAGCTGACCTGTCCTGCACCGAATATGATTGTTTCGGTATCGTTAAACTGGATAGCCGGCGCTTTAATCTGTACCGGCACATTTTTCTGTGACCGTGCGCCGACCGTATATGATCCGTATTGAACGTTCATATATTGCCCGGTATAAGATGTAATCGTCAGATCCGCATTCGGTTCTACTCCTTCCCATTCTGACGGGGTATAGAGACGCATGGTTGCGAAATCGTTCTTATAGTCACCGGCAATGTACTTTGAGTCCATGTACTTGAAGCGATTGTATAACCACCAGCGACGGTACATCTTACGACTTCCTTGAGCTGCATACAGGTATGAACCGTTGCCTTCATCAAGAAGCGGACGCACATACTTGAACCAGCTATCTTCGTTATAGACTGCTTCGGACCATGCATCTCCCTGTTCGGTATCGAGGAACCGGATACATTCGTCGTAGGTGAGCAGTTTTTTAGAGCGCATTTCGGCATACATCTCCGCAATTTCCTTCGGGTATGCTTGCTCTATATTATTCCAAAGCGTGGATTCTGCACCGTTCCATACGTCTTTGTTGCCGATTTTATCGTGATACTCGACAGTGTAGTCAAATGCGTTTACAGCCTCGTTGTTAAGCCCACAGCAGGTATCATTATCGTAGAAGATGCAGATCCAGTGGATGCCGTCAAAGGTAGTCAGGAACATATTCTTGGCACGCTGGTCGACCATGGCGAAGAACTCTGTTATCGTGTAGTATGATAGCATGAAGTCCATATCCAGGTACTGAGTCGCTTCTTCCCTGAACTTTGTCGGGTTATCCTTTACGGAGACAAGCCAGTCAGTCAGGCGTTTCAGATTTGTGTAGTCTTCGTTTCCGTCCGGATAACGGGCTTCGAAGTCTTTCAGCCATTCTACGTTGCCTTCGGAATCGACGGTTATATAGTCGGATCTCTTGAAGAGTACCCGGTAGGAAGTGTTATTAAGTATTTCCCAACTTTCACAGCCGACTTTGAAACCGAATGTCTCATTCGTTGACTTGTCGTTATTGAAGTTGTATTTACCCAGTGACGTTTTCTCGGCATCTTCCGATATCTGATGCCACATCACTGACGGGCGACCGTTGACTGTTGTCCGGACACGGTGATCCGCCTTCTGTGCCTCAGTCAGAAATCCCATGCCACGCAAGATGTAGTCGATCAAACGGGCCATACCGGTGTTATGTACACCACTTGATTCTGCGAAGTCCGCCTTGAAGCAGAATACACTCACAGGAATTTCACCTTCAAAGATTGCCACCTTATCGACATGCTCTCCGGTAACGGTCATGGTGAATCCCTGCCTGCATTTTGTCTTGAAGTTCTTTCGAGGATACCATTGCGAAGAAGTTCCCTGTACGTCAATCTCTGTACCGGGTGCTGTCCAGCTGCGTTCCGGATGCTCCCTGTCCTCATAGACAAGAGTAACGATTTTCTTGTCTCCCTTGAAAGTCGGAAGCTCACCGATAATGGTGAACGAGATGTTCTTATCCGCCAGCTTCTCATAGCTGAGATTCCCATAGTCATCATAAATGTTATTCCGGGCATACAGTTTGCGCTTCAGTTCAAGGTTGTCCATGTCGGCTATGTAATTGTCGAGAAGCTGATAACGGTTCAGGGCATTGTCGTAGACACGTATATTAAAGATATCTGCGGTACAGTCACCGCTACCGATTGAGATTCCAACCGGATTGGGCTGGGTGAAGTTGTCCTGTTCCGGATACTGAATCAGTCCGCAGATCTCACCGTTTATGTACACGAAGATCAGCCGGTTCTCCGCTTTCTTCTCAACAACGAAAGAAATGCGTACCCGTTCATCCTCCTTGAATTGCGTCTCAACTACACTCTGTTCTGATCTGAATATAGCTTTTTGTGCAGTCACTTCAAGTCCGATACCACCATTCATGCAGCTAAGGATAACTGCATCATAATCGGTAACATCTCTCGTTTCAAATTCAAATTCGATAGTCTTACCCGTTGAACGGAAATCATTTGCAAAAGAATTATAAGGAATAGTTACACGGGCATCGCCATTAACACGAAGAGCTACGAATCCGTCAATTGTCTTGATCCAGCCGTTCGTCGCATAATTGAATGCGGTAAGTATAGCGAAGATTTCTCCGTAGTTCCAGACATTTTTCCCTTCTTCATTATTACTCCTGTTTACGGAAGTGAGGAAGAGGGTCAAATCCGCTTCTTCCGGATGAACATCGATCTCTGATTCCGTAACTGTCAGCTTGAATGTTTTGCACACAGATCCGCACGTTATTTTCAGCTCCAGGTCTCCGGGCGTTTCTGCCCGGTAACTCCACGTCTGTCGGGTACGGTCTATCGTTTGCTCGCTGATCACGGTTCCATTAGCTGACAGGGTGATATCGCTTGTTGTAGTAAACGGATTATAGACGATGTAGGGGATCAGGAGTGTGCCGAACTGTTCTACTTCGGCAGTTCTGAAGGAAGACGCGATAACCGGCGTGTTGTTGCCGGATACAATGCTGATAATGTCATAGCGTAGATGTTCACTCTCTACTTCTATCTCGTTGATCGTTGCAGTCGCATAGACGTCGAGCGTATGTGCGCCATGCGCCTGTGACGGGATTGAATATGTCTGCTGCCGGTTGGATACAGAGGTGATGTAAGTACCTGTTTCCTTACCATCTACAAGAAAATGAATTGTTTTCTCGACCGCACCCATTGGGGTATATGGAAATGAGACCGCTCCGGTATATGCCTTTGAATCATCGAAGGTAGAAGTAATGGAAATGCTTACCGCACTGATCTTGAATGTCAGTTTGCGGGTGGCCCCGTAGCTGTCGGTAACTTGAACGACAAAGATATTATCCCCTAATGCCAGGTATTTGCCTATATTGAATGAGACTTCGCCCTGGTTGATTGTCTCAGAAGCTACCTGCTTGTTGTTCAAGGTATAGGTTGCGATGCCTTCGCCGGTTTCTTCGCCGGATAAAGTAGATGAGTATGTGTACTTCACCGGTGTCTCCTTCCCGTGAACCGCAGTCATGTTTGACGGAGTGACAAAGGCAAGCGTGAGCTTTGTTCCTCCGCCACCTGCAGCTGCTTTCACGGGATAGAATACACCTGCTCGTTTTTGCATCATATAGTTGCCGTCCGGGACCGAATCAAATGATTCATCTGTGTTATCCATCTCACCCAGTGAGGCAGAACCGAATCCTCCACTTCTGGGTACTTCTGTTAATCCTATTGCCATAACATTACTATTTTCGGGATTTTCTTTTGCTGATTCTGTAACTCCATAATCGGTGTCGGCCATGACTACGACGCCTCCGGATAACTTCGTGAGTTTACCCACATTTAACCCACCTTCGATGTCGCAGCCTTCTTGAGAGGAAAAGCCTTTTGCGAAAGTATCTTTGATGTCTTTACGTGCATAACGATCATCACTGAATGATAGAGATGCGATAGCCTCAAGTTTGCAGTGTACGCGCTTGTCTGCTAAGGGAAGTGATTCGTCAAGAACAAGGATATAAACATTTGTTTTCCCATTTTCTTTTACAGTAATCATTTGTCCATCATAAGGAGCATAAGCTACAGTGTCTATGTTTTGCGCATATCGAGTTGCTTTTTCTAAAGAATTCCAAGTCGATGTAGAGTCGATAGGAAGGCTTCTGGTGCGTTTGTATTGAAGATAGAAACTGGCTCCTGCGATGACAAGGCTAGAACGTGGTGATACAGTTCTTATTTCAGATAGATATTTTACAATTTCAACTTGATCTTTCATACTCAGGCTGTTTTAAAAGTGAAGGTATCCGGGTCGTTAGGCATTGTAGCTTCTGCAATCCACATTTTGTATTCAATAGCTTTACTACCGTTAGCTCCTTCTACCATAATTTTAATCGGACCTTCAGTTCCATTTTCGATGAAGTTGCCAGGATAACTGGTTAGAGTAAGTTCGGTGATCATGTCTGCAGGGATACATACTGCAAACATAGACCATGTACCAATTGGAAATTTATAGGTACCGGGACCGGTATACAGTCCGTTTGAACTGAGTGCCCGTACTGCATCTGATGTTTGAGGTACAGAATTGCACATGCCGGCAAACCATTTGCGGCGAACGTTCACACTGATCTTGTTATTTAATGTAATTTGCGGTAATACTCCATCAGAACTAGCATCGTAGACAACAGTTGCAGCGTAAGTCTCCTCCATTGTATAGTAGCCTGTCAATCTCCTTACTGCCTTCTGTTCCCCATTAATTTCAGCAGAAAATTCGAGTTTATGCTCTTCGATATAATCATAAAAGGCTTTACTCATGGGGCCATTGCCATGCCTGTGGGCTGTGTAGGTTAGCTCTCCTTTGGCTGTCCCAAACTCAATATCGTTGGACGTTGAAAGTTTACCAGTTAAAGATGCAGACTCTACACTGATGAGCATCGTCCTGAAAATACTTTCGTATGTTGTTCCTTCCTTGAGTAGGTCTCCTGGGCTGATATTCCCCGTTTTGGGCGAGGTGACGTAAATATCTTTGGACAGGCTCCCACCAGCTTTAGCTAGTGCCTTGTACCTTTCGTTCAAAAAGTATAGGACACCGGCTACTTGCTGGTTGGTTACACTGCCTTTGGCGATAGCTTTGTCTATGTGATCAATCAGAGCGTCTACAATATCTTGTGTTATACTCATCCTTAATTGAATTGTTTACTGAAAACATCTGTATGAATTCTCGGATTATTGAAATCATCGCTATTTAATTCTTGGGTAAAATGTTTCTCTGAATCGCAGAATCTAAGTGTAATGGGGAGACTCTGAGGCGTATTCATATTTTTTGCTATTGCTAAACTATCAGCAGAAGCATTGACTCTGATTCCTCTGTTCTCGTATCCTATAAGGTAGATCTCATCACTGGAGAGCATATCGAGAATAAACATCAGTTCCTTTTCTGTTTTGAAACCAGTCTGTACATGTAAATTGTCTACAGTATTTACTCTCTCCCTGCTTTCGATATAGTCGTTTACTTCCTCATCATATTTTCCATACACTTCATCTTCTACTTTGTCTTGATCTAGAGTGGGTTTCCCGGTAACTTCTATGCATTCATATGCTCCATAACTGTTTAAAAATTCGATATAGTATCGTTCCTTCTCTATGTTCGCAGGAGAAATCACGATAGTTACTGCCTTGCCTTCTGCTGTGATGATTTCAAATTGACTGGCAAGCATATTATTTTTGCTGAAAAAATATTTTCTTAAGGCTTCAAGGTTAAGAGCATAACAGGTCCCGATTATCAGACCTGAAATAACAGTAGAAATATCTTCTGCTATTTTAACTGTAAAGGTTGTTACTGGAGCAATGAATAGTAATGGTCGTATTTCTGTTTCGCAGATAGACAGTACCCTTTGTTCTGTCCGTGTAGACATAAAGAAGTTGCCAGCAGCATTCAATAACTTCATCGTAAAAATATTACTACCAGTCTGATTCAGATGCCTCATGGCTCTTTTACTGATTCCACCGAGTAATACTTTATGTTGCAAGGTTTGTCGGTCACCTGTCTGGTTATTAACTTCGATTGTGTATTCTTTGAGATTGTTCGATGTTGATAGGATGATATCGGTTTCTTCACCCGTATAGCGGGTTGGAGATAAAATGGCCGATAAGATCTCATCAATGAAAACAAAGAAATTTCCAGTTTCTCCGGATCCTTCGAAAATAACATTACTTTGATTCCGGATAACGTAACTGACAGGAGATGAAGAAGTGATTTCTAACTTTACCGGATTTCCTGATAAAGCCATCGTGCGGGGTGAAATTGTTGCTGTTAAACTCATAATTCAAACTGTGTTCTTATAATGTTCTCTGATGCCACTACTACAAAATTCAGGTGGGGCAGGAGGGAAGCTCGTTCAATGCTGGGAGATGACATTAATAAATAAAAGTCTTCCATTGTTTTGTCTCCATTGCCTGGCAGAGACTGAAACTTTAGAAATGCTCCGGAGACATTCTTTATTTCAGGAGCTGATTGTATTGTTTCCTTTTTTTCCATATGCAAATGTGTTTGTTTTTAATTGCAGTATAAAGGACAAAATTACATAGTGGCTGCTTTGATTCCGGCTTTATATTGAAGTTTGATTGAAGCTATCGAATCAGTATTTGCACCTTCAGGATTCTCTACATAAAACGAGTACCAGTACTGTATTTCGGCTTCATAAGTATCCAGTATTTCCTTTTTTTCTAGTACTTCTTCTTTAGTTGGGGGTAGATACGAACTGAAATCATCTCCGGAGGGTTGAGTTAGTATCTTTCTGTCTAAGACATTAAAGCCTCTGAGATCATATATTTTTTCAAGTTGACTCTTTACTTGTGCTGCAGTTGCGGTGAAGGCATTATCAGCGTAGGAGACAATTACCCATTTAGTCGTTTGGGGTATCATTTTTACAATACCTTGTTCCTGCTCAAGATCAAATGGTTTTAATAGTTTTGTGGTACGAAGGTTCACTTCTGCTGGTTTGTTCACCTGATAGGGTACTGTATGTTTGGCGCTCTCAATCATCAGTTTCTGCCCAGACAATAAGATTGGTCGGCTAGTATCTATTTGAGTTAGTGCTATCCGATCAATATTGATTTTACTTTTTAGAGTATGGTTTGCATGTCTTAAGATGGCATCCCATTCTTTGAAGAATTGGTTGAAAGCTCCGTCTTCTCCACGAAAGACCAGTGAATATTTGAAAGTATTCCCGTAGTTATCACGGAAATAATTACCTGCAGGGGTACGACAGAGTGAACTGCCAAAGTAATATCCTAAAGGAGTATTTTTTTCATCAGTAGCCATCCCCATCGCAAAACAGAAGCAAAGAGGAGTATCTGTTTTTTGTTCATTGACTCTAGCTCCCCGGAGTGTTGTATTGAGATTAACTGTTCCGGCCATATATTGCGGAACTAGTAAATTGTTACAGAATGTCATTGGTAAGCATTCATCGGAACTGGATATTTCTTCGTATTCAACGTTTGCCGTTTTCTTATCCCAAGCAAAGAAGTCACTGGATAAGAGAGAAACGCTTTGGGAAACTACGTTACGCTTGTAAAATCGTCCGGTAGATGCTTGATAACAAATATATGTGTTATCGGGAACGTACCCGGGAGGTGTATTCTCTACTTCTGTGATGATTCCTTTATATTTATCCAGAAATTCTTCAAAAGACTCTGTATTTGTATAAGCTTCATCGAATGAAGTGCTGGCAGATAACTTTATTTGCTTGGGCTGTTCGTAATTAGGTACAGGATCTGCAGCTTTCAGTTGTGACCAGTCTGCAAATGGAGAACTGGAGAATGTGTCTTTCAGTAATTTGATTCTTGCTGTTTTATTATCTCCATTCACGAAGATTCTGGCACCAGTTCGACAGAATATTGCTTCCAGAAAGTCGTTAATCGTACAGTCTGGCATTAGGTCTTTATAGTCTATTTGACCTGCGACTATGGTATCTGCTACATTATTAAGTACTACCATTTTTTTGAGCTGGTAGTCGCTCTCGAATGGATTTTCAATGAGTTCGAAACCATATGCTGAAAATATTAATTGCAGGATTTTTGAAACACGGATAAAAGGAGAAATACCATATCCTGCGGGTAACTTGACATCTGCGACGCTACCTGATATAACCATTTTCTCTGTACGTACATTTTTCTTCAACTCATACGCATTACCTATTTTTTGAATTGGATTTATGAATTCCGGGTAAGCGACACCGTCTGCCGAGTCATTCTTTACTTGTATAGGAAAAACATAATAGTCGGCTGGAATATTATATTTCATAACATTACTAAGATGTTCTGTTAGAACAGTAATGCCACCTGAAGGTTTATATATGGGTAATCTAGGTAGCTTTTTTAATGATATATTGTTCCAGGCTTCATACATTAGGCTTTCGTCAAATCCAATGTTGCTAACAATTCCTGATTCTGCCGACGCTGATGTTATATTTTGTTTGCCTATGCGACGGTATATTCCATCTGCAATTACAGCCTGAACGTCTTTAGTCGGTTCATTAGCTATATCTAAGCGATTGATATGATCAACAATGGAAAGGTTATGCTTTGTTCCCGGTAACGTAGCAACTATGGTCTGACTCCCTTTATCTGTATAAATAGGGGAGGTGATTTCAACTTCCATTTCGAAGTCTATAGGGGTATCGTATATCCCCTTAGAGGTTTTGATGATTAGTCCCATATTATTGATCTCCTCTTGTGAAAGGTTTTTCTGATTTTAGTTTGATCTCTTCTGCATCATTGATATCAGATAAGAGAACATAGTTTTTCGAAGGCTTACCTAATTTGTCCATTACATGATCCATCTTATCCAACACTTTCTCTAGTTTAGTCTCAAGGGTGTTATTGGAACTTGGCGGAGTGGGTGAGTTTATGGAGTGGCTGATGGAGTCGTAATTCCCTTCTGCATATTGTGGTACCCTTCCGGATCTTGCATCATTGATTGCTTGAAGTACCACAGGATAGTTGATGTGTTTTTGGAGTCGGGACAGATCTTCTGAATTGATAATTAACTCTGCTCCGTTTTCTGATATAAGTGAAGTACGTTTGACGATACCTGTGGGAGCTTCCCCTATATAAGGAATATCATAATAGCTGCGTCCGTCTTCAGCTCCGATTACGTCATACTTTCCGGCTGCTCTTTGGTTTATTTTATATTCAGCTTGGGGAGTACTTTCTGCATCGGAACTTCCATCATCTCTTCTTTTCCCGATAAAGCCTTTCAGTGTAGATTTGGCTGTGGCGATACCTGCCGTAATAAGCCCCGCAAGTATAGCTCCACTTGCTATTCCCAAAAAACCTTTGGAACCAATTTCTTTAGATGTTGCTTTTGCTGTTTCTGCGGTTCCTATTATACTTAAATTTACAAGTTCGGCATTAATGATTTGAGTTATAACATCAAACATAATGTCGATCATCGTATCTGCAAATCCTTGCATAGCATTTTCCTGCCCGGAAATAATGTTTCCTAAAGCGTTGCCAAATTCTGCTCCATACTGTTGGTAGATCCTGAGTCGTTCGTCAAATTCCTGTTTGTCTGTTTTAAGTTTATTTTTTGAATTTTGCTCATTGGCTTTTTGTTCTTCCTTCATGCATTTTACCTTGAAATCAAGTAGTTGTTTCTCTACTTGCTTTCGTTGTTCGGCATTCAGACCGGTAAGGGAGAGCATTCGTTCGAGATGCATGATAGTGAGTTGTTCCATCGCATCATTGTATGCAGCCTCGGAATTCAGGTTATCATCTTTTCCGGAAGCATACAACATTTTTAAATCCTGTTGCTGTTGTTCATATTGAGCTTTTTCTTCGTTGAGTTGTTCTTGAATGTGCTCTTTCTGCATTTTAAGCTTCAGATCATTAATTTGATTTTGAAAATCAATGCCTTCTTTAGATTTGCTGCCAGCTGCTTTCAGAGAACGTTCCAGGTATTCCATTTGGATGCATTCCATTTCCTTTTGAAGTTGTTCTTCTGTTTGCAGAGTTTCATCGCCACCTTCCAGGTACATCTCTTTTAAGAAGGCTTGTTTTTGGGTATATAATTTTTTTTCTATTTCAAGTTGCTCTTTGAGTTTCTCTTGGCTTTTTTTTCATCATCAGTAGTAGTATTTTTTGAGGTGGGTTTATTAGCTGTAACCACCACTTCCGCTAATTGATTACTTTGTGACTGTTGGTTACTTTTTTCTGAAGGTAGATAGGGAGAAAATTCATCTTGTATCTTTTTTATGTCTTTATATTCTTTCTTTATTGTTTTGGCATAATCTTCTATATCGCCTATTAAATTTGTGGAAAGGTGTCCGTTATCGTAATATACTCTACGTATAGTATTGTATAAAGATTTAGCAATAGATTCGGCTGTCTCTCCTTGCTCAATGAGTTTTTTTGTGGTTATATCTATACCTTGGCTAATCTTGTTAACCTGAGAAGCGGGAAGATCTGCCAACAAGATGTCCTTTACATCCTTCATCTGGTCTATTTTTTTATCCATATTATCTCTGGATATTTTTTCGGATCTTTCGTTCAGTATTTTTTTTGCAATGTTTTGTTCCATTGCCGTATTAATTTCATTATAGGCTTTCTTGATGTCTTTTAGAGACGAATTCTCATCTAACAGGTTTGTCAGATATTGACCATATTTAGAATTTATTTCTTCTATCAACTCCTTGCGTCGTTGAGTGCCGTCACCGGCTTTCCCGGCAGCATCCGTCAACTTGCGTAATTCGTCTCGTTCTTTATTAGATGCTTTAAGAAAAGAGTTGAGAGCATCTTCCGCTTCTGATGTTCGTGTAAAGAATTTGTAGAAAGCCATAGCTGCTGCGATTACAGCAGAAGCCACTAGTGCGATTAGATTACCTTTGGTTGCAGTATTGAAGGCTCTCATTGCAGTTGTGGCCATTTTAATGTTTCCGGATAATGCAAATTTAGCGGCAGACAGAGCTAGTGTA
>ERZ773208.2370-NODE-2370-length-12861-cov-8.417226_pt1 | contig 12861 bp, 17 predicted proteins | sample MGYA00581006_ERZ773208 | MGnify/ENA primary metagenome ERZ773208 (study PRJEB29015, sample SAMEA2737793) | human gut metagenome | biome: human gut; feature: human-associated habitat; material: faeces | place: China | collected 2012 ... | reverse complement strand
GGGATCGTAACCGTCCCCGAGGGTGGATGCCCGTAGCCGGGTCGCCCGCTCCTGCCCCGGAACAAGAAAAGAGATCGTACCGCCGCGCCCATGCTTGACCGTGAAGCCAGATACCTCCATGAGCCGGAGAAAAGCGTCAAAGTCGGTGGGGCGTTTGGCGAGCGCCTCATTGATGGCAAGCCGTAGCTGCTCCTTGTACGAGGGCTGGCGCTCTGTCCCCAGCCACGCCCCGTAATGAAGGAAGCGCCCCTTGCTGTGCAGCTTGGGGTTGGTGATGACGGACAGATCATTTTCAAGACAAATTCGGTCAGAGAGCCGCCGCACCGCACGGCCAGAGCCGATGAAGTCCCGGAATTTCCGGGTGCAGTCCAGCGACGTCGAGTTGTAATAAATGTGATTGTGGATGTGTGCCTTGTCTGTGTGGGTTGCAACGAAAAAGGCATATTTGCCCTTTGTCCAGCGCATCGCCGTTTCATAGCCGATGCGGTTGGCCTCCTCCGGCGTGATCTCCCCGGGCTTGAATGACTGACGGATCTGATAGCAAAGCACATCCGCGTCCCGCCGCTGTTCCCGGCCTGTGGCGGCTTTGTACTTGGCCTTGCTCAAAAGAAACTCGGCATCGGCGGTCATGTGGTCGCAGCCGTAGGACGAGATCAATTCGCCGCCCTCGGTCTTGTCCGGGTTTTGCCCATAGTCAAACCGCTCTTTCAAGGACTGCGCGATGGTTTCGCCCTTGCTGATTTTGTGCTTCTTGTAGTAGGTCGTGGCCGTAGGCAGCCCTCCTTTCAGCATTGAATAGTCATAGATAATCTGTTATACTTGTATCAGTATAACTGCGGAGATACTTTACAATAGAGACTTGACGGAGGACTTCGTAAATGTATAGAGAATTAGTTTTAGAGCTTTCCAAAGGAAATGAGTGGGTGAAAGTTCAACCGCCTTGCTCTGAGGCCGTAATATCCGAAGCAGAAAAAGTTGTAGGATACTCGTTTCCCGAAGAATTAAAAAATCTACTAAGGGAAATGAATGGTGATAAGTGGCTCTTTTTATCGGCTGAAGAAATAATTGAGAATGTAAAGCTGAATCGAGAGATATTCCTCCCACTTTTTGAGGAAGATTATAGCAAAGAAGAATATCAGGAACGAGTGGATAGGTTCATATTCTTCGCAACGAATGGGTGCGGCGATTATTATTGTTACCGTGTTTGCCCAAATGGGACGGCTGATACGAGCGTAATTTATATCTGGGAACATGAAAACATTGGGGATCGCTGTTGTTGGAAACCTGTTGCCAACAACATAAAGGAACTAATCGTGCGATATTGTAACGGTGAGATTTAATAATCCAGCAACTTCCATTTCGCCAAGATAAACACTATATAATCAAGACTGCGGCTGAAATCAGCCGCAGTCGTTTCAGCTTTGGGACATTTTGTCCCGAAGTATCAGCCGGTAATGAAATCCCGCAAGGCAAACTTGGCCGAGTGTAGCTTGTCCACCAGCCACTCAGCGATGGCGGGAACGCCAAAGGGAGAAACGAGGAACGCAAGGACGAGAAACACAATCCCGCCCACCGTCTGCCCGCCGATGAACAGGATCAGGGAGAGCAGCGTCAGCACGATGCAGCCCAGCTCGCACACGGCGGACGCCACGCAGAATAGAAATGTGACCATAGCGGCCAGCAGGGATAGCGCCACCATCACGGGGGCGGCAAAGATTTTGAGAACGATCATAGCAGCTACCTCCATCAAAAAATCGGGTTGGTTTGTCCTTCCACCTATATTATACCGCTGGGAAAATAGGCACACAAGGATGTCGAGCTTTCACCACCTTGGGACAAAATGTCCCGAAGTCGTGAAAGCCGGGGAACGGCGCAAGGCCGCTCCCCGACAGGTCATAGGCTCACCACAGCCGACAGCTTTTTCAGCAGCTCGGACAGCGGCTCCCAAAGGTCGGCATAGTCCTTTTGGAGCGCCGCGATCTCCGAGGGATAGATGCCGTAGGTGTTGGCATGGACGGCCACTTGGTTCAGGTTGTTGGCGCACCGTCGCTGTAAAGTCACCAGCTCCCGGATGTCCGAGAGGTCAACATGAAGGACATAGCCGTTGAGCGCCATTTTCCGCATATAGGCTCCCATGTTGGAGATCCCGGCCTCGGCCATGCGGTCAGCGATCAATGCCTGTTCCTCCGGCGTCACCATCACATGAAGATGGACAGAGCGCCGCCGCTTTTTTGTCAACGCTCCTCACGCTCCCGGCTGCGGCGCTTGGGCGGGTGTTCCCGTACCTTGTCCAGCGGCTTATCCTCCGGGGGCGGCACAGGCAGATTGTTGATGATGCCGTCAATCTGATTATAGTTCTGCTCCATAGAAAGCTCGGCGTTCTTGTTGGGATTGCGTTCCTGCTCCATAAATGTCCTCCTATCTGTCGCCCCGGTCAGGGGCATTTTTCTTTGGGGCGGATTGCCCACGGTCAGCCTCGGCCTGTTTTGCGGCGGTTTTCATCTGCTCCCGAATGGAACGGGGTCTGTCGGGATTGTCGGGCGCAGGCCGCAGCTCATAGTCAGACGCCTGCCGTTTCGTCAATGGCCGTGTGTAGGTCAAATGCCCCCACGCCAGAAACGATCCGTTTTCAACCGGGACGCGCTGATCGTAGTTGACAATTTCGTCCGGGGCGTTACGGGGCGGCTTTGGGAATGTCCCAATGTCCACGGGGCGCTGGGTGGAATAATACTTGTAAAGGCCGGGAGCCTCGACCCGCCTGACACCGACATTGTAAAGGCGCTGGTACTCCTGTACCCGCGCCGTAAAGTCCTGTTCCAGAGCGGCGCGGTCGCTGCCGTAATGCCCCCATTCATACTGCCGCTGGCCGTCCTTGTCATCATAGCAAGCCCATGTGACATAGGGCGAGGGCGCAGCGGGGTTATGCCCCAGCGCAAAGCCCCTGCCGTTTTCCAGCATGACGGCCTTGATGATCTCATAGCCTTGATTTTTGTCCATATACCCTCCTCACCGTGATACATCTTTCTCCGCCCTCTTTGCAAAGGGCTGGAGCTGATATGGGCTTTTGCCATCCTCCGGGCGCAGAAAATCCAGCCTTGCGGCGGCACGGATGGCGTTCTGATTGAGCTGCCGCTGCCATGCCCCTTGGCTGGGCGCCCATTTGAAGCCCTCGCTTTTGAGCGCCTGCCGGGTGTCGGCGTCCGGCTTATCCTCAAAAATGAGCTGCAAGCGGTTCTCTGCCTCGTTGACCTTGGCCTCGCCGCCGAGGAATGTCCAGCCCACGAACTCGGCCTTATGGCTCAGATCTTCGATACGCTGGCGCACACGGCGGATGTTGGCGTTATTGTTGGTGAGCAGATAGGACGGAAACGGAACGGGGTCTTTGCGCCAGTCTTGGGACATGGACGCCTTGATCTTTTCTACCTGCCCCGCCGTCAGCTCGGGGCAGCCCTCCAGCGTCTTGTGCTTGCGGTAGTAGGCATTGACCGCTTTCATCATGGTCTGCTGAGACTCCATTCCCCCCAGCTTTTTTGTGAGCTTTTCCACGGCAAGGTCATCGTCGGCGCTGATACCGCCCCCGCCTGTGGAGCGGATCTTGTCCAGCAGCTTTTCAATTTCGGCATACTCGCCGTAATTTCGATCCCGGGCGGCGTTCTGCTTGGCCTTTTTCGCCACGGGGAAATTGCCGCCCCCGGTGATTAGAATGGACGGCACACGGGCATCAATGGCGTTGCGCTCATTGAGGTTTTCCGCCAGTCTGCGGGCATAGCGGTCAACAAGGGCATCGATCTTATCATGGTACATGGGATCGACCTGCGCCTTTTGTTTCTCTGCCAGCGCATAGGCTTCATCCACCATCGCCCGGTAGCCCGCTGTGGCCGAGCCGGGGGCATAATCGGAATAGCTGTTCATGTTCTTTGCCCGCTTTGCCGCCGCCTCGCTGATCTCATAATATTTAGGCATAAGTCCTCCTTTCAGCCGGGACTTCGGGACAAAATGTCCCAAAGCCCCGGCGCTTGGATGTGGAAAGCATTTCTGCGAAAACAGGGGCGGGCGGGAAAACATACCGCCCACCCCAAAAGCGCCCCGGAAAAGCCTTGTAAATGCAGGCGTTTTCCGGGACTATTTTTCCACGCACTACCTCCGCTTGCGGCGCATATACGCCCGCTTCTGCTCCCGCAGGGCAGTCCCGGCGCAGGCCGGGGAGCAGTACCGCTGCCGCCCGTCCGGGAGAAAAGCCCTGCCGCACACCGGGCAAGGCCGGGTTTCCGTGATACGCTCCACGGTCAGCGACCTTTCCAGTACGGAATCAAGGGGCAGCACCGCCGAACGGAAATAGCGGCAATAAGCGCCCGTCCAGCATTTGCCCAGCATATAGCAAGGCGCGTCCAGCGGCAGGCAGCCATAGTCTTTATCGTAGTTGGCGCACCATTTTGTCACCAGCTTACGAATCGCCGTTTTTTCCTGCCGAGTCAGTTCACGGCTCATGTTTGCCCCCTGTCTTGGGCTTGAGCTGTTCCCGGTAGCAGAACACGCAGCCGATCCCATGCCAGTAGGGGCAGCCGTCGCAGCGGGAGCCTTTGGGCGGCAGGTTGGGCGGAGCACCCTTGAAGTAGCTTTTTTCTTTCATAAAGTCCTCATAGGGGCTATTGGTAAATCTCATTCCTCTCCCTCACTTTCCGTTTCGTCCTCGTTCTCCCAAGGCGAGGTATCGTCGTAATCGTCACCGTAGTCCTCCGCAGCGTCGGCGGCCTGCTGCTTTTTGGGGCGGTAGATCTTAAAATACCAGCCAGCCACGCCGCCGATGACCGCCACGGCCAGAACCAGCAGGAGTGTCCCGCTGCTGTTCTTGGGCTGCTCCGGCTCGGGGTCAGGCTCCGGCTCCACCACGGGCGCAGGCTCGGGAGCCTTGCCCTGGCACTCGCCCATGTTCACGGCACAGACGATACAATCCGTGTTGATAGCACCCACGGCACATTTGTCGGTGCAGGAACACTCCGGCAGCTCACCGCCCGCCGCCTGCATCGCCGCCAGCAGATCAGCCTCGTCCACCATGTTCAAGAAATAAGTCTGATACTGCTCGCCGTCCTCGTCGGTGGGCTTGTCATAGTCAATGACGATGTAAAATGTGCTGCCGCCGCTGGTTTGCACCGTGATGAACTGCTTGTTGGTGACCTTATCGTAGAGCAGGTCACGGGTCACAAGGTTGCCATCCTCGGTGAAGCCCTCGCCGGGGTCAACGGTTTCGGTGGGCAGCGGCTCCACCGGGTCAAGACCATCCCATTCCTCACCGCCCCCGGCATAGGCCGTGACTGCCATGCCGCACATCAAAACAGCGGCGCAGAGCGCCGCCGTCAGCTTCTTCATCCACTTGTTCATTCGCTGTCCTCCTTATCCGCAGACTTCGGGACATTCTGTCCCAAAGTGCCGCCGCTCTTGATGGTCTGAAGCAGCACGGGCAGGTCGGTGAGCGAAACGCTCATGCCTCGCACAATCTCCACGATCTCGCTGTTCTCAGCCTCCAGTTTTTTCTGCTCCAGCTCCTTGAGCCGTGCCTGCTGCTCGTTGATCTTGGCCGTGACCTTTTCAATCTCAGCCTGAATTTTTGCGCTTTTGGAGATAGCCATAAAAAACCTCCTGTCAAAATAGTTTTCCGTAGGCGTAGAAATGGGACTGCCAGTAGCTCGTGTTGAGGTTGGTGTAGCTGATGGGGTCGCCACAATGGAGCATCCAGCCGTCGCCCACATAAATGCCCACATGGGAGATCCCCGGCGTGTCATAAGTCCCCGTGAAGAATACCAAGTCGCCGGGTTTGGGGCTGCTCGTCCGGGTGGAGATGTTATATAGCCCCTGCGCCCCCAGCCGCCCGAAGTCCCAGCCGCATTGATTGTAGACATAGCTGACGAAGCCGGAGCAGTCAAAGGATGTGGACGGGCTGCTGCCGCCCCACACATAGGGGTATCCCACATACTTCTCCGCTTCTTTCAGAATGGCGGCAAAGGTTTCATCGGCAAGGTAGTCCTCCGGAATCTCATGCAACGGGGGCTTGTTGGTGTACTTGCCCACATAGGGCGAGGATGGGAACAGGTCGGGGCGGTTGCCCAGCGTTGCCATGTATAAGGCATACCGGGACAGGGTTTCCTCGCCCATGATGTAAACGGGCAGATGGGAGAGATTGAAGTTTTCAAGTGTGACATAGCAGATGTAATAGTTGTACGGAACTTCAACATCATAGTTGTTGCCCTCGCTGTCCGTCCGGGTAACGGTACGGTAGCGCACCTCCACCACCACATCCTCGGTCAGAATGTACTGGCGGTCAAAGAGCATTTGGAGCGTTCCCCGCACCTCGTCCAGCGTCCACTCGCCCTCATGGAGCGCGCAGACGATGGACAGCAGCACATAGGGATCGTGTTCAATGGTGTCAAGGTCAAAGTGGTATTCGTCATAATCGTGGGTGCGGGCATAGGTATCGAGGTAGCGTTGCAGCTCGTCCTCCAGAGCGCAGTAGGCGGCCTCCGCTCCCAGCAGGTCAGCGTCCTCGGCGGCATAGGTGGACGCGCCGATGGCTCCGGCCACGCCGTTGCCCACCGTCACCAGTGAGGACATACACGATTGCAGCACCACCAGCAGAAGAAACGCCGCCAGCAGCAGGAGCAGCCCACCGGGGTGTTCCTTGATGTAGGCGGACACCTTTTCCGTCAGCTTGCCCGTGACGGACGCCGTACCCTCGGCGGCCTTGGCGGTCTGTCTGGTAGCCTCCCGCGCCTGTTTTGCGTACTGGCGCTTGATCTTCTGCTTTTGCAGATACCGGGACACCGCGCCGCCCTCCTGCATTTCCGGGTGTTCCTCCACGGTCTTGCGGTAGTAATAATCCGCCGTGGCCTTGGTATGCCGGCTTTCCGCCCGCCGGACCGCCCTGGCCGGGTGCTCTCGGACCTGCTTTTTGACAAAGCGCGTGCCATGCCGCAGTACCGTCTCACCGGCCAGCTCCGTGCGGTGCGCTCCCTCGGTGCCCACATTCTCATGCTCGACCTCGTAGATTTTTCCATGGACAAAGCCGTGAACGCCGCGTCCGGCCACACCCGCTACACGGCGCACTGGTCCTTTGGGCTTGAGCGGTTTTTGCTTCGCCAGTTTCTTCCGGGCGGCATCCAGCTTTTCACCACGGCGCTCCATCCGCAGCTTGGACTCCGCCGTTTTCTGCTGTTGGCTTTTCTGCCGGAATTTGGACTTCCGGGACTTCGGGACACTTTGTCCCGAAGTGGGGTTACTTGTCTGTTCGCTCATGGGCCATATCCTCCGGGCGGGTGGTCAGCAGGTCGTAGATCTCTCCACGGGGGAAACGATCCACAAAGGGGATGGTCACAGAGCCATAGAACAGCAGGCCCTCGCCAGAATTGGAGTGGGTGATGTAGGAAAGCTGATGCTCGGAAATGCCGAGTTGCTTTGCGAGGATCGCCCGGTCACTTTGGGCCTGTGACAGCAGCACCATGAAATCCGTGTTGTCCAGAATCGCCTCGATCTCCCGGCTGGCCAGCAGGTCTTTCACATTCTGCGTCAGCGCCGAGGGGACGCAGCCCTTTTTACGGAGCATCTTCCACACGGCCACAAAGTAGCTGGCGGTGAGCTGATCCCGCAGCAGCACATGGAACTCGTCAAAGTAGCACCATGTCGCCACACCCTCCCGGAAATTGTCCTCCACCGCCTGTGTCACAAATTCGTCGGTAATGTGCATGGCGATCTTGCGGAGATTTTCACCCATGCCTTTGAGCACAATGCACACCACGCGGTTGTCGGTCCTGACGTTGGTAGGATGGTTAAAGAGGTTGAGGGAGCCAGTGCAGTACAGCTCCAGCGCCGTTGCTACCCGTTGGGCCTCCGGCTCCGGCTGCTTCAAAAGCTCTTCGTACAGGTCCTGCAAAAGCGGCGTCTTTTCAGGCTCCAGCCCCAGCGCCATTTCCCGGTAGACCAGCCGCACACAGCGGTCAATGACCGTCCGTTCAATGGGCTGCAAGCCCTCCTTGCCGCCCAGCACCAGCTCACACAGGGAGAGCAGGAAATCCGCCTTCATGGACAGGGGGCTGTCCCCGCCGTTCAGGTTCAGTTGAATGTCCATGGGATTCAAGTGGTTGGGGCTGTCCGGTGCGATCTCGATGATCTGCCCGCCCAGCCGCCTCGCCAGCGGGACATATTCACCCATGGGATCGACAATGATGATGCGATCGTTGGTGGTAAGGAATACGTTCAGAAGCTCCCGCTTGGCGGCAAAGGATTTGCCGCTGCCGGTGGAGCCGAGATATAGCCCGTTGGCAGACTTCAGCTTCTTTCTGTCAGCCATGATGACGTTATGAGAAAGCGCGTTCATGCCGTAGTAGAGGGCCTGCCCGCCCATCCGCAGCTCACGGGTCATAAAGGGGATGAAGATGGCTGTGCTGCTGGTGGTCATGCCCCGCTGGATCTCAATGCCGTTGTACCCCAGCACCAGCGAGGACACGAAGCCCTGCTCTTGCTGCCAGTCCAGACGGCGCAGGGCGCAGTTGTATTTCTGCGCGATGCCGCCCACGGTAAACACATCGTTCTCCAGCTTTTGACGGGTAGGGGCCAGATTGATGACAGTAAAGGTCAGCAGGAACATTCGCTCGTTGCGGCTTTGCAGATCGGCCAGCAGTTCGGCGGCATCCTTGGAAAAGGTGATGAGGTCAGGCGGCAGGATCTCCATATCGTACCCGGCCCGGACAGCTTTTTTCTGTTCCTCCGCTTTCATGCGGCCTATGTCGGAGATCTTTCCCTTGATCGTCTTAATGGCCTTGAGCTGGTCTACCGTCTGAATGTGCATGGTGACGGTCAGCTCCGCGTCCATTTCCAGAATCTCCGCCAGCAGCTTATCCGATAGCTCCGACGCAAGGATCTGTAAATAGGAGGCCGCGCCCCAATACCGGCCAATGCGGAACGTGCGGCTGTCCCGGAAGTCGAAGCTGTCCGGGGCGATATAGTCCTTCGTTCCCATCCCGGTCTGCGGGATGTCCTTCCACGAAAAGCGGAAGGTCTCCCGGCTGCCGGGATGCATCTGACCGTGGAGCAGCGCCAGCCTGCCGCGCCCGTCCAGCGGTTCGGACTGGACGCCCAGCCGGTGGAGGTTGCCGGTCACGTCGGCCTCCACACGCTCCAAACGGGGGCGGGCATCCGCCACGCTGTCAGCGGGCAGACAGACGGTAATGTACTTGGAGCGCTCAATGCCGTTGTTACTTTTGGCAATCTGCGTTTTAAGCATTTTGGTGTAATCGTCACGGACGCTGTTGAAAGCGTCATTCGCCTCGGGGATATTCACCTTGTAGCGGCTGCGGTCACGGGACCGGCGATTGATAAAGGAAAGCTGGAACGGCAGAGAGCTGTCAAAGTAATTGAGAAAGGAACTCCAGCCGCCGAAGATGGCAGTCTGATCCTCCGTGGACGCCACGGCGTAATTGATGTCCTCGTATTCCACAGTTTTGCTGTAAAGCCCGCCGGGGAGCTGACACACCCCGTCCGGGTGCATGGCGATATAGGGGATAGTCTGCTGAGCGGAGAGGGCCGCTTTAGCCGCTCTTGCGGCGGGTCCTTTTTGTCGTTTGGGGTTTCGCAATAGGCGCGTCCTCCTTTCTCCCGGTAAACGGGGCATAGATATTTTGCGTCTGATAGGGGCGGATACCGGGGCGGGTAAACTTGACCCGGATGATGTTGCGGATCACTTTTTCAAAGGGCAGCCCGTCCTTTTCGTACATCGCCAGCAGAAATGCCGGGAGCATGACCGCCAGCATGACAAACAATGCCGCTGTGCTGCCAAAGGCGCTGCGGGAGAGCAGATAGGCCGGAACGCCCAGCGCCGCCCCACCGCCGAAGCAGATGAGCTGCCGCTTGGTGAGGTTGAACGCGATCTTCGTCTTGATTTTGGATAGGTCGTTTGGGACATTTACATAGGGCATGAAAGACCTCCTTCCTCGCCCTCCACTTTGGGACACTTTGTCCCGAAGTCCGGGATGGTGCTGTCCACCTCGTTGCCCCACACGTCCCAGCCGGGCGGGGTCTGACGGGCGAACAGCTCTACACGGGGCAGGTCGCCCATAAGGGCAACGATCTTGTCACGGGCCTCGTCCGGCTTTTTGCTGTGGACCTCGATAGGCGAGATGATGAACTGATGGACATTGGCGGCCTGCCGTTTGGGGTGGCCCTTGGTTGCCAGCAGGCACACCTCCGCGTTGGAGCGCGTCCAGAAGCCCAGCCCATAGAACCAGCTATCAGCCTTTTTGTTCTTTTTGAGCCATACAAAGGCCACGGATTTATAGGTGAAGCCCCAAGCCTTAATGAGCCGCAGGGCCTCCGAGAGTTGGGGAAAGGTAGCCCACAGGAAAAGTGCGCTGTCCGGGGCCGCAAGGTCGGCCACAGGCAGCGCGCATAATTCGTCTATGCTCATGGTGGGATAATGCTTTTCTGCCGCGCCCTGCAAGCCCTTTTGGGCGTAGCGCCACGGGGGATCGGCGTAAATGATAGGGTACTTTTTGATGATTATTCTCCTTTCCCGCCCCCGGCCACGGCCAGCCGGGCCTGCTCAATGCGCTGGGCGGCGGGGCCGTAAATGGAGGGGGCGTTTTCAAAGCAGATGAAGCGGCGGCCTGTGTTCAGCGCGGCCACGGCGGTCGTGCCACTTCCGGCGCAGATGTCCGCCACCACCTCGCCGGGACGGGTGTAGGTCTTGATGAAGTACTCGCACAGCTCCACCGGCTTTTGGGTGGGGTGCATGGTATGTGCCACGGTCTGGACGAACAGCACATTGGAGGGATAGCGCCGCCCATCGCTGGACTCGGAGCCCTGCCGTTCAAATTTGCCATAGTTGGGGCTTGTGCCGCTACGGGCGTGTACCTTGCTGTACGGCTCCCCGTAAGTAAACTGCGGGAAATAGGCCGGGGCCTTTTGGTAGAACACCAAAATGTTCTCCGTCTTTTTCAGCGGGGCGCGGTTGGCATTGAGAAAGCCTGTGCCGCGTTCCTTGTACCATATCCACTCATAGCGGAGCATGGGGAGGTTGGATGCGCCCAGCACCTTGTCATAAGGGCATTGAGCGAAAAACAGGATGGCTCCGTTGGGCTTCACCGCCCAGCGCACCGCCTCCCACAACTCCGGCAGCGGCAGCGGCACATCCCAAAAGTTCCGAGTGGTGCCGTAGGGCGGATCGGTCAGCAACATATCCACGCTATGCCGGGGCAGACGCAGCAGCCCCTCGATGCCGTCCATAAGATGGATGCCATCCAACTTTGGGACACTCTGTCCCAAAGATTCAGCGGTCATCCCGTGTCTCCTTGCCCCTTGCGGGAGCAGGGCGCTCGTGGTTGGTCTTTTCCGCCTCACGCGCCGCCTTCGCCATCTGCTCACGGATGGGGGCGGGGCGCAGCGCCTCGGCGCGGGCCACCAGCTTTTCCACAGCGGCGTTGTAGCCCTCGGCAGCCGCCGCGTCCAGACGTTCCTGCAAGCTGCGGTCCGTTACCCGCGCTGTGGTGCGGTAGCCGAACTTGCTGCCGGGGTCGGGCTTGCTGGGTGCGCCGAGAAAGACGCCGTTTTTGCCGTCCACCACCTTGAAATCATCCACAACTACGCCGCCAAAGTTCACGCTGGCGAAGCCCAGCAGTTTACCCTGCGGCTCAATGGGACGCACGGTGACGGATACCGGCATGGGAGCCTCCTCCAGATTCTTTTCCACGCGGAGCTTTACCGCCTCGTCGATGGAGATACCCTGGGACTCCGCCAGTTCCGCGATGGGCGCGTCAAAGATCAGACGGCGCATTTCCGCCAGCGCCGCCTCGTCCACAGCAGGGGCGGTCTGCGCCGCCGTCTGTGTTTTCGCCATAAGTCAAACCGTCCTTTCCGTATTGTTTAGTGCGCTCCGAATATGCTGCTGGATATGGAGCCTGTTTTGAACAGCATGAAGCAGAGCAAAACTGTGTAGCCCACCGTCCCCCAAATGGCTCCGATGGGGTCGCCGCTCATGGAGATACCCTGTATCAGCACCCCATAGATGCCGACGCAAACCAGCATGAGCAGCCCCTGGAACCCAATGGCGAATAGGGACTTGATGTAGTTCTGGCCCGTGCCGCCGATCTCCCGGTTGGCAAGGGCCGCCATCGGCAGGGGCGCTAAGCTGGTCAGCAGGTAAATGTGGAGCATCCGCCCGTAGACCAGCACGAAAATGATGATACTCAGCGCCTTCATGGTGAAGCCGATAAAGATGGTCTGCATGAATAGGCCCACCAGCGGCCCCAGGTCCATGCCCTCCAGCGTTGTCTCCAGCGTGTCCAGCATATCCGGCGTCACGTCTGTGCTGCCTTGGATCACACCGGCAGACCGGGCGATGACGCTTTGGGACACGTCAAATACCGCGTTTACGATATTGAAGGTGTTGGAGAGGATAAGGATGGCGCAGGCGGTTTTGAAGATCCACTTGAAGAAGATCCAGTAGTCCAAATCATGAAGATTGTTGCGCTCTATGACCATCTGGATCAGCTCATAGGCTGCTACAAAGGTCAGGATCATACCGGCAATCGGTAAAATCACCGTTTCGGATATTTGCCGGATCAGGGAGAACACCCCGGCGTTCCATGCCGCCGGGGTGGTTCCTACCTGTACCGCGATCTCTCCGACTCGGGTATTCACCGTGTCATACAGGCCCTCAAGGTTGCCCATGATGGCTCCGATGAGCAGTTCCTTCAGCCATTGGTTGATCCATTCGGTGAGAATACCCATAAGCCGCCCTTAAAACAGGGAGGACAGCAGGGGGATCAGGGTGGTGCCCAGCACGATGATGCCGCCGCCAGCCATGAGCTGCTTCATGCC
>ERZ773208.2361-NODE-2361-length-12909-cov-6.737514_pt1 | contig 12909 bp, 12 predicted proteins | sample MGYA00581006_ERZ773208 | MGnify/ENA primary metagenome ERZ773208 (study PRJEB29015, sample SAMEA2737793) | human gut metagenome | biome: human gut; feature: human-associated habitat; material: faeces | place: China | collected 2012 ... | reverse complement strand
ACCGCTCCCACTGTTTTGCTGAAATAGCGGTGTATGCTTTTTCCAAATCATCTGGAATTGCTTCATCGTTGCTGTACCAGACGCTGCGCCCGCCCAGCAAACGCTCCCGCTTTTCGATATTGATGATCCGATACTGACCGGCCCAATCATAAATATCGCCAAACAGAAACCGATGGATTTCGCACAATCCGGCAGGTGTAAAATCCGAAAAGCCGCGCTCATACAAAATCATCATGCTTGCGCGTGACTGCTCCGCTTCGATCAGATCAAGCGTTTTCTCATCCCGAATGTCCAGTTTGTTTTTCAGGACAGGAACATCCTCGTATAAATAAATGTCAGGCACGGCTGCGCACCATTGCTGCAAGCTTTCTGTGGGAAGCAAGCAGCGCAGATTTCATTTGCTGATCTGTGATTTCACCCTTTGCCCAACAAGCAGAGAGCGTCTTTGCATAATCGGAAACCGGAACGCCTTCAATCGCATTGATCGCGTCGGCTGCCTTGACAGCAGCAATCCTGCGGTTTTGCATTTGATCCATGACAGTTGCTCCTTTCGAGGCTTGGACTCTGCTATCCAGTATAGCCGATTTGCTTATCAAAATCAAATTTCTTTAAGTATTTCTTTTCAAAATCTTATCCTGCAAGAATGCGATCTGGATCAGCTCCTCAGGCGTTACATCAAGCGCGTCGGCGATGTTAAAGAACGCTTCCATGGAGAACGCACGGACCATATTCGGTGCTTCGATCGCGCTCAGATGAGAGCGGCTGATGCTTGCTTTTTCGGCTAACTGTTCCTGTGACATCCCGCGCATCTTCCGCAGAGAGGAGATTGCAATGCCCATCTGGATGAACCGATCCCGATTTTTGAAGCTGATTTCGTCTTTGCTCATAGTAAACGCCCCCTTCTGTGAAAATTATAGAAGCTGCGGCGTCTTGGCTCAGCTTCGTATATAAAGCGATTGACTTATTTATAGAGCGTTATATAATTGTATTGTGCAATACGCCAAAATATACGGCACATGCGCTTTATAATAAGCAGACAATCGTCCTGTTGAAATGGGAGAGGAGGGAAGCAGCTATGATCTGCGCGCTGATTGGAGATCAGACGATCAGAAATTTGAATGAGGAGCGTTTGGAGCTGCGGCTTCGTACGCTGATTGAGCAGGAGCATGTTTCCGCGTTTGTTCTTGGCTATTTCGGGCCGTTTGAGCGGCTTGCGCTCCGCGTAATCCGGCGCGTGCAGCAGGACTATCCGCTGCTGGACTATACAGTGATCCTGTGCGGACTGCGAAAAGAGAGACCGGCAGAGCCGGAGCTTGACTATCTGCACACGCTGTACCCGCAGGGCTGCTGGCTCTGGCCCGGACGGATCGGGTTGACGCGGAAGCTGTGCTATCTTGCGTCGGCATCGGACATGATCGCTTATTATGACGATACGGAGCAGCGCAGAGCCGCAAGCTGGATTCGTCGGGCAGCACGGAGAAAGCGGTTATGCGATACAACACTTGAGTAATCCGCAAGTTTGCGCCTGTCTGCTGCTGCGCTACAATAAATCTGTATTCCAGGTCAGAGCAGTATCAGGGCGGAGCAGTTTGAGGGCGGAGGTGATTTCTCGGGGCGAAGTATGCCCCGGTTCCGTGCGCAGGCCAGTGAATACCAAAATACAACAGGACCTATAAGACCGTAATTGCCGCTTGGCAGTTACGGTCTTTTTGTGTCCCAAAAACGATGGAAGGAGTGAAACCATGAATGCTCGACAAGAGCCGGTTAATGCCAATCAGCTATTACAATCCCAAGCAGGAGATCCGTCTCAGCGCGTATGCGGACACGATCATTCTTGAACCGGATGGGCGTGAGCAGCGTCTTCGGGCGATCCGCTTCGGCGGGTACCCGGAGATGGTTCGCGCCATGTCGGACGCGATCTACGCCGGCGCGACGCTGGAAACGGAATTTGCCGGTGAAACAGCCATGCTCACCTGCGAACCGAAGAAGTACGAATGCCATCTGAGCCACGACGGAATTTATGCCGAGGCAACGATCCTTTCGCTGGACGATGCAGATGAGACCAGATCAACCAACGAGGAAGAAATGGGCGGGCAGACGAATGTAGAGCTGCCGCCGAGAAAATGCGTTCTCTTTTGCCCGGCCGGAGACCGGAAAGCACTGTTTGAAGCGCTGGACAGAAAGACGTCCGTGCCGCTCATCCCGGAATTTCAGGAATACGTCCTGACAGAATTGCAGCAGCGCGAGATACTCAGGCCGCTGCGCGTCATCTCCATTCGGGAACGGCTGGAGGCGTGGCTGCTTTTGTGCAAAAAGGATGACGCAAACATCGCCGCGGTACTGGAGGACAGCTTAAAAAACGGCGCGATCTGTATTCCCGGCACAGTCCAAAATCCACACGGCTTTGACGGCGTGTATTCTGTCACCGGCTACCTAAGCGCGTTCGGCGTGACGGTCGCGGAGCGTATCCGCAGCCAGTTCCGGCCGCTGTATGACCCCGCAGTGGAGCCGCTTTCCCCGGAGATCCTGCACATCAATGACTACATCCGCGCACACGCAGGTTATAGCCTTTACCCGGCGCAGCTTGCGGTTGCGGAATCGGTCAAGCGTAAGCTCTCGGAGGGAAAGTCTGCGTTCATCGTGGCAGAGTGCGGAAGCGGCAAAACGAAGATCGGCGCAGCGGCGCTGGCCGCGTATCAGGCGCAGAAACGGAAAAAGACGTTCAACATTATTCTTTGCCCGTCGCACGTTGCGAAAAAGTGGGTACGCGAACTTGCCGAAACGCTGCCGGACGCCGCAGGCGTCATCGTCCACAGTATTACAGAGCTGGACAGCCTGTACGCACAGTACCGGCAGGGAGACAAAAGCATCTATGCCGTTATCAGCAAAGAAAAAGCCAGAGACGGCTATATGCGCCGCCCGGCTGTTCTTTTTGACGCGCGAAAAGGCGCGTTCCGCTGCCCCGGCTGTGGTTCCGTCATAGAATTGCCAAGCAGCGACGATACATACGACTGGGTGACCGCGAAACCGGAAGCATTCCGCATGGAGAACCGGCGCAATCATCAATGTATGAATTGCGAAAGTCCCTTGTGGACGGCGGTGAATCCAAGCGTGCCGTCTCCGTGGGTCAAGATCCCGGAATACGGCTGGGTGCATCGAAAGCTGGCAGTCCATGCCATGCAGAAGACAAAGAACCCCGCCGCGCTGGATGCTTTGCTGTCACTTCACGAGAATCCAGACGGATATTTCCCGACGCGCGGCGCGTGCCGGCGGTATCCGCTCAGCTCGTACATCAAGAAGCGATACCGCGGCAGGCTCGACGGCCTCATCGTGGATGAGCTGCACGAGTACAACAACGACAGCGGCCAGGGCGACGCGATGGCAGAGCTGTTCGGCACGGCAAAAAAGGTCATCGGCATGACAGCCACGCTCATCAATGGCTACAGCTCCGGTATTTTTCATCTGCTTTACCGCACGTCGGCGCAGCTGATGCTGGCAGACGGAAAGCCGCATGAAAAGCCCGCGCTGTTCAACACGGAGTATGGCGTTGTGGAAACAACCTACACCGAAGCCGATGAAAGCTATGCCGCAAAGCGCAGATCACAGAAAAGCGGCGTTCGGACGCGTCAGCTTCCGGGCGTTTCGCCGCTGGTGTTTTCCCGGTTCCTGCTGGAAAAAACGGCGTTTTTGTCGCTGTCCGACATGGGCAAGGCACTCCCCAGCTACGAAGAAATTCCCATTGCCTGTGAGATGGACGAAGCGGTAGAGACGGAGTACAAGCGGATCGAGCATAAGCTTGTACAGGTTTTACGTTCAGACCGCCGCGCGGCACAGAAGATCCTTTCCGCGTATCTGAATCTGTTGACTGTCTATCCGGATCAGCCGTATGACCAGAAACCTATTCTCTACCCCGACAGCGATGTACCCATCGTCGAACCTAAGAACATCGGGGCCGCGGACACGCTCGGAGAGAAAGAGCTGCGGACGTTGGAGATCGTAAGAGCTGCCATTCAGAGCGGCGAGCGTGCGCTCATCTACACAAGCTGGGTGCGCACGGATTCCCAGCAGAAGCTCAAAAAGCTCCTGACGGATGAAGGCTACCGCACAGAGATCCTGACCGACAAGATCAAGACCACCGACCGTGAGGACTGGGTGCAGAAAAAGCTCGCCGCCGGAATGCAGGTGCTGATCGTAAATCCATCTCTGGTGGAAACGGGGTTAGACCTCAATGCCTTTACAACACTGGTGTTTTATAGCATGGGTTATAAGCTTTTTACGCTGCGGCAGGCGTCGCGCCGAAGCTGGCGTATCAACCAGAAAGCGCCTGCGGTCAAGGTCTATATGCTCTACTACGAGGACACCATGCAGCAGAAATGCCTGAAGCTCATGGCCTCGAAGCTGGCGGTTGCCGGACTCATTGAAGGAAACTTCTCTGAGGAAGGACTTGCCGCAATGAGCGATGTGCAGGACATGACCTCGCAGATGGCGAAGGAGCTGATGCTCGGCATCCGCGACAATGTAGAGGATATCGCGGCAGCGTTCAAGAAGATGGCGTTTGAGAATCCGGACAGAGAAGTACCGGACGTCCCTGCCGAAGAAACGTCTTTGCCGCCGGAATCCGTGCCTGCGATGATCGAACAGCCGAAGCGCGTGCTTACGGCGGAGCAGGAGGAAAAGCTGCAAGCCGCCATGGTGCAGCTGGAACAGCAGAAAGCCAAACGGACGAAGAAAACGCAGCAGGTGGAAAACCAGCTGAGTCTATTTGATTCCGTTGCGTAAAAAAGGAGGATGCTATGAAATTTACCGTCAACCGAACAGAACTACTTGCCGCGGCGCAGAACGCCGAGCGCATTGCGCCGAGGGTTTCCACGATTGAAATTCTGCAATGCGCGTATTTGCAGGCTGAGCAGGACACGCTCACCGTTGCGTCCGGGAATCTGGAGATCGCGTTGGAGCAGCAGCTCCCCGCGCAGATCGAGGCTGAGGGCAGCGTTGTTGTCAAAGCCCCACTTCTTTCCGGAATGCTGCGCCTGCTGGATGGCGAGCGCGTGACGTTTCAGATGAAAAACGGAAAGCTCGTTGTTTCGTCTGGAAACGCGGAATATGCCATTCCCGTCATGGACGCGGCACAATACCCGCGCATGGAGATTCCCTGCCCGGCGGCAACCGTGCCTGTGAGCGGAATTCCTTCGCTGACCAAACGAACGGCGTTTGCCGTTTCTGAGGACACGGCAAGACCCATGCTCAAATGCGTGAACCTGATCTTCGGCGCAGACGGCCTGCAGGCGGTCAGCACAGACAGCTTCCGCATCGCGTCTGCCAAGGGTGACCGCGAGAGCCGCGGGAACATCAGCTTCCTCATTCCGGCTGCTTCGCTGGAAAAGCTGGCAGGTCTGGTAAGCGACCGCGAGAAGCTGCAGGTCGGCACGACCGGAAAAACCATTGTGTTCACGAAAGAGAACTTCTCGTTCGCCGCGCGAATTATGGAAGGGCCATATCTTGCCGTGTCGCAGGTGCTGTCCAATCTGAAGCAGCAGTTTACTGTCCTGACCGACGCCGCTCTGCTCCGTGATACCATTTTGCAAGCCCTGAGCGTCACCGGCACGCAGAACCGGTTTTCCCTGTCCTTTGCAGGAAGCCGGCTGACTGTGCGCTGTGAAAGCGAATACGGTGTTTCGGAGACAGCTATGGACGTGGTTGCGCTGAGCGGCGAGCCTGCGGGCGTGTACTGGTACAGCCCGACGCAGCTCATGGAGTGCCTGAAAGCGCTGAACGGAACGCTCATGCTGGAGGTCGTGCAGCACAGTGCGCTGCTTCTCAAAACAGACGAGCTTGTCTGCTTCCAGATGGCGGTGCGTGAACCGAAAGCCATTGAAGTAAAGCCCCAAAAGACAAAAAAGCCGCGCAAGGAGGCGGCATAAAAAAGGAGGACACGCCTATTTGAAGAAACCGACCATCTGCCGCTACTGCGGCGGGATCATCCGGCTTGTTCCGGCTGCTGATGTCTATGGCAGCTCCACAGAACGGCTTGGAATGCAGAACGAATATCTGTATCAGTGCCAGAACTGCAATGCCCGCGTCGGCTGCCATAAGGGTACCACGCGGCCGCTCGGTGATGTGGCAAATGAAATCTTGAGGCTCAAGCGCATCGAAGCCCATCAGGTGTTCGACGCTTACTGGCAGAAAATGCACATCAGCCGGACAAAAGCCTATCAATGGCTGGCAAGAGAATTAAAGCTCTCAGAGGAGGAGACGCACATCGGCGGGTTCGAGATCGATACCTGTCAGCGCGTGATAGACCTCTGCCGGGCCAAAATGGATAAAAAGTAAGGAGAATGTCGTATGAAGATCCGGCCCAAGGTTCCCGTATGCACAGACTGCGATCACGTCTTCGAGTACAGAGGACGAAACCCTGGTCAGCTCGGCGGCGTGGTGGTGCAGTTTGGAGAAGCCTACGGCACGAAGAAGAAAAAGCCGCGCTTACTGAAACGCTGGCACAAGATGCTCCGCGTTCCGGACTGGTGCAAGAAGCGCATCCGGCCGAGCCTGGTGCGCATCTATGATTTTGCCAGCACGGAAAGCTGGCTCATGCACGAAAATCTCTGCAAATCCCTCGGACGGGAGATCGGCCCCTCGGCATCCAGATACACGCTCTGCGAGGTACGGCAGCTTGATCTGGACGCATATGCGTTCCAGAAGCAGGTTCGTACCACACCCGTAGAGGAGCTTTTGAATGTGCATCTGGGGCTGCATCAGGTCGTGGAGGTCTTTGACGGCGTACAGTCCGTCATCCTCTATAAAACGCTGGATGGTTACATCCCCGCCCCGTCGTTTGACGCCGAGCGCGCCAGACAGAACCGCAGAGAGCAGAAAAAGGCATCCGCCTGACAAAACACACATGGAGGCATCTGCCTCCCCAAATACAAAGGAGAAAGACCATGAAAAACAATTTCACCATTTCTCAGAGAAACGCCATCGTGGAAAACCATCTGTGGTGCATCAAGGCTGTGATGAAGCAGAACCGCGCGCTCATCCGTGCGGCGAAGCTGGATGCGGACGACGTGTATCAGGAGCTTGCGCTGCGGCTCATCCGGGCGGTCATGTCGTATGACCCGGAAAAAGGCGATCTGGAGCAGCATATCTTCGCACAGCTCCGCATGGAGCTGCAGAAAACAGCGCACAGCAATGTGATCTCGCTGGACGCCTACCGTATGAGGGCTGCCGCATGAGTTTACGAGATAAAATGCTGGCTGTTATGGCCGATGTAAATGCCTCTGTTGCCGAGCGTGAAAAACTGGTCGAGCTGATTGCCATTGCGCTCCTGACGCGGAAGAACCTGTTTATTCTGGGCGATCCCGGTCAGGCCAAGAGCTACGCGATCAATGCTTTCCGCAGCCGCATCACGGGTGCGAAGCAGTTTGAACGCCTGCTTTCCAAGCAGACGGATGAAGAACAGCTCTTTGGACGGCTCGACCTTTCCAGCCTGATCCCCGGCTCCGTGCCGGAAGCTGCGTTCGAGGGTGATGGGATTTACCAGAACCTGCGCTTTGATTTGCAGAGCTTCCTGAATGGTCTGCCGAAGATGAAAAATGAGGCAGCGACATTCGAGAAGCTGGCAGAGATCGGCGGCAAGCTGGACGCCTACCGCAAAGCCGTTGCCGCGCTGCATCCGTGCGAACCGGTCGTGCAGACCGCAGGCAAAATTCCGGAGGCCGACATTGTGTTTTTGGATGAGATCTTCAAATGCAATGACGGCGTTCTGAACGCGCTTCTGACGGCGCTCAACGAGCGAAAATACACCAATGAAGGCCGGACCTATCCCATCCCGACGGTCTCCTTTTTCGCCGCATCCAACGAAATCCCGAATTTCAATGACCCGGAGGAAAAGATCCTCTCGGCGCTCTATGACCGGCTGGAATTGAAGGTCGTCACGGAAAATATTTCGGAGAAGTCACATCGACTTGCGATCCTGAAAGACAAGCTCGGTGGCTCGTTCGGCGCAGTCCATGCGACGATCTCGCTGGAGGAGCTGCGCACCATGCAGCAGGAGGTTTCCACCATCAAGGTATCTGACAAAATCCATGACCTGATGGACGACGTGCTCTGCGCACTGCGCGCACAAATTCCCGTGTCCGACCGAAAATTCCTCAGCTACTTCTCTATTGCGCAGGCAAAGGCGTGGCTGGAGGGCCATACGGAGGTCACATCGACGGATCTTCTGGTGCTGCGGAATTACTTCTGGCAGCAGCCGAGCGACCGTGAATTTGTAACCGGCACGTTGGAGCGCCTGTGCGTCAACCCCATGCAGGAAAAGGTCAGCGACCTCCTTGCCATGGCACAGGACGCAAAGGACGATTTCGACAGCGCTTGCGGTGCAGCGGAAAATGTACGCACAAAGCAGGCTGCGCTCCGCAAATTCCGCGGCGAGCTGGTGCGGCTCTACCAGATGCAGACCGAGATGGCTGCAAATGCTGCGTCTGACAGCGAAAAGGCGCTTACGGACGGACTGCTTTCCGAACTGGAACGCATCAGCAAGGCAGCGCATGAGGCCATTGGCTTTACTTATACGCCGCTGGAGCAGCTGGCAGCCTTGCAGTAAAAGACAAACATCAAAAAAATACGGAGGAACAATTATGCTGAATCACATTGTAGTTATGGGCAGACTCACGCGCGATCCGGAGCTTCGTAAGACGGCCTCCGGCGTTTCCGTCACATCGTTTACCGTGGCGGTAGACCGCGATTTCTCGCAGGATGGGCAGAAGGAAACGGATTTTCTTGACGTCGTTGCGTGGAGAAATACGGCTGAGTTTGCGGCAAAGTATTTCGCAAAAGGCCGCATGGCTGTCATTTCCGGCCGTTTGCAGATCCGGAACTGGGAAGACAAAGAAGGCAACAAGCGCCGCACGGCGGAAATTCTTGCGGAAAACATCTATTTTGGCGACAGCAAGAAGGAAGACGACAGCGGTTCTGTCCCTGAACCCACGCAGGGCTTCGGTGCGCCTGCGCAGTCGGGCGGCTTTATGCCCAACTTTGGCAGCGCCCAGCCCGGCAGCTTTGTGCCGAACTTTGGCGGGAACTATTAAACTGACAGTGCAGGGTGGGATCTTCCCACCCTGCCTTTTCTATGGAGGTGCAAAATGAAGAAATACTTTCGCACGATACAAAATGTCATGGATTCCCGTTGGGGCAATTTTCAATATGCCGGGACACCTGCGGCACAGAAAACGGATCGTGTTCTGCAAAGCTCCAAGCTGGAGGACTGCATTTATCGTGATCTGAGCAAAGACGATGAGAGCATGGAAGCCATCCAGCAGGAGGCCGCATCTAAGCTGGACAGCTTCCCCGCACTGTCCAGAGACATTTTCCAGTCGTTCTATTCGCTGTTTCCGAAGCGAACCGACGCGGACAGACTTACAGCAGAGGCACAGAAATTCAACGCGAAGCTGCTCGACCATGTGACCGAGGATGCGGACTATCCCACGATCAAGTCGATCTGCGAGGGGCGGGAGCTGCCCGCCTACGAGGCTGCGTCTGAATTTACGGCAAAAATCGGCGCACAGTTGGATAAACTGCTGCCTGAGCTTGGCGGCAAGGATGGTACGCTGAAAACGCTTGAAAAGCTGCAAGCAGCGCGGAATCAGGCGCAGCAGAAGCTTGTGGAGCTTTTGGAGCAGATGCGCGATTCTGTGCAGAAGCCCATGCTGGAACAGGCAGTGATCGACGCGGCAAATCAGGCCGAGAGCAAAACGCAGCAGGCCGAAGCTGTTGCAAAAATGGTGGATGTCACTGCAACGCAGAACAAAGCCGTCATTCGTCAGGGCGTTTCTGCCGCTGTCAGCGCAGCCGCAGAAAAGGCAAAGGAAGTCCAGACGATCCTCGGCGCGTGGGGCGATGATGCCGGTACCATGGAGAAAAACGCGGTGAACACCGAGCTTCTTCAAAAGGTTCGGCAGACTCCTGCGCTGTTGGAGATCTCAAAGCACCTTGGCAGGTTTCGTGAGATCTTCGCGCAAGGCAAGCGCAACGGCTACGCCTATGGTCGCGGAGAAACCTACGCGCTGGAGCTGGGCAATGATCTTTCCCGTGCTATCGGTTCGGAGTTTGCCATGCTTGCCTCGCCGCAGACGCTTCCGCTGTTTGTGAAGAAGTATCAGCAGCGGCGGCTCAAGCAGTACCGCAGGCGTGAACCTGTCCACAAGGGCATGGGCGACATCATCTGCTGCCTTGATGAATCTGGCTCCACGCGCGGTGACGCCGCCGCATGGGGTAAGGCTGTGGCGCTGACGCTGCTGGATATTGCAGCAGAAAACCGGCGCAAATTCGCGCTTATTCATTTTGCCGGTTCTTCCGAGTGCAAGTTGGACATTTTTCTGCCCGGCCAGTATTCCATGCAGGATAAGATGAATGCCGCCGAGACATTCCTCGACGGCGGCACGAATTTCAAACGGCCCTTGGATGAGGCGATCCAACTCATGGACACCGGATTTGAGAATGCCGACATTGTCTTCCTGACCGACGGCCTGTGTGAGCTGCCGAAGGACTATCTGGCAAAACTCCATAAGGAGCAGGCTGCACGAAAATTCACCGTGACCGGCATCCTGCTGGACGCTGGCAGCCCCGGCATGGATTTCAGCCTGACGCCGTTTTGTCAGAAGATCTATCGGACCAGCGAGCTGGGTGGTGATGAGATCGTAAGAGGTTTGGTTATGCAGCGCTTGTAACCTCGAAAAATCATAGCAGCATTATATGTAAAAGCGCAGGCAAGCATCATCGCTTGCCTGTGCTTTTATATGCATTGCTTCCGCTTTCCAAATAGTCGCTTAGGATAATGCGCCGACGATCACGGATGCCAGCAAGGAATATGTCTATACCTCTGCTGCTTTCTTTCCGTACGGATATATGCTATCATATTTTGTAAGAAGCGAAAGTACAAACGTTTTTTCTGGGGGATGGAGATTCGTATGAATAGAGAAGTTTTGCTCGCGGTGCTTGGCATCGTCGGCACGCTTGGCGGCGCATTGCTTGGCTGGCTGCTCAACGCCTACACCTACAAGATTGGAAGAACTGTAATTCGTGGAACATTTGAAACAAAGATCACATTACCGCCTGTTCGACCGGGCAGCGCTGTTACTGGAACTGCAAAGACGGAGTATTCTATCAAATGCTGTGCAAAGAATAGTCGGCAAATTGCAGTTTTACTTGAGGGCTTCTACTTTGAGGTTCAGAAAAGCAAAGGTGTAAAAACAGTTCGCGTTCCTGCATTGAGTGCGGAAGATAGCTGCTGCAGTGTGGGTCCAATCCAAGTCACAGCCAGAACTGCGATGGAACCACAGATCATCGAGCCTCGAAAATTGAACTTTTTCACGGTTCGGATCGACACAAACGACTCGGAGATACAATATGCCAAATTGACCCTGTGCGCGTATGACGAAAACAGAAGGCTTCGCAAATTCCCGGTGTATAATGGTCTGAAAGCAGAACGTCCCCCGGCATATGCATCAAAGTGCTAATCCTAAATAATATGCCAAACACTCAAATGCGCAAAAGAGGTTAAAGATGCATGGACATTTTGCATATTACTGACATCGAGTACGAATATATTTGGCGGGAGCTTCAAAACCAGCAAATCGTATTTCACCCAACCGTTGCCCCTGCCGGGGTGTTAAATTCGCAGCTTTTCTTTCACTCACTGGGGGCAAAACCGTTTTGCTTGTTCATAGATAGAAACATTTTGAGCGGCCTGTTGCAATTTTGTAAAAATGGGCATCTGAAAAATGCTGAAGAAGCGAAACGTATTGGGATTCTGATGATATGGACGAGATTGTATAACATTGAAATAAGTGCTGGATTGGCCGTGCAGGAGCGAGCATATCAGCTTCACTCTCAAATGGATGCCCTTCTTGAATTGCAGCATTTTTTCGATGTATTTGATCAGTACCCTTTACAAACATGGCTACAGGTTGCAACAGGGCAGTTAGCCGAAATCCCGCAGATGGCGTTCTCAGAAAAACCTGCGTGCGGTATATCTGTGGACTATTCCGAGGCGGGTGAGCACTATGAAATGGCTGTCGCATCCTTGCTGCACATGGTATGGCTATCACAACGATGATCATACACCTTTGTGTGCTTTTATAGCGCGGCTGCCCGGTTTAAACGACTTGATAAGGAATTGTTATGCTCACAGTTGTTCCGATGCCTATTTGGCTGGAAAAGAATACGCCGTATTTCTCACCGAAAGCAAGAACAAGCCGCTGATGTACGTTGCTCAGGCCGATATGCTTGCTCTCTTTTAGGACGTTTCCTCGAATAGAATCGCTTATTTTTTTGCATTCTTCCGGAAGCAGGCCAAGGCCGGCATCAGATACAGCCAAAGTCACAATGTCGTTTTCTTCTGTGGCGCGGATTGTCAAAAAGTTTACTCCGTCCATTGAAGGCATTCCGTATTTGATTGCATTTTCGATAATTGGCTGTAGTACAACGTTAACGATTTTGCAGTTCATTAAATAGTCTGGTATATCCCACTCGACTTGGATCCGTCCACTAAGTCGGCGCTTTTGGATGAACAGATAGGTTTCCGCCATTCGTTTCTCGTCCTTAATTGTCGAAAACACATCCGTATTGGCCAAAGACATCTGCAGCAAAGTCGCCAAGGCGTTGATCATCGCTGAGACATCATTTTCGCTGCCTAACTGCTTAATGGCCATCCAGTTTATCGTTTCCAAGGTGTTATTCAAAAAATGGGGATTGATTTGAGACTGAAGTGCGATTGCCTGTGCCTTTTTGAGTAGGGATATTTTTTCTACGAGTTCATTTTCGGCAATACGCTTGCTCTGGGCAGAGGCGGTGATCGATCCTATCCGTTCGTGCTGGGGCATGAGGCTGTCGGTCAGGTTGTGGCTGTGGGGGAAA
>ERZ773208.2344-NODE-2344-length-13007-cov-3.049490_pt1 | contig 13007 bp, 9 predicted proteins | sample MGYA00581006_ERZ773208 | MGnify/ENA primary metagenome ERZ773208 (study PRJEB29015, sample SAMEA2737793) | human gut metagenome | biome: human gut; feature: human-associated habitat; material: faeces | place: China | collected 2012 ... | reverse complement strand
TACTGGCCGATTTGGGTGTATCCTCCCATCACTTCGATGATAGCGAAAGGGGATTTTCGTTCCGCTTTGACGGTGCATTGGACATGCGCATGAACAAGCGTGCAGGAGATACAGCGGCCGATATCATCAATACATATGCTGAGGAACGGCTGGCTGACATCTTTTACTTATACGGTGAATTAAAGAACAGTCGCAAACTGGCATCTGTAATTGTGAAAGCACGTGCCGGACAGAAGATTACAACCATCGGTGAATTTCTGGAAGTCATTAAACCGCTTTTCGGTCGGGAACGGGAGAAAAAAGAACTGGCTAAAGTTTTTCAGGCACTGCGCATCGAAGTGAACCAGGAAATGGAAGCTCTGAAAGAGATGCTATATGCAGCAACCGAGGCTTTGAAACCAGGCGGACGATTGGTAGTAATTACCTACCATTCACTGGAAGACCGGATGGTAAAGAATATCATGAAAACCGGAAATGTGGAAGGTAAAATGGAAAAGGATTTCTTCGGAAATGTACAGACTCCATTCCGGTTGGTTAACAATAAAGTGATTGTACCGGACGATGCGGAAATAGAACGGAACCCGAGATCGAGAAGTGCAAAACTGAGAATAGCAGAGAAAAAGTGATGGTAAGATAATGAAGGATATGGAAGAAAAACAGGTAAACGAAAAAACAGAGAAAGCGAAGAAAGCCAAAAATCGCACATCTCTGAAAAACATTATCGGTGGTGACATTCTGGCTACGGATTTTTTTCGCCGTCAGACGAAGTTGCTCGTAATGATAATGCTGCTGATTATATTCTATATACACAATCGTTATGCTTGCCAGCAGCAAATGATAGAGATTGATAAATTGAAAAAAGAGCTGATTGACATCAAATACGATGCTCTTACCCGTAGTTCAGAATTAATGGAGCGGAGCCGGCAGTCACGTATCGAAGAGTATATTGCAAGTAAAGAGAGTGATTTGCAGACATCCACTCATCCGCCGTATTTGATTAAGTAGTTATAGAATCATTAAATTGTAGACAGATTTGGCAGTAAATAAGAAAAATATCATGACCCGCTACTTCTTTGTAGTCCTCGTAATGGGATTGCTGGGAATAGCTATTGTCGTTAAAGCCGCAGTCATCATGTTTGCGGAGCGACAGTATTGGCAGGATGTAGCCGACCGTTTCGTGAAAGAAAACGTGACGGTAAAGCCTAATCGTGGTAACATTCTTTCATCCGACGGCAAACTGATGGCAAGTTCCCTGCCCGAATATCGTATATACATGGACTTCAAGGCAGGAGGAGAAACCAAGGACACGATGTTGGTGAACCACATGAATGAAATATGTGAAGGGTTACATAAGATATTTCCTGATAAGAGTGCAGCTGAGTTCAAGTCACACTTACAGAAAGGGCGTAAAAAAGGTAGCCGGAACTATCTGATTTATCCGAGACGTATTTCATACATCCAGTACAAAGAAGCCAAGCGTCTGCCTGTTTTCAATCTGAACAAATACAAAGGCGGTTTCCACGAACAGGTATATAATCAGCGTAAAAAGCCGTTTGGCTCCTTGGCAGCCCGTACACTGGGTGACCTCTATGCAGATACTGCACAGGGGGCAAAGAATGGTATCGAACTGGCTTTTGACACTCTGCTGAAAGGACGTGACGGTATCACGCACCGCCAGAAAGTGATGAATAAATACCTGAACATCGTAGATATAGCTCCTGTAGATGGCTGTGACATTATCTCCACCCTCGATGTAGGCATGCAGGATATCTGCGAGAAAGCATTGGTGGATAAGTTGAAAGAAATCAATGCTACTGTAGGTGTAGCCATACTGATGGAAGTGGAAACAGGTGAAGTCAAAGCTATCGTCAACATGATGAAAGCTGGTGACGGCAACTATTATGAAATGCGTAATAATGCCATTAGCGATATGATGGAACCGGGGTCTACATTCAAGACGGCTTCTATCATGGTAGCCCTTGAAGACGGGAAAATTACTCCGGAGACGGAAGTAGATACCGGAAACGGTGTAATGATGATGTACGGTAGTAAGATGAGGGATCATAACTGGCATCGCGGTGGCTACGGGAAGATCAATGTAACCCGTATCCTGGAAGTTTCTTCCAATGTCGGTGTTTCGTACCTAATCGACAAGCACTACAAGGATAATCCTCAAAAGTATGTAGACGGGCTGAAGCGAATGAGCATTGACCAACCACTAAATCTACAAATCTCAGGTGAGGGAAAACCGAATATAAAAGGTCCGAAAGAAAGATATTTCGCCAAGACGACCTTACCATGGATGAGTATCGGTTACGAAACTCAGGTTCCGCCGCTCAACATCCTTACTTTCTATAATGCTATTGCCAATAATGGCACGATGGTGCGTCCTAAGTTTGTAAGGGCCGCGGTGAAAGACGGTGAAGTGATAAAAGAATATCCGACGGAGGTAATCAATCCGAAGATTTGCTCCGACCGCACCTTGACACAAATCCGCGATATTCTGGAAAAAGTGGTATCACAAGGATTGGCGAAACCGGCCGGAAGCAAACAATTCTCCGTAGCTGGGAAAACGGGTACGGCACAGGTATCCCAGGGTTTGGCAGGCTATAAGTCAGGACGGGTGAATTATTTGGTAAGTTTCTGCGGTTACTTTCCGGCAGAAGCACCGAAGTACAGTTGTATTGTTTCTATCCAGAAACCGGGACTTCCTGCCTCAGGTGGTTTGATGGCCGGTAGTGTATTCGGAAAGATTGCCGAAAGAGTGTATGCTAAAAATCTGCGGTTTGATATCCGCAGTGCAATAGATAGCACAAGCAATGTCATTCCTCCGGTAAAAGCAGGAGAAATGAATGAAGCATTGCAGGTGTTGGATGGGCTGAATGTTCCGGTACAAAAGCAGTTCTCTCCCAAGAAAGGGAAAGAAGCATGGGGACATACGCAGGAGTCCCCTAATGCAGTTATTCTGCAGGCCAAGGAGGGAACAAGCTCAAATACAGTTCCCAACGTCATAGGAATGGGAGCGAAAGATGCTGTTTACTTATTGGAAAGCAAAGGACTGAAAGTCAGAATAAGCGGTATAGGAAAGGTAAAGAATCAATCGATACCGGGTGGTAACCGCGTTGTGAAAGGTCAAACCATAGTTTTGACACTTCGTTAAACTATTAAGAATATACATTATATATAATAAGGTATGATATTAAGTGAATTACTGAAAGCAATACAACCGATACAAATTATCGGAAGTACGGAGACGGAAATAACGGGGGTAAATATCGACTCCCGTCTGGTGCAAGCCGGACATCTGTTCATGGCTATGCGCGGTACCCAGACTGACGGGCATGCTTACATTCTCGCTGCCATTGAGAAAGGTGCCGTCGCAGTGCTTTGCGAAGATGTGCCTGAAGAAAAGAAAGAAGGCATCACCTATATCCAGGTGAAAGACAGCGAAGAAGCTGTTGGTAAAATAGCCACTACTTTTTACGACGACCCAACCTCCAAAATGGAATTGGTAGGCGTAACCGGAACAAACGGAAAAACCACCATCGCTACCTTATTATATAATACATTCCGTTATTTCGGTTACAAGGTAGGACTGATCTCTACAGTCTGCAACTATATAGATGATCAGGCAATCCCAACTGAACATACCACCCCCGACCCCATCACCCTAAATCAGTTGCTGGGACAGATGGCAGACTCCGGGTGCAAATATGTCTTTATGGAAGTAAGTTCACATTCCATTGCCCAGAAACGCATCAGTGGTCTACGCTTTGCAGGGGGAATCTTTACCAACCTGACACGTGATTACCACAAGACTGTGGAGAACTACCTCAAGGCTAAGAAGAAGTTTTTCGATGATATGCCGAAAGGTGCTTTCAGTCTGACTAATCTGGATGACAAGAACGGACTCGTCATGACCCAGAACACACGTTCCAAAGTATATACTTATTCCTTGCGTAGCCTCAGCGACTTCAAGGGTAAAATATTGGAATCTCATTTTGAAGGGATGTTGCTCGACTTCAACAACCATGAGTTGGCAGTTCAGTTTATCGGTAAGTTCAATGCTTCCAATTTGCTGGCAGTATTCGGGGCAGCCGTATTGCTTGGAAAGAAGGAAGAAGACGTACTCGTTGCACTCAGTACCCTGCAACCTGTGGCCGGACGCTTCGATGCTGTACGTTCACCTAAAGGCATCACTGCCATTGTGGACTATGCGCACACACCGGATGCCCTTATCAATGTTCTGAATGCCATTCACGGCGTACTCGAAGGAAAAGGGAAAATAATTACTGTAGTAGGTGCAGGCGGCAACCGAGACAAAGGTAAACGCCCCATCATGGCAAAAGAGGCGGCCAAAGCAAGCGATCGTGTTATCATCACTTCGGACAACCCCCGCTTTGAAGAGCCGCAAGATATCATCAATGATATGCTTGCCGGATTGGATAAAGACGACATGCAGAAGACCATCAGCATTGCCGACCGGCGCGAAGCTATCAAAACAGCATGTATGCTGGCGCAGCCCGGTGATGTTATTCTTGTAGCCGGAAAGGGCCATGAGAACTATCAGGAAGTCAAAGGAGTTAAACATCATTTTGATGACAAAGAAGAGTTAAAGGCGATAATGTTTTAAAGTGATAAAGTGGTAGAGTGATATTACTTTAACACATTATCACTTTACCACACTATCACACTAAATAGTTGATTTATGTTATACTACTTATTTCAATGGCTGGACAAATATAACATTCCCGGTGCGGGCATGTTTGGCTATACATCATTCCGGGCTCTGATGGCAATCATTCTCGCATTGCTCATCTCAAGTATCTGGGGTGACCGTTTTATAGACTTGCTGAAACGGAAACAAATTACAGAGACCCAACGTGATGCCAGCATCGACCCGTTCGGAGTGAACAAAGTGGGTGTACCAAGTATGGGAGGTGTCATTATTATTGTGGCCATTCTCATTCCATGCCTATTGCTGGGTAAACTGAGCAATGTCTATATGATATTGATGCTGATTACCACAGTATGGTTAGGATCGCTGGGCTTTGCCGATGATTACATCAAAATCTTTAAGAAAGACAAAGAAGGTTTGCACGGGAAATTCAAAATTATCGGCCAGGTAGGTTTGGGACTGATTGTAGGCCTGACACTTTACCTGAGTCCACAGGCAGTTATCCGCGAGAATATTGAAGTAAAGAAACCAGGACAGGAAATGGAGGTCATCCATGCAGGGCAAGACATTAAGTCCACGCAGACTACGATTCCGTTCTTTAAGAGCAATAACCTGGATTACGCAGACTTTGTGAGTTTCTTAGGGGAGCATGCACAAACAGCCGGTTGGGTTTTATTCGTAATCATTACTATATTCGTAGTAACAGCAGTCAGCAATGGCGCCAATCTGAATGACGGAATGGACGGCATGGCAGCGGGAAATTCGGCAATCATAGGCTTGGCATTAGGTATCTTAGCCTATGTATCGAGCCACATTACGTATGCCAGTTACCTTAACATCATGTATATCCCCGGATCGGAGGAACTGGTAATTTTCATTTGTGCCTTTATCGGTGCATTGATCGGTTTCCTGTGGTACAATGCATATCCTGCACAGGTATTCATGGGCGATACTGGTAGTTTGACAATCGGTGGTATCATTGCCGTGTTTGCCATTATCATACACAAAGAGTTACTGATACCTATTCTTTGTGGAGTGTTCCTGGTAGAGAACTTGTCAGTCATCCTGCAACGATTCTATTACAAAGCCGGAAAGAGAAAGGGCGTTAAGCAAAGATTGTTCAAGCGAACTCCCATTCACGACCATTTCCGTACTTCCATGAGTCTGATAGAACCGGGGTGTACAGTGAAGTTCACAACGCCGACCAAGCTGTTCCATGAATCAAAGATAACAGTCCGCTTCTGGATTGTGACGATTGTATTGGCAGCGATAACAATTATAACATTAAAGATAAGATAATAGAGCTGCCAGCCGCGAGTTACAAGTGCTCGCTACTGGTTGCTGATAAATAACAAACTTGTAGCAACTACCAACTCCAGCCACTTACTGATAGCTTGTAGCTGGTAGCCTGTAACTTTAAAGAATATATGAGTAGAATTGTAGTATTAGGAGCCGGAGAGAGCGGTGCAGGTGCTGCCGTACTCGCCAAAGTGAAGGGTTTCGACACATTCGTATCCGACATGTCCGCCATCAAAGATAAATATAAGGAAGTGCTGGATAAGTACGGCATTGCCTGGGAAGAAGGACAGCATACGGAAGAATTGATTTTGAGTGCGGATGAAGTGGTGAAGAGTCCCGGTATTCCCAACGACGCTCCGATGATACTGAAACTGAAAGAGCAAGGTACACCCGTTATCTCTGAGATAGAGTTTGCGGGACGCTATACCAATGCAAAAATGATATGTATTACCGGTTCAAATGGCAAGACCACTACCACCTCACTTATTTACCACATTTTCAAAAGTGCAGGTCTGAATGTGGGATTGGCTGGTAACATAGGTAAGAGTCTTGCCTTGCAGGTAGCCACAGACCAACATGATTATTATGTGATTGAGCTCAGCTCTTTCCAACTGGATAATATGTATAAGTTCCGTGCCAATATTGCCGTGCTGATGAACATCACACCCGATCATCTGGACCGTTACGACCATTGCATGCAGAATTATGTGGATGCCAAATTCCGCATCACACAGAACCAGACCCCTGAAGATGCTTTCATCTTCTGGAACGATGACCCCATCATCAAGCGGGAACTGGACAAGCATGGACTGCGAGCCCATCTTTATCCGTTCTCTGCAGTAAAAGAAGATGGAGCCATAGCTTATGTAGAAGACGGCGAGGTTGAAATCAACGAACCCATCGCCTTCAATATGGAGCAGGAGAAACTGGCCCTGCAGGGTACGCACAATTTATACAATTCTCTCGCCGCAGGTATCTCAGCCAATCTTGCCGGAATAGAGAAAGAATATATTCGTCGGGCATTGTCTGATTTTAAAGGTGTGGAACATCGCCTGGAAAAAGTTGCAACTGTACGTGGCGTGGAGTTTATCAATGACTCTAAAGCCACAAACGTAAATTCCTGTTGGTACGCCCTGCAAAGCATGAAGACGAAGACCGTGCTTATTCTAGGAGGAAAGGATAAAGGTAATGACTATACGGAAATAGAGGATTTAGTACGCGAGAAATGTTCAGCCTTAGTCTATCTGGGATTGCACAATGAGAAGCTACATGACTTCTTTGATCGCATGGGATTGCCCGTCGCCGATGTACAAACCGGCATGAAGGATGCTGTAGACGCTGCATTCCGTCTGGCCAAAAAGGGTGAAACCGTATTACTCAGTCCTTGCTGTGCCAGTTTCGACCTTTTCAGCAGCTATGAAGACCGGGGCGACCAGTTCAAAAAGTGTGTAAGAGAATTATAGGACACATTACCACATTAAATTTATGGATTTATTAAAAAGCATATTCAAAGGTGATAAGGTAATCTGGATTATATTCCTTTTCCTTTGCCTCATTTCTATCGTAGAAGTGTTCAGCGCTGCGTCTACCCTGACGTATAAAAGCGGTGACCACTGGGGGCCGATTACACAGCACAGCATCATCTTGATGGTGGGTGCCGTAGTAGTGGTGTTTATGCACAATATCCCCTACAAATGGTTTCAGGTATTTCCTGTATTCCTGCTTCCACTATCCGTGGTACTGCTGGCCCTCGTTATGATGATGGAACGCATTAACGGTGCTGCACGCTGGATGACCTTCATGGGGGTTCAGTTCCAGCCTTCGGAAGTAGCCAAAATGGCTGTCATCATCGTTACCGCCTTTATTCTTTCGAAAGGACAGGACGAAGATGGGGCCAGCCCGAAAGCTTTTAAACGTATCATGATTATCACAGGTGTTATTTGTCTACTGATTGCCCCGGAAAACCTCTCGACGGCAGCACTGCTCTTCGGAGTGGTTTATTTGATGATGTTCATCGGGCGAGTGGCAATGAAGAAATTATTAATACTGGCAGGCGGCCTGGCTGGAGTAGCAATTATAGGTGTGACATTCCTTGTACTGACCAAGAATAGCGATTTACCATTCCTGCACCGTTTCGACACATGGCGTGCCCGTATTGAGAAGTTTACAAATGACAATGAGGTACCTGCTGCCAAATTCGATATAGACAAAGATGCTCAGATAGCCCATGCACGTATTGCCGTAGCTACGAGTCACGTTGTAGGCAAAGGACCGGGTAACTCGGTACAGCGCGACTTCCTGAGTCAGGCTTTCTCTGACTTTATCTTTGCTATCATTATCGAAGAATTGGGATTGATAGGTGGAGCTTTCGTCGTATTCCTTTACGTCTGTCTGCTGATACGAGTCGGGCGTATTGCGAAAAAGTGCGAACGAACATTCCCTGCTTTCCTTATAATAGGAATTGCACTACTACTTGTATCGCAAGCTATATTCAACATGATGGTAGCAGTAGGATTGGCCCCGGTAACCGGACAACCGCTTCCGCTAATCAGTAAAGGTGGTACTTCTACGCTTATCAACTGTGCTTATATCGGCATGATACTGAGTGTGAGCCGCTATACCGCCAGACTGGAAGAGCAGAAAGAACACGATGCTTTGATACCCATGCAAGTAGAAGTACCTGCCGAAGAGACAAATAGCGATGCACAAACAGCTGCTGAACCGACGGCAAAGGTATTGAACAGTGATGCTGAATTTGAATAAAAATAAGATATATGGAAACAAAAAATAACGGACCACGCATCATAATCAGTGGTGGAGGTACAGGAGGGCATATATTTCCCGCAGTATCTATCGCCAACGCCATCAAGGAACTGCGCCCAGATGCAGAAATCCTCTTTGTAGGTGCAGAAGGACGAATGGAGATGCAACGCGTGCCCGATGCAGGATATAAAATTATCGGTCTGCCTGTAGCAGGTTTCGACCGTAAGCGCTTATGGAAGAACTTTGCAGTAATTATCAAGTTATTGCGTAGCCAATGGAAAGCACGTCGTATCCTGAAAGAATTTAGCCCGCAGGTAGCAGTAGGTGTAGGCGGATATGCCAGTGGTCCTACATTAAAAGTAGCGGGCATGATGGGAGTCCCTACTTTGATACAAGAGCAGAATTCTTATGCAGGAGTGACAAACAAGTTGCTTGCACAGAAAGCATGTAAAATCTGCGTAGCATATGATGGAATGGAGAAATTCTTCCCCGCAGATAAGATTATCATGACAGGAAATCCGGTTCGACAGAATCTGTTAGCAAATAAGCAGAGTCGCGAAGCTGCCGTGACCTCTTTCGGTTTCAATCCGGAGAAGAAAACAATATTGATACTGGGTGGTAGCTTGGGGGCACGTACCATCAATCAGACCCTCATTGCTGTACTGGATACGATAAAAGTAAACGGCGACATTCAGTTCATCTGGCAAACAGGAAAAATATATATCCAGCAAGTCAAAGATGCTATTACTACCGCAACGGGCGAAGCTATACGTAATCCACGGATTTCTGCCATCCCGAATCTGTATGTAACGGATTTCATCAAAGACATGGCTAGTGCATATGCAGCTGCCGACCTCGTCATTTCCCGTGCAGGTGCCGGTTCTATCTCTGAATTCTGCCTGCTGAACAAGCCGGTCATCCTAGTGCCTTCACCAAATGTGGCAGAAGACCATCAGACTAAAAATGCACTGGCACTGGTAGATAAGAAAGCTGCTATTTATGTGAAAGATGTAGATGCTATGAAGCATCTGATTCCTGTGGCTCTTGAAACTGTCACAGATGCCGAGAAGCTGAAAACATTGAGCGAGAACATCGCTAAATTGGCTTTGCCGGATTCGGCAACCATTATTGCAAAAGAAGTATTAAAACTGATAAATAACGATAAGTGATAAGTGTATTATGAATATAGAAAATATAAAATCCGTATATTTCGTTGGTGCCGGTGGCATCGGTATGAGCGCCCTGATACGCTACTTCTTATCAAAGGGAAAGCTCGTTGCCGGTTACGACCGTACCCCAAGCGAACTAACCGAACACCTGATTGCAGAAGGAGCACAGATACATTACGAAGAGAATGTGGATCTGATTCCTGAAGCCTGCAAGAATATGGAAAGCACTTTGGTAGTGTATACTCCAGCTGTTCCGCAAAAGCATGCCGAGTTAGTATATTTCCGTAACAATGGTTTCGAAATTCAAAAACGGGCACAGGTTTTAGGAACGATCACACATAATAGCAAAGGCTTGTGCGTAGCCGGTACACATGGTAAAACAACTACCAGTACAATGACAGCGCATCTGCTTTACCAATCACACGTAGGTTGCACTGCATTCCTCGGAGGCATCTCCAAGAATTATGATACTAACCTGTTATTATCACAGTCCAGCCCATACACTGTGATTGAGGCAGATGAATTTGACCGCTCATTCCACTGGTTATCACCTTACATGAGCGTAATAACTGCTACAGACCCCGACCATCTGGATATTTATGGCACAGAAGAAGCCTACCTGGAAAGTTTTCGTCATTATACGACGCTTATCCAGCCGGGTGGTGCACTCATTATACACAAGGACATCGCTTTGAAACCTGATGTGCAGGCCGGTGTAAAAGTCTATAGTTACGCCCGTACCGAAGGAGATTTCCACGCAGAGAATATCCGTATCGGAAATGGTGAGATCTTTATCGATTTTATTGCACCCGACACGCGTATTAATGATATCCAACTGGGTGTTCCCGTCAGCATCAATATAGAGAATGGCGTAGCAGCCATGGCACTCGCCCACCTCAACGGTGTGACAGACGAAGAGATCAAGCAAGGTATGGCAAGTTTCCGTGGAGTAGACCGTCGTTTCGATTTCAAGGTCAAGAATGACAAAGTCGTATTCCTGAGCGACTATGCCCATCATCCTGCCGAAATAGCACAGAGTGTGAAATCCATTCGTGATCTGTATCAGGACAAGAAGATTACAGCTATCTTCCAACCACATCTCTATACCCGCACGCGCGATTTCTATAAGGAATTTGCCAACAGTTTGTCGTTACTTGACGAAGTCATTCTCGTAGATATCTACCCGGCACGTGAGCAACCAATTCCCGGTGTCACCAGCCAATTGATATACGATAACCTGCGACCGGGCATTGAGAAATGCATGTGTAAGAAAGAGGATATACTGGAACTCTTATCTCAAAAGCAGATTGAAGTTCTGATAACTTTAGGTGCCGGAGATATAGACAACTACGTCCCTGAAATCACAAAGCAATTGACAATTGATAATTAACAATTGACAGTTAATAGTTGAATAATGATAATTAGATAGTTGATACATGTTTAAAAGAATTCTATTGTCTATCGTCCTACTGCTCGTCATCGCCTATCTGGTGGTAGCTCTCTCGGCTTTCAACCGGAAGCCTGCCGGACAGGTGTGCAATGACATGGAATTGGTTATCAAAGATACCGTCTATGCAGGTTTCATCACCAAAAAGGAAGTGGCTGACATATTGGAGAAGAAAGGGATTTATCCTGTTGGTAAACCAATGGATCGCATCCGTAGTAAAACGCTGGAACGGGAACTTGCCAAACATCCGCTTATCGATGAAGTGGAATGCTACAAGACTCCCAGTGGCAAACTTTGCGTAGAAGTCAGTCAACGTATCCCTATCCTGCGAGTGATGAGTGCGAACGGGGAGAACTACTATCTGGACAATAAAGGTACTGTGATGCCACCCGATGCAAAGTGCGTTGCACACCTTGCCATAGTGACCGGAAGAGTAGAAAAGTCGTTTGCCATGAGGGATTTATATAAGTTTGGTGTATTTTTGCAGAATAATAAGTTCTGGGAAGCACAGATTGAACAGATACATGTGCTGTCGGACAAAGACGTGGAACTGGTGCCCCGAGTAGGCGACCATATTATCTATCTTGGAAAGCTGAATGGTTTTGAGCGTAAACTCGAACGGATGAAAGCTTTTTATGAAAAAGGTTTAAATCAGGTAGGATGGAACAAATATTCCCGCATTAGCGTTGAATTTAGTAACCAGATTATCTGTACAAAGCGAGAGAACTAATGTACGATTTGACGATGTCGGACGTACGATTAATATCAGACGTCCCCATACATTGATTTACAGAGTAATCTTAATCGTAAATAGAAAATTGTAAAATAGGAATATATTTATGGCAACAACAGAATTTATCGCCGCTATCGAGTTGAGTTCTTCCAAGATTTCCGGTATCGCAGGAAAGAAGAACAGTGACGGAAGCATACAAGTGCTGGCTTATGCGCGTGAAGATGCCGCTTCTTTTATCCATAAAGGAGTCATCTACAACATTGATAAGACCGCACAGGCTCTGACTTCCATCATCAACAAGCTGGAAAGCCAGTTGAACAACTCCATTGCCAAAGTATACGTAGGCATTGGCGGACAGTCTTTGCGCACGGTAAAGAATGCGGTAAGCCGTGTGCTGGAAGAGGAAGGGATTATCTCACAAGAGTTGGTAGACGCTATCAGCGACGAAAACCTCGAAGTCCCCCTGATGGACATGAGTGTGCTGGATGTCGCCCCGCAGGAATATAAAATAGATAATAACCTTCAAGCCGACCCGGTAGGTGTGGCAGGCAAGCGTATCACGGGAAACTTCCTGAATATTGTGGCCCGTGCTTCACTTAAGAAGAATCTGGAACACAGCTTTGAACAGGCTAAAATAGAAATAGCCGACCTGCTCATCGCTCCGATAGCATTGGCGAATGCCGTGCTGACGGAAAGTGAGATGCGTTCGGGTTGTGCATTGGTGGATTTCGGTGCAGATACAACGACTGTATCGGTTTATAAAAATAACATGCTCCGCTTCCTCAGTGTATTGCCACTGGGTGGAAACAATATTACCCGTGACATCACTGCCTTGCAAATGGAAGAGGCCGAAGCTGAACAACTGAAAAAGAAGTACGGTGATATGCTCTACGAAGAAGAGGAAGCAGAGACACCCGC
>ERZ773208.2339-NODE-2339-length-13015-cov-3.656250_pt1 | contig 13015 bp, 7 predicted proteins | sample MGYA00581006_ERZ773208 | MGnify/ENA primary metagenome ERZ773208 (study PRJEB29015, sample SAMEA2737793) | human gut metagenome | biome: human gut; feature: human-associated habitat; material: faeces | place: China | collected 2012 ... | reverse complement strand
AATAAAAAGGGCGGTGCATTTTGCAGCTCTACCTTCCGGGAACGGATGAAAAAGTTATGTGAAACATACCAAATAGGAGATGGAACGTATATATTCCAGGCACATGGGTATCGGCATACATTAGCTACCGTATTTTATGATGAGGGAGTTCCGCTTCAAAGTGTAAGGGATTATCTAGGACATGCTTACGAAGAAATGACGCAGCAATACATTGATTATATGCCACGCTGGATTGATGAAGCAAGCAAAGCATATTTTAAGGAAACAGACAATTCGCTGTCTGTTGGATTGAAAGAGAGGTGGAAGCATGGAGGAAGTCATAGACATAAGGACACTACAATGCTACCAGAAAGCAACTGAAGAACAGCGGAAAAAATGTACCAGTAAACTATCTTTTGAAATAGGAAAACTGCCAACTTTAAAACTTCAAGAAGAATGGACATTCTATATCAAGCATTGTGGAGAAGTGAAATCTCTGAGCAGCGTCCGCCAGGAAACGGTATATTTTAAACGGGTATGTGAATTTATGAATCACCTGTCGGTAGACAGTATGAAGGTTCAGACGAAAGCAGTATGGGGACAGCAGTTTGAAAGCTGGGTTAGCGCACAAGGATTGAAGGCATACCGAGAATCCAATAAAAATAAAAACTGGAGAGAACGAACACCTATCGTTTTATACTTTCTGCATATGTTGGATTTTATTGATTCAGAAATGTCAGGACAGAGAATTTACTTCAAAGACTTAGCATGTTATCAGGAAGCCAGTGAAGAGGAACGTAAAAAGTGTGGGCGAGAGCCATACTTTGATCTGAGTTTACTGCCAACGCAACAGCTTCGGAAGGAATGGGGTGCCTACATTAAAGAAAGTGCCAGAATTTATACACTGGGAACATCATTCCAGCATCGGGTGTATTACAATCAGATCTGTAGATTTTTAAATAGCAGAATTGTTTGTGTGAAAAGTATGCGGGAGCAGTCAAAAGAGAAATGGGAATATCAGTTCAAACGATGGCTGATGACAGAAGGAATTCAGATAAACAGAAAAAGCCAAAGTGTATATAGTAAGGAAGGCATTGCAAGAAATCCTAATATTTCTTATTTGCTGCGGATGGTGGATTTTACTTGTCCGAATATTTGGGAAGATGAGACAGAAAAAGATATCTGGGAGTTGGAGAAACTTCCCATAGAGATAAAAAACAATCCGATCAAGAAAGTGAAAACATTGAATTTTACAAATATCCGGCAGCCGGATATGAGGAATGAAATAAAAAAAGGAATTTATTTACTGCTTCAGAAGGAAGCAATCGCTACGGTTACAAAGGGGATTACAGCAGGGAAACGATTAACAGAATATTTACATAAGAAGCATCCCAAAATGCAATCGCTGGGAGAATTAGACAGAGACATCTTTGAGGAATACCTGATCCATCTGAAAACGGACAGAACAAGAACGAAGTCACTGCATGGGGAAATCACAAGATTGCGGGCATTGCTGGAAGCAGTTGGAAAAACTTATAAGTATCCTATTTTGGAAAATCTGATCATTAACAGAGATATTCCACCGACTGCAAGGGCAGAATTCAGAACCTATTCTGATGAAGAATTAAAAAGACTGAATGCAGAAATTGTAAAAATGAATGAGCAGATAGCCAGGCTAATGATCCTACATCAGATGCTTGGAACACGAATCTCTGACACACTTACACTTCGGACTGATTGCCTTAGAGGGCAACCGGGAGACAGAGTGGTTCATATCCGGCAGATGAAAACGCACCCATATGAAAAACCTGTCAGCGAAGAAATAGCAATACTGATTGAGCGATCCATACAATATACAAAGAAAAAATGGGGAGAGACAGAATACATTTTTGTGAGTGACTCCGATCCGTCTTTACCGGCACAATATAATAGGATACAGACACAGGTTGTGCAGATGATACGGGAGAAAGATTTACGGGATGATTATGGAAGATTATTCGGTTTCGGAACACATATGTACCGTCATTACTATGGCGTGAAGCTGACAGAAATGCATCTGGATGATTGGACAATCGCAAGACTACTGGGACACAGCAGCGTTCACAATGTAAAATATTATCGTAAAATGAGTAATCAGATCCTGGCGGATGAAACAAGGAAAGTGCGAGAAAGGTTATCGCAGCTGATTCTGGAAAATTTAGATGGATGGGGCGAGGAATATGAACAAGTACGATACGATGTTAGCTGTAAATAAGAAGAGAAATAAGAGAAAAATTGACACAGCGAAGAAAGAAATCTATAAAATGTTGGAAAATGGTGAAAAAGTCACTGTAACAAAGCTGATAGAGCAGACAGGTTTATCAAGAGGATTTTTTTACAAAAACGAAGAAGTGCGAGCTTTGTTAGACCGGGCGGTGGAACAGCAGGCAGGTATGGTGAGTCCAAAGCGTTACATAGGAAATATCGCACAAAAAAGAAAAATTGAATTATTAGAGGAACAGAATGAAAAATTGTTAAAAGAAATGGCGGCGTTGCAGGAAGAAAACAACAGGTTAAAAAAGGCGCTTGGGAAACGAGCTTTGAATACGATTAAAAATTTGTAAAATTTGTAAAGAATGTAAAATAGCAAATTGCTGGATGGCAGACGCAGATCTATGCGTCTGTTGTCCGTTCACATAAATTTTACTTTGATTTAACAAACTGGTGGTAGTCGATTTTACATGATTTTCGTACAATGGTATCACAGCAGTAAAATGTAATGTTGTGAAAAATGAAGAAAAGATAGAAGGTATGAAAAGCAAAATGAGAAGAAATAATCGATCCCGAAGGGGAAAAATACCACAAAAAGAGTACACAAAACACGCAATTATACGCCGTACAGCCCAGTGTTTACAAGGGGTTGAGGGCATCCTACCCAAAATGGTGGATGAACCGACATCGGCGCTTGACCCGATCTCCACATCAAAGATCGAAGACCTTGCGATGGAGCTGAAAAAAGATTATACGATTGTCATGGTTACGCATAACATGCAGCAGGCAGTGCGTGTGTCTGACAATACGGCGTTTTTCCTTCTCGGAGAAGTTGTGGAATACAACAATACAGAAAAACTGTTTTCAATACCGCAAAATAAAAAGACAGAAGATTACATTACGGGAAGATTTGGTTAATTGAATATGTCGGAAAGAGATAAGAAAAGCAAGTCTGAGAAGGGCTTGCTTTTTGTAGTTCAAAGGAGGCACATTGCAAATTGATTATAAGTTCCGAAATGTATAAAAAAGCATATATAATAGTAGAAAATGCACAAGATACATATATTGCCTGATGATATAATGGGTGCATAATATACCAAAATAATTCTGAAATACCGGAAAAAATATCTACAATTCACAAAAAGAATGGAGGAAAGGAAATGAGGGATTGGAAGCGGTGGACTGCTGTACTTTTGGCAGGCTCTTTAGCGTTTACAGCTGCAGATGATATGAAATTGATTGTTCAGGCATATGAAATGCAGAATGAACAAGGACAGGAATCGTATCAGGCGGAAAGCAAAAGTAAATTGGACGATTTAAAAGAAAAAGCAGTTCTCTTTCAGGAATTTCAGGGCGAAGAACAGAGATTTGACGGAACGCGCGCCGTCGATGTCAGCGATCATGCGGAACAAATACATAAAATAGAGACGGGAAGCGTAGTGTTCAGATTTAAAGCTTCCAAAAAAGCGGACGGCGTTTTACTGGGAGCGAAAGATAAAACGATCGATCTTCCGACAGATCTTAACAGGGGAAGCGACTGTACTTCTTTCTTTATAAGGGCGAATGAAAAGTTTCGTATGGTATATAAACATACTGCGGCGGAACATGTAGGACCGGCTTCATTTTCAGATGGGAATTGGCACACTGTCGTTGTCAGCAGTCAGAATGAGAAGTCGATGCGTCTGACGATCGACGGACAGGAAATGTGGAGTAACACAGACGCAGGGAACAGAGGTCTTTTTTCAAAGCAGTCGGTTCTGGATCAGGTGACGATCGGAGCGCAGAAAACAAAAGACGGACAGGTTTACAAAGGATTTCAGGGGGAGATTTCTCACGTTATCATTACAAGTGAAACGTTGACGGACGCGGACGCGATCGCGATATCGAAACCGGAAACTTCCGGTGAGATCGCAAGCGGTTCGGCAGTGGGCGAGATGTTTCAAATTCAGTACGGCGATAACTCATGGGTATTTACAGGAGGAGAAGCCGTACAGGGAGGATTTGCCCAGACAAGAGGGGTAAGAAATTATGTAGGACAGTTTGAAGAGTATGTGCGGTGGACGAAAGCAGGAAATGAAAACGGGCGGCAGCGTTATACGATCAACACAGGAAAGGCCGGTCAGACTTTAAAAGACGTCGTTGACAATTATCAGACTTTAGTGGCGGATTACAGCCCGAAAGCGGCGGCTTATCTCGTCGGGAAAGAGGATTATCAGGCAGGAGAAGCAGGAATTGCTTCGTTTCAAGATTCATTGCGTCAATTTATCAACCTGTCATTAGGATTAAAAGAAAACGGAAAAGGATTTGCTGTGATCCAAAAGCCATTTGCAGTTAAAGATGATGCGGTAAATGCAACAATCATGCTGTACTGTAAAGCGGTAGACGAAGTTGTAAAAGAATACGAAGACGAGTCGGAGAAGCTCGATCGGATCGTTGTAGTCGATCATTTTGCACAGACAAATCAGGATGATTTTAAAAATAATAAATTAAAAGACGGTCAAACGCTGAACGCAGCGGGACATTTTGAGATCGGAAAACAGTTTTCCGCAGCTACGATCAAGACGACGGACAGTTATCCGGGAAACGGAGTGACTCTGAATCTGAAAGAAGAAGAGCAGCCGGACGTATATTTGAACGTTCTTCCGGTTGTGACGGCGGAGAATGCCGGTCTGCATGTACAGATCCCGGAAACAAATGAAACGTCGTGGAGATACGAGTTGAGTATTGGAGATAAAAAAATAACGGGAAGTGCGGATGGGAATACATTTACGATTACAGGAGCAGAATCGGGAAAAGAGTACCTTTTCAAATGTATTTCATCAGACGGAACGACACAGCTTCAAACTGTGACAGGAAAAACGGAAGCAGGCAATGTCGGAATCGCGTATGGGCAGACGCTGGATGAAAAGCAAAAAGCGCTTTCGGAAAAGCTGAAAGAAAAAGATAAGATGACATGGCTGTTCATGGGAGATTCTATTACACATGCGGCTTTGTGGACAAAAGGTTATGACGGGATCGCTCAGACTTTTGAAAAATATTTGAAAGATGAGATGGGAAGAGCTTCAGATACTGTGATCAATACGGCTGTTTCAGGAGCGACGACAACAAGTACGCTGAATAATATTGAACAGAGATTGGAAAAATATACTCCTGACGTAGTCTCGATCATGCTTGGAACGAATGATGCGGCAACAGGAGGACTTACGGCGGATATATACAAAAAGAATCTTGAGACGATCATAGAGAAGATCAGAAATAAAAATAAAGACGCGGTGATCATTTTAAGAACGCCAACGCCAATGTGGAATACCGGTTCAAGAGAAGCGAATATACCGCAGTATATTGCAAAAATGAAGCAGGTCGCAGACGAGCAGAACCTGATCTATATCGATCAGTATACGGAACTTCAAAAAGCGTTTAACGATTACGGCTGGCTGAAAAAAGATACTGTTTTATTCGGAAATAATCTGCATCCGGGCGCAAACGGACACCTTCTTATGACCAGACACTTTTTAAAAGGATGCGGATTGTGGAAAGAGGACAGCGCGATTGCCAATTTGTTTTATGAGATGCCGATCAATGAGAAAACATCTGAAATCACTCCGGAAGTTATAAAAACGCCGAACCGCATCGGCGTGTCTTTGGAAAAGCTGAAAGAAGACAGCAAGTCTCAGATAGGGGCGGTGCATCTGAAAGCGGTTTCCAAAGCATCAGGGCAGACATATGAGACAGATGCAGAAGCAGGAGAGAAGTTGATTGTTTTAAAAAACCTTCCCGAGAATCAGAAATACGAGGTAGAAGTGTCTGCATGGCTGAAAGACCGGGCGGAAAAAACAGTATTTCAAAAACAGGAGATTGAATTAAATAATACGCTTGAGGAAGCATTTGATATTTGTTTGAGTGATGAAAAAGTAGAAAACTTGAATGAAGGAACAACGGTGGGAACATTCACAGTTAATGAGATGGCTCCTGAAGGAAACTATGTTTTCTCTCTTTGCACAGGAGAAGGCGACACTCATAATCCATATTTTGCGATAGAAAACGGAGTGTTGAAAACAGCAAAGAAACTGGAGGAAGGAAAGACATATACGATCCGGCTGAAAGCAAAAAATGCAGAGGCTGAAAAAGAAAAAATATTTAAAATATACGCGGTAGGCAGAGGATTGGTTTTCAGAAAAGAGGATCAGAAGATCGCAGTAGGATCACCGGTAGAATTAAGTACAAAAGATTACGCAGAAAAATTGATGAAGCTGGAAGAAGGTACGATTTTAGTACACTATACATCGACAAGCGATCAGGCAATTCAGTCTTTGTTTAGTGTTTCCAATGCAAAAGCAGGACATGAAAACAGACATTTTCATGTTTATATCAGACCTGAAGGAGTACTTGGCTGCGAAATCAGAAATGAGAGCGCGATGAATTATGGATTTAAAGCGGCAAATGCAGTGAAGGCAGATTATAAAGGAAAACCTGCAGAAAATATAATTGCGCTTCAGGCAGATAAAGAAAAAGGAACGTATCAGTTGTTTGCAAACGGAGAGAAAGTGCTGACGGTAGACGCCGCTGCATTGGGAGGATACCGCTTTATTTCTGAAATTACGGGATTAGATACTGTTTCTCTGGGGGCAACAAAAAGGGGAGGAATTAATAAATATACTTTCGGAGGAAATATCCATAAGATCGAAGTGTATGAGACTCCTTTAACAGATGAAGAACTGATCGAGGAAACGAAGAAGACCGCATATCCTGAATTACAGCAGATTTTCCATAAAAATGACGGAACAGGCGCGAACTATTACCGGATTCCGGCGCTTTTGACACTGAAAAGCGGTACAGTGATCAGCGCGGCAGACGCAAGGTTTGGCGGTACGCACGATTCACCGAATAATATTGATATTGCAGTGGCAAGAAGCGAAGATGGAGGAAAGAACTGGAGCAAGCCGGAGCTTCCATTCCACTATGAGGATTATGAAGATAATACATTAGAAATTCCGGTAGGAACGCAGACGAGAGTAAATCAAAGTGCATCATTTATCGATCCGGTTCTTTTGCAGGACGAAGAGACAGAACGTGTATTTTTGATATCGGACGCTATGGCGGCTGGATATGGTTCTCCGCAGGCAGTTACAGGAAGCGGATATAAAGAAATTCAAGGGAAAAAATACTTGAAACTGCAAAAGGCAGGAGAAACAGATTATAATTATACAGTGAGGGAGAATGGTGTTATCTATAATGATACAACGAATCAGCCGACAGAGTATTCTCTGAACAGTAATTTTGAAATTTTGAAGGATAATGTATTGCAGACAGTCAAACAAAAATCGTCAAGATTCGATCCTACGAACGGTTCGGGACAGCTTGTAACAGATGAGACAGACAAAGACGTTCCGATGAACATTATGTATGCAGATGCAGTATTCAAAGCATTGCCTACGACATGGCTGTATATGAAGTACAGTGATGATGACGGAAAAACATGGTCTGATCCGATACTTTTAAACGGAATGGTCAAAGCAGAAGATTCAAGAGTGCTTGTCACAGGTCCGGGAAGAGGCATGCAGATTAAAAACGGAGAATATAAGGGGCGGTTGATCGTACCGGTTTATGATACGGCACAGTCGGGAATTATTTACAGCGACGATCATGGAGCAACATGGAATTATGCAAAAGGACCGTCTACGAAGAAAGCGGCGATGTCAGAATCACAGATCGTAGAAATGCCGGATGGAACGCTTCGTGTTTATGCGAGATCAACAGGTTCTAAGATAGCGGAAGCAGTGAGCCTGGACGGAGGAAAAACATGGACAGAAGCGGCGTATGTACCGGGAATGACCCAGCCGGGATGGGGATCGCAGTTATCCGTGATCCGCTATGGCGGTCTGATAGAAGGAAAGCCGGCGCTGATCATGTCCACTCCTGCCGGTGTGGGAAATTATCGAAGAGACGGAAGAGTCAAGATCGGTTTGATCACAGATACCGGAAAAGAAGGAAGTGAAAAATATAAAATTGATTGGACTTACGATTATTCGGTAGACAGTAAGAATGCAGGGTTTGCATATTCCTGCCTGAGCGAACTTCCGAATCACCAAATCGGTCTGATGTATGAAAAGTATGATTCTTACAATCCGGCAGAATTACATTCACAGGATATTATGAAATATGAAGAACTGTCCTTATCAGAATTAATGGGAAAAGAAGTTGTGGAAATCATACCGCAGACAGAAGGAAAGGGAACTGTTTCCCAAAGAAATACTGTGAAAAAGGGAAGCAAGATTACAATCGAAGCATATCCGGAAGAAGGATATCAATTTGTCCGTTGGGAAGATGAAAAAGGAAACCCGGTAAGCGAACAGGAAAAATATACGTTTGATGCAAAAGAAAGCGCCGCTTTTACGGCTGTATTTGAACAGGAAAAAGAAGAAGTCGATAAGTCTCATCTTAAAGAGGCAATCCGGCATGCAGAAGAACAGATGCAAGATGAAAAATATCAGGATGTAATTCCGGTTGTGCGCGAAGAGTATGAGGAAGCGTATAAAAATGCAAAAGCGATTGATGAGAAGCCGGATGCAACAAGCGAAGAAGTGGAGACAGCGTATAAGACACTGATAGAAGTCGGGAAAAGGCTGACTATGTATAAAGGAGATCTTACAGAACTTCAGGCGGCATATGACTTATATGCAGGCAAAGATTTGAGTATTTATACACAAGACAGTAAAACGGTTCTGGAAGAAGCTTTAAAAGAGGCGGAAAAAGTCTTAAAGCTTGGAGAAAATGCAGTAAAAGAAGATGTGAATGAGGCATTGGAAAAACTGCAAAAAGCGATAGAAGGTCTGGAAAAATCGGAGCCGAATCCACCGACAGATCCGGAATTCCCGACAGATCCGGATTCCGGTAATACAGATATTGTGAATCCAGATAATTCACTGTCGCCGGACGATACACCGTCAACGAATGGAACACCATCGGCAAGCGATGAAAAGGCTGTTGCGACAGGAGATAAGGAAACGCCGGTCGGATGGACGACCTTAGGATTTGCGGCAATGCTTGCGGCGGCAGGCAGATTCTTAGGCAGAAAGAAAAGGCGGTAAGCCTGACTGACAGAATAAAAACATAATTTTACCTCCCTGCACTTCTGATAATAAAGTCGGAAGTGGAAGGAGGAGAAGATCAAGTATAAGTCTTGACAATTTCTTCGGCAATGGATCGCTTTGGAATACAGCGATCCATTGCCTGTTTTTCTATGTAGCGGTGAGCTTCCGGTTCACTCATAGAAAGTTCACTGATCAAAAACCATTTCGCTTTGTTGACCAGACGGATTTCCGCCATTTTTTCCTCGATGGATAAAGATTTCTTTTCAAGCTGCCTTAAACGCTCGCGGGAACTTTCCATCCAGCTTAACGCCTGAAGGAGGGTCGGTTTTGAAGTTGGCTTTGGAAGTGTAAACACTCCATATTCGGCAACCTTGTCATGAATATCAGAGTGAATATCCCGTTTTACTAAAAGCAGAACGGCGATCTGTCTGGAGGAACAAAGGTCGATCGCAAAACGAACGCCGATATCATCAGACAGAGGAGAATTGATAATGACAAAATCGAAAGACTTTTCTTTTAACATTCGTTTCGCTGCGCTGACACTTGAAGCCGTAAGAACAGGATAATACCGGATTTCAGGAAGAGAGCCGATAAAGGCAGAGGCAAAACTGTCTGTCGAAGATACAACAAGAATACTGTATGTACGCTCTTTTAGACTCATTTTATGCTCTCCTTTCTTTGGAACTCGTATAAATTACTGTTTGCAATAAATGTTTAAGATCGCGTCAGGTATATATTTCTTGATAAAAGAACTGTTTGCGGCAAGAAAACAGGCTGTTTTAAAGTCTTTCGGAAGTTGGCCAAAGCGCGCAAGCGTATCTTTATCAGCCCGATACAGATTGATATCGGCAGGAGCGGGGAGCTCTGTTTTATTACGGATTCCGTCGAGGACCGCGTAAATGATCAAGGCAAACGCCAGGTAGGTGTTGGTGGACGGATCAGGAGAACGAAGCTCTACGCGCTGATATTCGCCCAGCGCCGCGGGAACACGGACGAGCTGGGAACGGTTCTCTTTTGACCAAGAGATGTAGAGCGGCGCTTTATTTTGTCCAAAACGTTCATAGGAATTTTCAAGCGGATTCAAAAAAAGAGTCATCTCCGAGATTTTATCCAGAATACCGGCAATTACAGCGTCCATATAATTAAATTCGCGATCGGATTTGACGGAAATGTTAATATGAAAACCATTGCCGGGCTGATCACGAAGGGGTTTTGGGGAAAAATCGGCACAGAGACCGTTTCTTAACGCAACAGCTTTAACTACAGTCTGAAAAGTCAAGGCGTTATCGGCCGCCGTCATAGGGTCGGAGTAGCGAAAATCGATCTCATTTTGCCCCGGTCCTTGTTCGTGGTGGGAACTTTCGGGATGAATGCCCATTTGTTCAAGAGTCAGACAGATCTCTCGTCTGATATTTTCACCTTTGTCTTCCGGAGCGATATCCATATATACGGCATGATCATATGGGATCATGGTAGGTTCGCCAAAGTCGTCTGACCGGAAAAGATAGAATTCCTGTTCCGTACCAAAAGAAAATTGCAATCCCTCTTCAGAGGCTGCTTTAATGGCTTTTTCCAGAAGCGCACGGGAATCATACTCAAAAGGCGTGCCGTCTTGATGCGTGATATGACAGAACATCCGAACTACACTGCCTTCTTCCGGTCTCCAGGGAAGAGGCATCAAAGTATCCGGTTCTGGATGAAGAAATAGATCTGAATGAGTCTCATCACCAAATCCATCGATGGCGGACGCGTCAATGGCGATACCGTAAGAAAAGGCTCTTTGAAGCTCATCAGGCATGATGGATATGTTTTTCTGTTTTCCGAAAACGTCGCAGAAAGCCAGACGGATAAACTTAACGTCCTCTTCCTGAACATACTGTATAATTTCTTGCTGGGAATATTTCATAGTCTTCCACCTCTTTCACGTTAATTTGCTACATACATCTGTTTATACGGATTCTTGCTGTTCGGGGTGACAAGAGTAAAAGGAGAGGAGAGAATGGTTTTCAGGTCATAGTGAAAATCGCTGCAATATTCCTTCAGATCATCCATGATTCCCTGCAAGTCTTCAAAAGAAGCAATATCTGCCGTCACCTGCGGAGGAAATTTCAGATTCCTGCAGTCGCCCCGCAGAAACAGCTTTCCGCCGTGCATACCGGTACAGGGGAAATTGCCGATGATCGGATGATGATCTTCCTGTAATCCTAATACAATCAGAATCCCTCCGGCCTGATATTCCCCCAGAAAACTGCCGGCGCATCCTCCGATAATCATTATCGGAACTTTCTTTTTATATTCTTTCATATGAATGCCCGCCCGGTAGCCGGCATGGTCGCGAACATAAATTTTACCGCCTCTCATAGCGTATCCGGCCGCATCTCCGGCGCTGCCATGAATCAAAATCTTTCCTGCGTTCATCGTATCGCCTACGGCGTCCTGCGCATTTGCGTTTACGGTAATAGAGGCGTTATTTAGGTAGGCGCCGAGAGCATTGCCGGAAATTCCATTGACGGTAATATTCCGGTCAGACATTCCGGCGCCGATAAAGCGCTGTCCGCAGCAGCCTTCGATCACATAATCGTGTTCCGGCTGCCGAAGGACTTCGTTTAAAGTTTTATAATCTAGTGCAGCAGCATCTATCACTTTCATAGTATAACACATCTCCTTGATAAAATGATATTGTTTTTATTCTCCGGCATGGGAAATGCCAAGTATTTCAAGTTCTTTTTCGTTTAGCCCGATTCCGCGGAGCATAAGACGGTTGCCCCGGAGAGCTTCGATGGAGTTAATTCCCATACCTCCCATAAGTTCTTTGATTTCATGTTTCCAGGCAGTCATCAGATTGATAAGCCGACGGCTTCCCGTCTGCGGATCAAGTCTTTCCACAAGTTCAGGATTCTGCGTGGCGATCCCCCAGTTACACTTGCCGCTTTGACACGTGCGGCAGAGATGACACCCAAGAGCCAGAAGCGCGGCTGTTGCAACATAACAGGCGTCCGCTCCAAGGGCTACTGCTTTTACCACATCGGAAGCGCTGCGGATACTGCCGCCTGCTACGAGCGAAACGTGATTTCGGATTCCTTCATCACGAAGCCTCTGATCCACTGCCGCCAGAGCGAGCTCTACAGGGATTCCCACATTGTCGCGTATTCTGGTAGGAGCGGCGCCGGTGCCTCCGCGGAAGCCGTCGATAGCGATAATGTCCGCGCCGCTGCGTGCAATTCCGCTGGCGATGGCTGCGATATTATGGACAGCCGCCACTTTTACGATAATCGGTTTTTTGTATTCCGTAGCCTCTTTCAGAGAACAGACCAGCTGCCGCAGATCTTCAATAGAATAGATATCATGATGAGGCGCGGGGGAGATGGCGTCAGAGCCTTCAGGGATCATTCTGGTGCGGGACACGTCTCCTACAATTTTAGTTCCCGGAAGATGCCCTCCGATTCCCGGTTTTGCGCCCTGTCCCATTTTGATCTCAATGCCGGCGCCGGCGTTTAAATATTTTTCATGAACGCCAAAGCGTCCTGACGCTACCTGTACAATGGTGTTTTCTCCATAGCAATAAAAATCTTCATGGAGACCACCTTCTCCTGTATTATATAAAATCCCAAGCTCTTTTGCAGCGAGAGCCAGTGATTTGTGCGCATTATAACTGATAGAGCCATAGCTCATGGCGGAGAACATGACCGGCATAG
>ERZ773208.2329-NODE-2329-length-13068-cov-3.324214_pt1 | contig 13068 bp, 9 predicted proteins | sample MGYA00581006_ERZ773208 | MGnify/ENA primary metagenome ERZ773208 (study PRJEB29015, sample SAMEA2737793) | human gut metagenome | biome: human gut; feature: human-associated habitat; material: faeces | place: China | collected 2012 ... | reverse complement strand
ATGGTTTTTAAATTTGAGCGCAAAAGTACAGAAAAAAAATGTGAAAAAAGAAAGATTTGGCGGTTATTATGGAAAAAAATCCGTAATAATATAAACCTGTGTAATTATAGGGATTGACGGTACGCGAATTAAGATATTCCGGCATCGAAATACACGTACGTATGCAGGGGGCGATGCATACGTATGTGCAGGCTCATACATACGTAAGCGTAGGCTTATGCATACGTACGTATAAGCCCTCGCTTACGTACGTGTTTTCTCCCGCAGTTTCTTGTGCAGTTTCTCCCGCAGTTTCTTGCGCAGAATCCTGCGCAGAATTTTGCGCGAATGTTATCAGTTATATATTATATTAATTTATTATATATAATATATATTATCCGAAGGAGATTCCCCTGAAGGGGAAGTTCTTCCGAAGAAACCTCCCCCTTCAAGGGGGATAACCATCCGGATGGGTATACATTCGGAGCTGCAAATTTTGCATGCCGATTTGCAAATTTTGCAGCTCCGTTTTTTTTATTATTTTATTATTCTTCGTTCGCAAACATCGGGTCCCATGCCGGCAGGCGAATCGGTTTTTGCTTGAGGATATCCAGCACCTTGGCAGGGACATATTTCTTTTCCGCCACCACGCGGAACATATACTCATCAAACCATTTGTCCGTCATAATGAGATGGCCTTTGTATCCGTTGGTGCTTCCCCAACTGTTTTCCACCATCCATTTTTTCGGTTTCCCGGCCTTATCCAAATCCACAGCCATCAGCGTCATGGCATGGCTGCTGCCACTGGCAAATGTCTGGATACGCTGTTTCTTGTCCATACCGAAAGTTGTCCCCATCAGTGACTCATAATCGTAATTATCAGGGTCCAGCAGTCCTCTCTTGCTATCAAGGAACTTACCCACATCGCAAGAAAAATACATCATTGTGCTGTCTTTGATGGAAGCAATGGCTATTTCCTTGATATCTTCTATAGGCAGATTGACATACGTCCAGTTCTTACCGTCATAGCTATGGCGGTCATAGTCTATCTCGTAGCATTTATAAAACTCACGGCTGGGGTCGTTCATCAGCATCACGTAATTATTGGTCAGGTCATTGCCCAGAAATTCCTTGTAGAAAGACAAGGGAGTGTACTCTTTCGCTTCGCCTCCCTTCATGCTCCAAGTGAACGTAGACACCGGCTCACCGAGTGTCAGCACCAGCATGCGATAGACCGTAGCCAGCATTTCCGTTTTCTTTTTTTCCAGTTCGGCGGGCTTGGCTCCGGCAGCAGCAGCCTCACGGAGTTGTAAGCCGAATTCTTTCAGTTTCAGTCCTATCAGATTATTCATTTTTCCTGTGTTGTCACTGCTGAAAGTCTCCACCATCGCGCTCTTCGGTACAAGTCCGTATTTACCTATAATATCCGACACACCAGTAAATTGCCCTCCATCGCTCAAGGGATGCTTAAAGAGCCACTCCACCATCTTGTCGTCCATCGGCTTTTCACGCGTATCAATGATTCCCTGTAAGAAAAGATTCGATTTTTCCAGCTGGTCATAAAAGAAGCAGTAGTTCTGCGAAAACTCCATTTCATCCAGTCCGTACTTGGCTATCATCTGGCTGCGAAGCACATTCAGTCCCGTAAACAACCAGCAGCGTCCTGACGAGCGTTGATTGGTAATGCCTTTCGATAAGACTTTATTAGAGAAATGAGTGTCAAAGTCTGCCTGATTTTCCTGATTAAGTGCCAAGGTATTGATACTTGTTCCGCCTAAAGCATTACGGATTGCCTTGTCGGTAGGAGTTGCCTGATAACTTTGTTTGATTTGATTCAGCATCTCGCTCGAAATGCCTCCCTGTTGTGCCTGCGCGGTCAATGCTGCCGCAAAAAGCAAGGCAAAAGTGATGTGTCTCTTCATAATATGAAAATATAAATTGATTATTTTTAAGTCTGTAAAAATACAAGTTATTTTTGAAATCCCCACTCTTCGGAACATTTTTTTCCCGGTGTACCCATTCCTGCCTGCACACCGGGGAAAAAATTATTCGGTTATTTTCTTCTTTATCTTATAACCGATAACCGCCACCGTGATACTCATCAGCGGACTAATCAGATTAAAGAAAGAATATGGAAGATAAGTGAGTGTAGGCACACTCAGAATAGTTGCCTGAGTCATACCGCAGGTATTCCAGGGGATAAGCGGTGAGGTGACTGTTACAGCATCTTCGGTGGTACGGCTCAGTAATCGGCTTTCATATCCGTTTGCCTCATAAATATCCTTAAACATATTGCCGGTCAGAATAATGGAGATATATTGGTCGGCAGTGGCCAGGTTGAGGAACAATCCCGATGCAACGGTAGAAGACACCATCCCTATACGTCTCTTGGTGAAACGGATAAACACAGAGGTGATACTGCCCAGCATGCCTCCTGCCGTCATAGCCCCTCCAAAGCACATGGCACAGACAATCAGCCAAATGGTATTCATCATTCCCGACATACCGCGTGTGGCAACCAACTCATTTATCTCTGCACTGCCTGTCTCCAGTTGGGTGCCACCGAAGAGCATGCCCATGCCTCCTTTGAAAAGTGCAGTAAGACCTGCTACCCCCTGCCCTGCTATCTCGCGCAACAAATCCGGCTGGAATATAAGTGCAAAGACAGTGGCCAGTGTGGTGGAGATAAACAAAGTAATGACCGAAGGAACCTTGCGGGCAATCAAAACTCCCGTCACGACGGGAACAATCATCAGCCACCAGGAAATATTGAATTTGGAGTCGAGTGCCTGCATGTATTCGGTAATATGACCTGTGTCCGTTGCCTCGTGAGACAGTCCGGCAACAGTGAAAATAATCAATGTGATGACCAATGAGGGGATGGTGGTTATCATCAAATAGCGTATGTGTGTAAACAGCGGAGTGTCCGTCACGGAAGACGCCAAAATAGTGGTATCGGACAGCGGGGATACCTTATCGCCGAAATAAGCACCCGAAATAATCGCTCCCGCTATCCAGCCTTCGCTGAAACCTTGTGCCTTGCCGATTCCCATCAATGCGATGCCGATAGTGGCTATGGTTGTCCACGAACTGCCTGTCATGACTGAAACAATGGCACAAATCACACAGGTAGACACCAGAAAAAAGTGAGGATGTATCACCTGAATGCCATAATAAATCAATGTGGGAACCACGCCGCTAATCATCCATGCCCCCGACAAAGCACCGATAATCAGCAGAATAATCAATGCCGTACTTACTCCGGCTATATTATTCGTAATAGCCAGTTCAAAATCTTTCCAAGCTCTTCGGTACCATCCCTATCAATACACAAACAGCCGTAGCCGTAAGCAAACAAACCTGACTTCCGCCCGACAACGCATCGCTGCCAAAGACACGGATGGTGACAAACAATAATAAAATAAGTACAAATACGGGTAACAAAGAAATAAACGGAGAAGGAATTCTGTTATCTTTCATTCTTTTTTTATTCAGTTTTTATTCAAAAATGCTAATAAAGTGAATCTTTTTGCTTTCACCGTGCAAAGTTCGGAATATTTTTTGAGTTCTAAAAGTCAAGTGCAGCTATTTAAATACTTTTTTTGTATTTATGGGCAAACATTTTTGTATAGAGGACGTTATTAGTTGAAATTATAACCTAAAACTTAACAAACATGAATGAATTAGTTGGTGGCTTGGGCTACGCGGTAAAGAACTGGTGGATGTCCCTATTATTGGGATTGCTTTACATCGCAGTAGCATTATGCCTTTTGTTTGCTCCCGTGAGCAGTTATGTGGCACTGAGTGTCATTTTCAGTATTTCAATTCTGGTCAGCGGTATCCTCGAAATCTTTTTTGCCGTCGGCAACAAAAAGATTATCAACAGTTGGGGATGGTATCTGGCAGGCGGTATCATTGATTTGCTGATAGGTATTTATTTGGTATTCTATCCGCTGGTAAGCATGGAACTGATTCCGTTTATCGTCGCATTCTGGCTTATGTTCAGAGGATTCACCCTTTGCGGTTATTCCACCGACCTGAAACGCTACGGCACCAAAGACTGGGGATGGTATCTGGTATTCGGCATTCTGGCCATTTTATGTTCCATGGCTATCATCTGGCAACCGGGACTCGGAGCAGTCACTGTGCTTTATATGCTGTCCGTTACTTTCCTCATTATCGGTTGTTTCCGTATCATTTTCTCGTTTGAGTTGAAAAGATTGCATAAAAACAAGTAAAAATCCAAGTTTATTTTGGGCTACTTCGGACGTATTTCGTACCTTTGTTAGCCCAAAATAAGCAATGATATCAAGCAAAAGTCTTAAATATACAGTTCGCATACTGCTAGGTATTCTCTTGGGAGTTTATCTGGGGATAATTGTGCTTCTGAACATTCCATACGTTCAGGACAAATTGTCTTATATAGTGACCAAAGAGCTCCGCAAAGTGCTCAACACGGAAGTTTCTGTAGGAAAAATCGACATGGGCCTGCTGAACCGCATTATTGTGGAAGATGTGTTGCTGGAAGACCGCCGGGGCAGGGAAATGCTGAAAGTGGCGCGTCTGTCTGCCAAATTTGAAATACTCCCCCTGCTGAAAGGGAAAATCACTATTACCAGTGTTCAGCTTTTCGGCTTTTCGGCCAATATGGAGCGGGAAACGCCTCAGTCTCCTCCCAATTATCAATTTGTTCTGGATGCTTTTGCTTCCAAAGACACGGTGAAGACTCAGACAAATCTGGATTTACGCATCAACTCTTTATTGATAAGACGCGGACGTATCACATACGATGTCTTGTCGGAGCCCGAAACCCCCGGACGGTTCAATACCGGCCATCTTGCCGTAAAGAACTTCGCAGCCACCGTTTCGCTGAAGGCGCTCCGCAACGACTCGCTGAACGCCTCCATCCGTCGTCTGAGCTTTGAAGAACAGTGTGGATTTGCTTTACAAAAGTTCTCAATGAAAGTCACTGCCAACAATAAGCGACTGAATATAAAGGATTTTTCCCTCGAGCTTTCCAATTCTGCTTTAAGCATTGACAGCCTTTCCATGCGTTACGACAGTTTGCCGGATCTTCCTAAGCTGACAGACAATGTGCAATATCAAGGAAGCGTCAATGCCTCTGTCGTACTCAAAGACATAGCCCCTTTTGTCCCGGCTTTGGCCAAGTTCGATACTCCGTTACATTTCAACATGGATTTCTCCGGTAAAGGAAAGAATATAGACTGCCCTACCCTGCGACTGACCGACAACCACAGTCTGATGATCAACGGAGAAGCATCCGTTGCCGACTGGAACGCAGGAAGAAATATGTATATCATGGGAAAGCTGACCGACGTAAACCTGAATAAAGAAGGCATCAGCACCGTTATGAGTAATGTGGCCGGGAAAGTTCCTCCTATTTTTCAGCAGTTGGAATATGTACGTTTTAGCGGTGATGCCACCGGATATCTTCACGATTTGATTATCACAGGACTCTTGCGCACCGGCGTAGGTACAATCAAAGCCGATGTTATGATGAGCATTGACAAACAACAGAACCGTACCTATTCGGGAAATATCGCCAGTGCCGACCTGAATGTGGGCAAACTGCTTGATAACGAAAAGAAATTCGGTACGGCAGACTTCAATCTGGAATTGAAAGGGTTCAACTATAAAAATCACTATCCCGAATCTTATATCAAAGGGAATATTGCCTCTTTCGAATACAGCCAATATAAATATGAGAATATAGCACTGGACGGCGTGTATAAAGACGGAGGCTTCAACGGCAAGCTGGCAATGGATGATGACAACGGCTCTGTTCAGATAAACGGCAATTTCAACGTGGCGTGCGCCATACCCGAATTCAACTTGAAGGCCGTCTTAAAGAATCTCCGACCGGATAACCTGCATTTGTCCGACAAATACAAAGATACGGACATTTCCCTGAACGTGACAGCAGACTTTACCGGGAAGTCTATCGACGACATGAACGGAAAAATCCGTTTGGACAGCTTGCAAATGAATACCCCCGAAGGGAACAACTATTTCCTTGACAACCTTACCATTACGGCAGGACAGGTAGAAGGACAAAAAGAAATACAAGTGCTTTCCTCGTTCATGACGGCTGTCATACGTGGAGACTATTCTTATAACACAATTCCGGCCAGCATATTGCAGACTGTTCAACGCTATATCCCTTCCCTGCTGACGCTGAACGAAAACATGCCGGTTCCTCACAACAACTTCAAATTCGACATCAGAGTAAATAATACGGAGTTCTTTCAAAAACTCTTTCAAATACCGCTGGAATTAAAGTTCCCTGCCTCCATCAAAGGGTATTTCAACGACCGCGAAGAGAAATTGCGCGTTGAAGGACATTTTCCGGCTTTCAAATACAATGGAACCCATTATGATTCGGGGGTACTCATCTGCGAAAATCCGTCAGACTGGTTCAAATGTTCCCTCAGAACCGGTATGTTGATGAACAGTGGTGCAATGGTGAATCTTACTGTCGATACCCAAGCCAAAAACGACCGGCTGGAAACAACTGTCAATTGGGGGAATAACACAAATGTCACTTACGGAGGTAAGTTTGCTGCCGTGACCCAATTCTATAAAACGGAGGGGAAACACCCCATCTTACAGGCCGACATTAACATCAAACCCACGAAAGTGGTATTGAACGATACGATTTGGAATATACATCCTTCGCATATTGCCGTAGACTCCGGACGTGTCTATATCGACAATTTTCTGTTTGAACATGAAAACCAGCATTTACGCATCAACGGAAAGTTGACAAAAAGCAAGGAAGACTCCTGCCATATCGATTTAAAGAATATCAATTTGGAATATGTACTGGATATAGTGCATTTTGATGATGTGGCATTCAACGGCTTGGTTACCGGGACTGTCAATATGAAGGGAGTAATGAAAGAGCCTGCCATGCACACCAAACTCAATGTGCATAATTTCTGCCTGAATAAAGCATTGTTGGGTGAAGCCGATATTACAGGCGTATGGGATTCGGAACTGGGCGGAGTACGCCTTGATGCAAAAATTGCGGAAGAAGGTATTTCGGCCACTCATGTCACCGGATACGTATCTCCGAAAATGAAAGGACTGGACCTGATGATTGAAGCAGACAGTACCAATATCGGACTCATCCAGCCCTTTGTGGAAGGCATATTCAGCGATTTAACCGGACGTGTCAACGGTCATATCAGACTCTATGGAGACTTCAAGCACCTGGATTTGGAAGGAGAGGCACGTGCCAATATAGATACCAAGATTGATGTACTGAACACCTATTTCCAAATACGCGATGATTCGGTACATATTTCCTCCGGACAATTACTGTTTACCGATGTACACGTGTACGACCGCGAAGGAAACAGTGGAGTAGTCAATGGCTATCTGCATCATACCAAACTAAAAAACCTAATGTATCATTTTAATATCAGTGGCGACAATCTGCTGATGTATGATACCCACGAAGGCGGCGATATGCCTTTCTACGGCAAGGTGTACGGTTCGGGAAGCGTCATATTGGACGGAGGAAACAATGCCATGACCGTAGATGCCTCACTGACAACAGGACACAACACCTCTTTTACTTATATCACAGGCATCACGACAGAGGCTACCAATACCCAGTTCATTACCTTTGTCGACAAGACCCCCAAACGTATCCATGATAATGTGGAAACCAATCTGTACCATCACTCGAATGTGCAGAAAGAAAAAGAAGAAGAGGGTCCTCCCATGGACCTGCGCATCAATATGCTGATTAACGCCACCCCCAATGCCACCATGAAAATCGTGATGGACCCGGTAGCAGGCGACAATATTACAGCAACAGGCAACGGCAATCTGCAAGTGAACTACTTTAATAAAGGAGACTTTAAGATGTTCGGTAACTACATTATCGACCAGGGAATGTATAAGCTCAGCATGCAGGAAGTGATTCGCAAAGATTTTACATTGAAGTCCGGCGGTACAGTCACCTTCACAGGTGACCCATATCAGGCCAATCTGGATCTTCAGGCGATTTATACGGTAAACTCTGCCTCATTGAGTGATTTAGGTATCGACACTTCACTTTCGCAGGGACAAAGCACCGTTAAAGTAAACTGCCTGATGAACCTGACCGGCAACCTGTCCAGCCCCGATATTAAATTTGACCTGGATTTACCGACAGTCAGGGAAGAAGACCGTGATGTGGTGCGCAGCATCACCAGTACAGAAGAACAAATGAACACACAAATCATCTATCTGCTGGGTATCGGTAAGTTCTACACCTACGATTACGCCAACAACGACCAATCTTCAAACGCTACCAGTTCATTAGCCTTCAGCACTTTATCCGGTCAGCTCAATAATATGCTCTCCCAATGGATGGACAATAAGAACTGGAACATCGGTGCCAACCTGAGTACAGGAGACAAAGGATGGACAGATGTAGAAGCCGAAGCTGTCCTTTCCGGCAGATTATTGAATAATCGACTGATAATCAATGGTAACTTTGGTTATAAAGATAATGCAATGGCAAACACCAACTTTGTAGGTGACTTTGAAGCCATTTGGCTGTTGACTAAAAACGGAGACTTCCGTCTACGAGGATACAATCAGACCAACGACCGTTATTTCACAAAATCAACCCTGACCACACAAGGTATCGGCATCATGTATAAAAAAGATTTCGATAAATGGAATGATTTGTTCCGTTGGTTCTTATGGAAAAGAGCCCATAAAAAAAAGGAAAAGGAAGACACCACCTCTTCCTCCCCTGCTTCGCAAACAAAGCGAAACGACAACTAATTACATGCTTTCATATTGATATATGTACATGAAATTCTGTTTTTGTCTTAGATAATATACTTTTGCGTATTTATCTGACATTAATTAATAATAAGTTCTTGATAACGATTTGAAAACATTACAGCCGCATTAATCTGCTACATTTTACTAATAACAAACAATTCTGAAACAGAAGTAGCCAAATTCCTTATTAGGAGCAAACAATTGATCACTTTTTCTTACTGTTTATTCTTATTCGTTTCATAGTGGAAAGAATTACACTATTTCAACTTTAATCTTTATATTAAACATATTGGCTATACGTTCTATATCCCGTTTCTTGGTAAGCGTATTGCTACATGTCATCAGATACCAACCATTACCGACAGGCTTTTGTGAACTTTTATATTTCTTATCAAGCGTATTGGAAATCAAAGGCACTTTATTTTGTTTCATTCCTAAAGTACGAATGCGTTCGGCACCTACTTCCATCACAAACTTACGAAAAGTCTCAGCTGCTTGTGGCTCTTGAATCACGTGACCATCAGCAAATGTAATCTTTAATCGAGTAGCCGGTGCAATTTCGCCTTTCGGCCCGGTCTTACCTATTTCCTTATGTTCCACCTGTGGATCAGGAAGAATCTCTTTGGCATCCGCTATATCTGCTGTGAAATTTCGTTTGCGAGACAAATGTACGCTAATAGGCGAGCCGGGTACATAATCCACAACAAGCACTAATTCACGCTGCACTTGCTTTAAAGCCGGTGCAATCGTCTCGGTTACAATCGGAAGGATTTCTTTTTTGATGATGTTCTCTTCCAAATCACTTACTTGTTTTTCGAGGTCTTCATTTAACGAAAGACCTTCTTTGCGCAATGTTTCCATTGCTTTATATAGGTCACTTAGTCGGGACATAGATTATTTTAGATTTTTCTCGATTGGATTTAACCGATTGAAGAATAAACTCTTAGCGAATTATTTGAGAAGTAGCGGTAACGAGTCAGTAACCGTGCGAATTTCAGCGCTTTACATTGCTATGCTGTCAAATAACTCTTTCATTTGCAAATGTAACATCTTTTTCTGAAAGTACGAACTATCGGCGGCAATTTTATAAAATCGGTTGGCAAAAAAATCATTCAGCCCATTCACGGGCTGTAATGTGTTAGGGGAATCTGCTTTGTCATTTTGTTACCGGAATTTATCCGCATGGAGGGAGAACCACACCGATCAGCCAAGTATGTCGTTTCATTATGCAACAGCCGGCAGAGCGTTTTTGGGGTGTAATACTCCGATATTACTTTCTTTTTGTTTTCTGATATGTGCAAATGCAAAAAGCCTCCGGAGAGCTACCTTGCCGGAGGCTTTGTTTATCTCTGTTTTTCCTTACTTTTCCCGAAGTAGAACTTTGGAAAAACCGGATATTTATTGATATCTGTTGCTGTTGGTTGATGACAGTTCTTGACCGTTGAAATAGAGTCATTCCCAACTCTGAAGTTACAGTGAAACGGTCAAACTATCCGGTACGGCCCAAAAACGTGATTCTTCCGTAGTTAGTACTGATTTGTCGCTTAAGTCAAAGCCACTGAACCCTTTAGGAACAAGTATTATCTCGCGGTCATGGTTGCTGAATGCAGGATTATTATCTTCACGGCTATAACCAGTTACCTCCCAAGATATAAACCAATAGAGGTTTTTGGCCCAATACATCTTGTAATAATTGAAATTATTTTCTGAATCTAATAAGGGGCGGTATATAATTTCTTGTCCGTTTATGTAACGTTCGCGCATTTCAGCGAGAGAAAGAGGTGTTCCGTTTTCATCTTCTGCCCAAGCTCTCATATCGGAATCAAGCATAGCCCATTTTTGTATTTCGGGTAGCCATACTTGATTTACCACATGACAGTCAGAATCTAACGAATCAGCGGGAAGGCAAGTGACAAAACGATTCACTATTCCTTCCGACAGCAATAACTCATGCAAAAGGATTGAATGGAGGCGGCAGTTAAAAGCTGGCTCTATCGTGCGGGTATATTCCCAAAGTCCTATTGCGTTACATTTCTTTGGATAGTTATTTTGATTGGCATGAGGAATATTCTTGGCTACGAAACGTGCCAATGCAATAGCTCTATTCCATGTGACTTCTGTAGGTTTCACAATGGTATCTAATCTGAAGTATTCACGGATTTGCTGTGCTTTGGCAGTATCTTGCTGATAAACAAAATTATATGACACACTATCTGGTGCATACTCACCAGCGTTCTTTAATAGTTCTATCTTATCCTTTCCTAAGGGTTCATTTAATTGTCTGTTGAATACATAACGTACTAACAATAGGGCTAATACAGTTAAGAGCAATAAGCCTAATATGCTCAAACTAAAAACTTTAAATATCTTCTTCATGATGTCAATAATAGGAATTAAAACTTCTGTTTATTTAACTGCAAATATAGTGAAAAAGCAATTCGTAAGTATTATGAACGGCTCTTTTTTCCAACAAGATAAAACGGTTATATCTTCATTCCCCTACCTTTCCTTTGCGACTGTATAGATCGGTGTATGCTCTGCCATAGCTTGTCGAATTACTCTTTGAACCACTCGGCAATGGGCTTTCTAGCAATAGCAAGAACCAGTTTGCCCCATCCGTCAGGGCTTTCAACACTTGAAAGCCTGACTTTTTCGGTCGTAAATCTCCGTCCGTGTTCCTCCGAGTAGAGTTTCCCTGCATACTCCAAAGGCTTTCCCTTGACGAGTGTTTCGGTCTGCCTTTCATCGAATCCCACAAGGCGGCACAGTTTTTCAATGTGCATTTCTTTCGATGCGGCAGGTCAAACACACCTTGAAGCCGCATTATCTGCCCATATTTTATATTCCGGTTCGGGTAATCCGGCTTTACGACATTCAGACATCATCAGCCCAATGCCACGTCCCCAACTTTCCAAAACTTTTTGCTTGTACAGGACATTTACCAATAATGGATTTTGTGGTTTCGATTCATGCTCTGATTCCATTTTTCCGTATCCCAGTTGGGCGGAAAAGTTCCGGGGTTTTCTATCTTCACACGGTTATCATAAATGGCTATGCCCACCGAACCAGCGGTTTCTTTGTACGACCTATGTTGAAGAACGGTGTCCCATCCGAGGCGACTCTCTGCCGCGTGGAGCACGGTATCGATAATTCGGCACTTGCCAACAGGATGCAGGAGTTTGCGAAGTCTTTCCACCGAAGGCTGTCCAAGGCAGACGGAGATAAGGAGATAATCTGTGTGGATGGCAAAGCCAAGCGCAGCACTGTACAGGCCAACGAACGCAAGCCTGATATTGTGTCAGCATATTCCTACAACACCGGCATCACATTGGCTACCGAAGCCTGCAGAGAGAAAAACAATGAGATAATTAGATTGGGATAAAAGAATAACTTTCTGACATACAGCAATAAAAAAATACCCGATTTACGATGAATCGGGTAAGGGAGACTATGGCTCTACTTAGAGATTAAATGAAAGAGCATGATATAGCACCAAGTTTTTCTAAAATCACCTCGCTTCGAAAAGTGAGTAGCTCATTTTTATTTCCTATCTTTGTCGGGTAAAATTAAAGAATATGAAGAAAACTTATTTGCCGGCAGAATGGCACAAACAGAGCCTGATACAATTGACATGGCCCCATATAGACACTGATTGGGCCTATATGTTGGAAGAAGTAGATGCTTGCTTCCTTAATATAGCTTACGAAATTTTAAAACGTCAGCCTTTGCTGGTAGTAGCCCCGGAACCTCATCGAATCGGAGACAGAATCTATGAGCACGGATGCAATGTGAAGAATCTCACCGTTTCGGCCGTGAAGACTAACGATACATGGGCACGCGACCACGCCTTTATTACCATGCTGAAAGAGAACGGAGAACCGCTCTTACTGGATTTCTGTTTTAACGGTTGGGGAATGAAGTACGCTGCCAATTATGATAATATGATAAACTCCAATCTATATTATCGCTGCAAAACATTGACAGGAGAATATGTATACCAAAGAAATTTCATTTTGGAAGGAGGTTCGATAGAAAGTGATGGAAAAGGCACACTCCTTACCACAGAAAAGTGCTTGTTGTCCTACAACCGAAACGAGAAAACGAAGGAAGAAACAGAACAATATCTGAAAGAAACATTCAACTTGAAACAGGTGTTATGGCTGAAGCACGGTTATTTGGCCGGCGATGATACAGACAGTCATATCGACACGCTGGCACGTTTCTGTCCTGACGATACCATCGTATATGTGCAGTGCACAGACAAAAAAGACGAGAATTATG
>ERZ773208.2326-NODE-2326-length-13078-cov-2.596330_pt1 | contig 13078 bp, 9 predicted proteins | sample MGYA00581006_ERZ773208 | MGnify/ENA primary metagenome ERZ773208 (study PRJEB29015, sample SAMEA2737793) | human gut metagenome | biome: human gut; feature: human-associated habitat; material: faeces | place: China | collected 2012 ... | reverse complement strand
GGGGCGCTCTTCATGAGCCTCAGGCCGGGTTACACCTCCGGCGACCTCTCGGCCTACCTGTTCGGCAGCATCGTCACCGTGACGCACGGCGACGTCGTGGCGCTCGCCATCCTGACCGCGGCCATCATGGCCGGGGCTCTGCTGTGGCTGCGCCCCGTGATGTACGTGGCTTTCGACCGCGACTTCGCCCGCAGCCGCGGCATCCCGACGCGCGTGATCTCCTACGCCATGGCGGCGCTGGTCGCCGTCACGATCGTCCTCTCGATCCGCATCATGGGCATCGTGCTGCTCATCTCGCTGCTCACCATGCCCGTCGCCATCGTCAACGCCCTTTCCAAATCCTACCGCACCATCGCGCTCTGCGCCCCGCTGGTCGCCGTGGCCGGCAATGTGGCCGGACTGGTCGCAAGCTACAATTTCGAAGTTCCGCCCGGGGCGGCCATAATATTTACCCTCACCCTTACGCTTATTATAGTAAAACTATTACCTTTGCGTCAGAAAAAAGCCGGAGCCGCCGCATGAAAACCATCCACAAACTCGTACTGAAAGCCTACCTGGGGCCGATGGTGCTCACGTTCTTCATCGTGATGTTCGTCCTGATGATGAACATCGTGTGGCGCTACATCGACGAGCTGGTCGGAAAGGGGTTGAGCGCCGGCATCATCATCGAGCTGATGACCTATTTCATGGCCAACATGATCCCGATGGGGCTGCCGCTCTCGATGCTGCTGGCGGCGATTATGACCATGGGCAACCTGGGTGAGAACTACGAACTGCTGGCCATGAAATCGGCGGGCATGTCGCTCGTGCAGATCACCAAGCCGCTGATCATTCTGGTGAGCCTGGTCTCCGTCGGCAGTTTCTTCATCGGCAACAACCTCGTGCCGTATGCCAACAAAAAGGTGTACAGCATCATCTACGATATCCGCCAGCAGAAACAGAGCCTCGAATTCCAGGACGGCCTGTTCTTCAACGGCATCGACAACATGTCGATCCGCGTGAGCCGGCAGGAACCCGAAACGCACCTGCTGCGCGACGTGCTGATCTACGACAACCGCGCCGCCAACGGCAACATGAACACCATCGTGGCCGACTCGGGCTATATCCGCCTGTCGGACGACAAGAAATACCTGCTGGTGACGCTCTTCCACGGCGAGACCTACGAACAGACCCGCAACAGCCAGTGGTTCACGAAAAGCGCCCTGCGCCACCACACCTTCGACCTGCAAAAACAGGTGATCCCCATGTCGGGATTCGCCATGGGACGCACCGACGCCGACCTGTTCACGAGCAGCCAGACCAAGAACATCAGCGAATTGCAGCACGACATCGACTCGCTGGAGATCAAGGTCAACGCCGCCACGACGAGTTCCTACGAACCGCTGCTGAAAGAGCAGATTTTCGCCCGAGACAACACCGTGCTGCCGCTGCCCGACAGCCTGCAGGTGGACAAACGGGACTTCCGCGACCTGCTGGCGACGGATTCGGTCACCATGCTGCCCACGCGCGAACGCGAACGTGTCTGGAACCAGGCGCGGACGCTGGCCAAGAACTCGCGCAACATGTTCGCATTCGACGAATCGACGGCCAAGGAGGCCCTCAACCAGCTCTACCGATCGAAGGTCGAGTGGCACAAGAAAATGTCGCTTCCGGTGTCAATCCTGATCTTCTTCCTGATCGGCGCGCCGCTGGGCGCCATCATCCGCAAGGGCGGCCTGGGGCTTCCGGTGGTGGTGTCGGTGATCTTCTTCGTGATCTACTACATGATCAGCCTCTCGGGCGAAAAACTGGCCAAGGAGGGTAACTGGGAGGCCGTCTACGGCATGTGGCTCTCGACCTTCATCCTCACGCCGATAGCCATATACCTCACCTACAAGGCCACCAACGACTCGGCGCTGCTCGACACGGACTGGTACGCCGGAAAGTTCAAGGCGCTGAAAGAGAAACTGGTTCCGCAATTCAAGAAACTGACGAAAGCAATAAAACTCAAACGAAATGGCAAAAAGCACGATTCTGAATAGTGTAGAAGAGGTTATTGAAGATTTCCGCAACGGCAGGATAGTGATCGTCGTCGACGACGAAGACCGCGAGAACGAAGGCGACTTCATCGTCGCGGCGGAGAAAATCACGCCCGAAATCGTGAACTTCATGCTCAAGGAGGGCCGCGGCGTGCTGTGCGCCCCGCTGTCGGAGAAACGCTGCGACGAACTGGGGCTCAACATGATGGAGGAGAACAACACTTCGCTGCTGGGGACTCCCTTCACCGTGACGGTCGACCTGCTCGGCAACGGCTGCACCACGGGCGTCTCGATCCACGACCGCGCCGCCACCATACGCGCCCTGGCCGACCCCGCGACCCGGGCCACCGACCTCGGCCGCCCGGGGCACATCAACCCGCTGCGTGCCCGCCAGAAAGGCGTGCTGCGCCGTCCGGGGCATACCGAGGCCGCGATAGACCTCGCCCGGCTGGCCGGCCTGCAGCCCGCAGGCGCACTGATCGAGATCATGAACGAGGACGGCACGATGGCGCGCCTGCCGCAACTGACGGAGATCGCCCGGAAGTTCGGCCTCAAGATCATTTCGATCGCATCGCTCATCGAATACCGGCTGCGCGAAGAATCCATCGTCGAGAAGGGCGAGACCGTCGACCTGCCGACCGCATGGGGCGACTTCCGCATCACGCCGTTCCGGCAGAAGAGCAACGGGCTGGAGCACGTGGCGCTCACCAAAGGCGAGTGGACGGAAGACGAACCGGTGCTGACACGCGTGCATTCGTCGTGCGCCACGGGCGACATCTTCGGCTCCTACCGCTGCGACTGCGGCGAACAGCTCCACGAAGCCATGAGCATGATCGAGCGCGAAGGCAAAGGCGCGATCGTCTACCTCAACCAGGAGGGGCGCGGCATCGGCCTGTGCAACAAGATCAAAGCCTACCAGTTGCAGGACGAGGGGCTCGACACGGCCGAAGCCAACCTGCGGCTGGGATTCCGCGTCGACGAACGCGATTACGGCGTCGGTGCCCAGATCCTGCGCCATTTGGGAGTCACCAAGATGCGCCTGATGACCAACAACCCCGTCAAGCGTGTCGGACTGGAAGCATACGGGCTGACAGTCGTAGAAAACGTTCCCATCGAAGTCGCTCCGAATCCTTACAACGAATTCTACATGAAAACGAAAAAGGAACGTATGGGACACGTCTTGCACAATATCAAATAATTCATAATTACATAATAACACTATCATGACACAAGTATCAGCACGTTTAGCAAGTTTGTCGCCATCCGCAACATTGGCGATGTCCCAGAAGAGCAGTGAATTAAAGGCTCAGGGAGTTGATGTTATCAACTTAAGTGTCGGAGAACCCGACTTCAATACTCCCGAACCTATTAAGGATGCTGCCAAAAAAGCTATCGACGAAAACTATTCTCGTTATTCTCCCGTCGCTGGTTATCCGGCCTTGCGTAACGCCATCGTTGCCAAGCTGAAAAACGAAAACGGATTGGAATACACAGCCAACCAGATTTCTTGCGCAAATGGTGCCAAACAATCCGTTTGTAATACAATCATGGTATTGGTAAATCCGGGTGACGAAGTGATTATCCCGGCTCCGTTCTGGGTCAGCTATCCGGAAATGGTAAAATTGGCCGAAGGTACACCAGTAATCGTTGCGGCCGGTATCGAACAGGATTTCAAAATCACTCCGGCACAGTTGGAAGCGGCTATCACACCGAAGACAAAGGCGTTGATCCTCTGCTCCCCGTCTAACCCTACAGGCTCGGTCTATAGTGCAGAAGAATTGGCAGGCTTGGCCGAAGTCCTGAAAAAACATCCGGAAATCATCGTGATTGCAGACGAGATCTACGAACATATCAACTATATCGGCAAACATAACAGCATCGCACAGGTGGACGGAATGAAAGACCGTACTGTCATTGTCAACGGTGTTTCCAAAGCCTATGCCATGACCGGATGGCGTATCGGTTTCATTGCCGGACCGGAATGGATCGTAAAGGCAGTAAACAAATTGCAGGGACAATATACTTCCGGACCATGCTCTGTATCCCAGAAAGCGGCAGAAGCTGCTTACACAGGTTCACAAGCACCGGTCGAAGAAATGCGCCAGGCATTCGAACGCCGCCGCAACTTGATTGTCGGCTTAGCGAAAGAGATTCCGGGATTCGAAGTAAATCAGCCGGAAGGAGCTTTCTACCTGTTCCCCAAATGTAGCTATTACTTTGGCAAAACCGACGGTACACGCACGATCGAGAATGCAGATGATCTAGCCATGTACTTGTTAGAAGTCGCCCATGTAGCTTGCGTTGGCGGAACATCTTTCGGTGCCCCCGAATGCATCCGCATGAGTTACGCTACCAGCGATGAAAACATCGTGGAAGCTATCAAACGTATCAAAGAGGCTTTGGCTGCTTTAAAATAAACCTACGGATATAAACGGATTTCACAATTGTGAAATCCGTGTCTAAAAAACAGAAAAGGAGATGTTTTCAAAAAACATCTCCTTTTTTATTTCAAACTGCCGTAGCAAAATTATTCGGAACGCAAAGTAAAGCGTTTGAATGCCAAGATCTGCAATTCAGGATCAGCTTCCTTCATTGTTTCTTTTACAGTCTTCTTGCCATCCATGATATCTTCCTGGTTCAGCAAGCAAACTTCCTTCAAGAATTTGCCAAGACGCCCCTTAGCGATGTTCTCGATCATCTGCTGAGGCAAGTTTGCTGCTTTTTCAGCAGAAACAGTAGCAATGATTTCTTTTGCTTTGGCAACATCTTCAGCCGTAATCCAGCCCTTAGCCATGTTGCTTTCCATATGGTCTTCGCTGTCAACGTGTGTCGGGTTGATTCCAGCTTTCTTCAGGGCAGCTTCAACAGCTTTCTGTACCTGTTCAGCTTTAGTCTTCTCGATAGCCACTTGGATTTCCTGTTCTTTTACAGATTCAGGAACACCGGCTTCATCGATAGCGATCGGGTTCATGGCTGCGATCTGCATAGCGATGTTGTGAGCAGCTTCTTCAGATTCCTTATTAAACGCGGCGATCGTACACAACTGATTCTTACCCATGTGGTTATAAACAGTGGTATAAGCGCCTTCCACTACGTTATAGCCGTCCAATTCCATCTTTTCGCCCGTGATACCGCTACGGTCGGTAACAGCATCCTGTACAGTGCCTTTACCCATCGGCAAAGCCTTCACTTCGTCCAGAGTCTTGCACTTGTTAGCCACAGCAGCATCCAAGATAGCCTGAGTCAGTGCGATGAAATCTTCATTCTTAGCCACGAAGTCCGTTTCGCACTTCAAAGCGATGATAGCAGCGAATTCGCCATCTTTCTTTGCCAATACGCAACCTTCAGCAGCTTCACGGTCAGAACGCTTAGCAGCAATAGCCTGTCCTTTTTTACGGATAATTTCCATTGCCTTTTCGATATCACCATCAGATTCGGTCAAAGCCTTCTTGCAGTCCATCATACCAGCTCCACTCATTTTGCGCAGCTTGGTAATATCAGCCATAGTTACAGCCATAATCTTATTTTCTTATTTATTAAATATTTACTTTATTAATTGACAATGGACAATTGACAATTGACAATTCAAGTCAAAAGCCAATTGCCCATCGTTTCATTTTATGTTTCTCTTAATTTTCAATTGTCAATTTTCAATTGTCAATTGAATTACTCTTCATCCTTAGCGAATTTGTCAGCAACGTTAGCATTCAGAGCTTCGTCGTCTTCCTTCTTAGTACGTTCTTTCTTTACAGCAGCTTTAGCTTTGCGTTCTCTTTTAGGAGCTTCGCCTTCACCGGCAGCTTCTGTATCGATCTTTTCAGCTTTACGTTCCTGCAAACCTTCGTTCATTGCTTCACAGATAGCTCCCAAGATAACTTCTACAGATTTTGTAGCGTCATCGTTAGCCGGAATCACGTAGTCGATATTGTTCGGGTCGGAGTTTGTATCAACCATACCGAATACAGGAATACCCAAGCGGTTAGCTTCACGAACTGCGATATGCTCTTTCATTACGTCAACGACGAACAAAGCTGACGGAAGACGAGTCAGGTCCACGATAGAACCTAAGGTCTTTTCCAACTTAGCACGCTGGCGAGTGATCTGAAGTTTTTCTCTCTTAGAAAGATTATCAAATGTACCATCTTTTGTCATCTTATCGATAGTAGCCATCTTCTTGATAGCTTTACGGATAGTCGGGAAGTTGGTCAACATACCACCCGGCCAGCGTTCGATAACATAAGGCATACCTACAGAAGAAGCCTTATCAGCGACAACCTGTTTAGCTTGTTTTTTAGTAGCAACGAAAAGTACTTTCTTACCTTGTTTTGCAAGGTTCTTCATTACTTCTGCTGCTTCGTCTACTTTAGCAACTGTTTTATATAAGTCAATGATATGAATACCATTACGCTCCATGAAGATATAAGGAGCCATTGCAGGGTTCCACTTTCTTTTTAAGTGTCCGAAGTGTACGCCAGCTTCTAATAACTGATCAAAATTAACTCTTGACATTGTTTTTTTCTTAAAATCGTTTACTTTCTTTTGTTTAACTCAATCATCAGGTAGTCCTCCTGTATGTCAGCATATAAAAAGAATCCTGATAATTTAGATACTAAACGCTTTGCTATACTTGTAAGGGACTCACAAATAAGATTAACGTTTACTGAACTGGAATCTCTTACGAGCTTTAGGACGTCCCGGTTTCTTACGTTCAACAGCACGCGGGTCACGAGTAACGAAACCTTCTGCACGAAGAGCGGATTTGTCTTCCGGATTGATCTTAACCAGTGCGCGGGCGATAGCCAAGCGAGCTGCCTCAGACTGTCCTTTGAAGCCACCTCCATCGAGGTTGATCTTGATATCATATTGTTCTGCAACGTTCAGCTTTGCGAGCGGCTGCTTAACAATGAACTGAAGGATTGTAGAAGGAAAGTAATTAGCCAGATCACGTTTGTTGATAGTAATCTTTCCTGTACCTTCGCTTACGAATACGCGAGCAACTGCTGCCTTACGTCTTCCTATTGCATTTACTACTTCCATTGTGATTATTTATATGAGTTTATATCGATTAATTTAGGCTGCTGAGCTTCGTGTTTGTGCTCTGTTCCTGCATATACATACAGATTGTTCAACAGTTTAGCACCCAGACGATTCTTCGGAAGCATACCTTTTACTACTTTACGGAACAGACGGTCGTCACCTTTAGCCTGTAAGTCAGCCGGCGTATAAGCGATCTGTCCACCGGGATATCCGGTATATCTCAAATAAATACGATCGTTCCACTTATTACCTGTCAGAACGATTTTGTCTGCATTGATGATAATTACGTTATCACCACAATCAACGTGCGGAGTAAAATTGGGTTTGTACTTACCACGCAAAAGCTTCGCTACCTTTGCGCAAAGGCGTCCCAAAGTCTGTCCTTCGGCGTCAACAATGACCCACTCTTTGTTTACAGTTGCTTTGTTTGCAGAAATGGTCTTAAAACTTAAAGTATCCACTTGCTTAAAAAATTAATAAATTAATAACTCTAAAAAACAAGAATCCAATCCTCGCATGCGCTGTCACCACGGACACTTGACATAACAACGTGCTAAAAATTAAACTCTTAGTACAATTTTGATAATATTCGGCTTGCAAAGGTACGGTTTTTCTGCAAAACACAAAACTTTTCGTAGAAAGAATTTACACAAGTAGGTCAAATTCAGGAAAAAGATGCTATAGACCGGACATAAAAAGCATCTAATATTTTACATCAAGAAATATATCCTTTCTCCGTCTAAATGACAAAGAAGGATCATCTCGTTTTCAGTATGCCGGAGTAATAAATATTTACCGGAACATATACCCCAACGACAACGTCACGTTGTTCTGATAGAGGGAAGATTCGCCTTCGCGTTCTATAGCGCGACGATCCTGTGTGCCGCAAAGGGCGCTGACGGAAAAGAAGTAGCGACTGTAATCCACACGCAAGCCGACATTGACACCCAGATCAAATGTTTTGAGATCAGCCTCCTTGGTCTGGCCGAAATGGATATCGACGTTCTGGTTTTCAGTTTTCATCTTTCCAAAAAGAGAGAAGTCGAGAGCCGGACCGGCATAAACGCCCAACTGCACATCATTTATAATAAAGGTATAAGCCAAGTTCACCGGAACCTGGATAGAATAGTAACTGCATTTATTGAAAGAATTCTTTGCCCCTTCCACCTGCGGATTAGAGTAGAAAGAACCACCTTGGTTCACAAACGCCAGTTCGGGACGCAAAGACAAGCCCTTATATAAATGTATATCGGCAAGTCCGGCCAAGCTGAAACCAAAACGGGCACCTGCATTGTATGTCCCTTCAACTTTTTGCACCAGAGAAGAATAAGCACCACCCGCACGCACGCCGAAAGTAACTTGACCGACAGCCGGCATAATCATCAACATTGCCCAAAAGGCGATAAATATAATTTTTCTCATATTGCTAATCTCTGAGTTATTAAAAGCAAAGATAGAGTTTTTCAACCGGATTATTGCAGCCGATAGAATAAATTTATAAAATAACCCGTATCTTTATAGGCCGAAATAAAAAAGATTAAGAACCCATATGGAACCGTTTATACATCTGCACGTACATACCCAGTATTCACTGCTGGACGGACAAGCATCGATCGACGCTTTGATTGACAAAGCGCAAAAGGATGGTATGCCGGCGATTGCCGTCACTGACCATGGTGTGATGTTCGGAATAAAAGAGTTCTTCAACAAGGTATCCAAAAAAAACGGCAAGCCGTTAGGAGCCATCAAGGACTATGAAAAAGAGCTGAAAGAGCTGAAAAGTAAAACGGAACTGACCGCCGAAGAGCAAGCCCGCCTTGAAGAAATACCTGCAAAGATCGAAGAAGAGAAGAAAAAAATATTCAAACCGATCTTTGGTTGCGAGTGCTATTGTGCCCGTAACGGACGGCATAGCAAGCTTGCTTCACAGAACGACCGAAGCGGATGGCACTTGATCGTGCTGGCTAAGAACCTGAACGGTTACAAAAATTTGATCAAGATGGTTTCCTTATCCTGGACGGAAGGATTTTACGGACGTCCGCGCATCGACAAGGAGTTGTTGGAAAAATATCATGAAGACCTGATCATTTGCTCTGCCTGTATCGGTGGGGAAATTCCGCAGCATATCCTGAACGGACGGATGGACAAGGCCGAAGAATCGGTCCTTTGGTTCAAGAACCTGTTCGGAGAAGATTACTATCTGGAAATACAGCGGCACGAGACACATGACCCGAACGCCGCACAAGATGTATACCCCCACCAAGTTACGGCAAACAAGGCGATTCTGGAACTGGCGCGTAAACACAATATCAAGGTTATCGCGACCAACGACGTTCATTTCGTCAATGCGGAAGATGCGGAAGCTCACGACCGCCTAATCTGCCTTAGTACGGGTAAAGATTTGGATGACCCGAACCGTATGCGCTACACCAAACAGGAATGGATGAAGACGACAGCAGAGATGAATACCATCTTTTCTGATATTCCTGAAGCCCTCAGCAACACACTGGAAATAGCCGACAAGGTGGAATTCTACTCCATCGACCACGGTCCTATCATGCCGACCTTCGCCATCCCGGAAGATTTCGGGACGGAAGAAGAATATCGCCAGAAATTCACCGAACAGGACTTATTCGACGAATTCACCCGCGATGAAAACGGAAACGTTGTCCTGAGTGAAGAGGCCGCACACGACAAAATAAAAAAATTAGGCGGTTACGAAAAACTATACCGCATCAAACTGGAAGCCGACTACCTGAAAAAGATCACATACGACGGGGCAAAGATTTGCTACGGAGATGATCTGAACGACGAAGTCAAGGAGCGGCTGAACTTCGAGTTGCACATCATGAAGACGATGGGGTTCCCCGGTTACTTCTTGATCGTGCAAGACTTCATCCGGGCCGCCCGCGAAGAACTGGGCGTTTCGGTCGGTCCCGGCCGTGGATCGGCAGCCGGTTCGGCTGTTGCCTACTGTCTGGGGATCACCCGCATCGACCCGATCAAATATGACTTGCTGTTCGAACGTTTCCTGAATCCGGACCGTATTTCCCTCCCCGATATCGATACCGACTTCGACGATGACGGCCGCGGGGAAGTACTCCGTTGGGTAACGGAAAAATACGGGGCCGAACGTGTGGCGCATATCATCACGTATGGTACGATGGCGACCAAATCGGCCATCAAGGATGTCGCACGTGTACAGAAGCTTCCGCTTGCCGAATCGAACCGCCTCGCCAAACTCGTTCCGGACAAGATTCCGGATATGAAGAAGTTCAAGCTGAAGGATGCGATCAATTATGTGCCGGAGCTGAAAGAAGCGGCTACCGGAAACGACCCGCTGGCACGCGACACCTTGAAATATGCCCAAATGCTGGAAGGTAACGTGCGCAACACAGGTGTACATGCCTGCGGCGTCATTATCGGACGTTATGATATATCGGATGTCGTACCTGTCAGTACGGCCAAGGACAAAGATACCGGTGAAGAGATGCTCGTCACCCAATATGAAGGTTCGGTGATCGAAGAGACCGGTTTGATCAAGATGGACTTCTTAGGACTGAAAACACTGTCCATCATCAAGGAAGCAATTGAAAACATCCGGCTGACGACCGGCCATGACCTGGATATCGACCATATCAGTCTGGAAGATCCGGCAACTTACAAACTGTATTGCGACGGGAAAACCACAGGTACCTTCCAGTTTGAATCCGCTGGTATGCAGAAGTACCTGAAAGAACTGCAACCGTCTAAATTCGAAGACTTGATCGCGATGAACGCCCTGTATCGTCCGGGACCTATGGATTATATTCCTTCCTTTATCGCCCGTAAACAGGGAAAAGAAGAAATCAAGTACGATATTCCCGTCATGGAGCGGTATCTGAAAGACACATATGGCATCACCGTCTACCAGGAGCAGGTCATGCTTCTGTCACGTCTGTTAGCGAACTTCACCCGTGGCGAGAGTGACGCCCTCCGTAAGGCAATGGGTAAGAAGCTGATCGAAAAGATGAACCACCTGAAATCCAAATTCATGGCGGGTGGAAAGACGAATGGTTACAAGGAAGAAACTTTGCAGAAGATATGGTCCGACTGGGAAAAATTCGCCTCATACGCCTTCAACAAGAGCCATGCCACTTGCTACTCATGGGTAGCCTATCAGACAGCTTTTTTGAAAGCGAACTACCCGTCCGAGTATATGGCTGCCGTCTTGAGCCGAAGTTTATCGAATATTGTGGATATCACGAAATTCATGGACGAATGTAAGGCGATGGGCATTCAGGTGCTCGGACCGGACGTGAACGAGTCGATCCTGAAGTTCAGTGTGGACAAGAATAAGAACATCCGCTTCGGTCTGGGTGCTGTGAAGGGTGTCGGCGAAGCCGCCGTGCAGAATATCATTGAAGAACGGAGGAAAAACGGTCCGTACAAAGATATCTTTGATTTTGTGGAACGTGTCAACCTGACTGCCTGCAACAAGAAAAACATCGAATCGCTGGCATTAGCCGGTGCTTTTGACAATTTCGGCATCCAGCGGGAACAGTTCTTTGCCGAAACCGGAAAAGGAGAAATATTCCTTGAAACACTGGTTCGCTATGGCAATAAGTTCCAGACAGACAAGAGCACGGCTACCAATTCCCTGTTCGGAGGAGATGCTTTTATCGCCATCGCCAAACCGGAGATTCCCAAATGTGAACGTTGGAGCGACCTCGAACGCCTGAATAAAGAAAAAGAACTGGTCGGTATCTATCTTTCCGCCCATCCGTTGGATGAATACCGTATTATACTGACATATGTATGTAATACCGGCATGGCGGAAATAAACGACAAGGAAAACCTGGTAGGCAAAGACTTGCTGTTCGGCGGTATCGTTACGGACTTCCGCGAAGGGATGACCAAAAAAGGGAATCCTTACGGCATTATCAAGATAGAAGATTTTACCGGTAGCGGCGAAATAGCATTATTCGGTAAAGATTACGTCGATTACAGCAAATTCGGCAAGCGCGGCATGTACCTGCTGATCAAGGCGCGTGTGGAAGACCGCTACAATTCAGGTCGCCTTAGCTTATCTATCGGAGCCATCCAATTGCTGCAGGAAGAGAAAGACCGCCTGATCGAAAAGATCAGTATTACGGTCCCGATCCACGATTTGGACGAACCGACCATAAACGAACTGTCGACCTTGATTAAAAACAATCCGGGTCAGAGCCTGTTATATTTCAAGGTGGTTGACGGCGAACATAATGTCATACAGAATTTTTTCTCACAAAACATACGGCTTAATGTCACACGCAACCTAGTCGAATTCTTGCAAACGAACGAGAATATGGATTTTAAAATTAACGGGTAGTATTTGTATGGTATAAAAGAATTTGTACTTTTGCACAAAATTCGAATATATAATTCATAATTAAAGATATGGCACTACAAATTACAGATGCAAATTTTGAAGAGTTGGTAAACTCTGGTAAGCCTATGGTCCTTGACTTCTGGGCTGAATGGTGTGGTCCTTGCCGCATGGTTGGTCCGATCATCGATGAACTGGCTACCGAATATGAAGGCCGTGTTACTATCGGCAAAATGGATGTAGACAACAACAACGACGTGGTTGCACAATTTGGCATCCGTAATATTCCGACCGTTCTTTTCTTCAAAGACGGCAAGGTAGTAGATAAACAGGTAGGTGCTGCTCCTAAAACTACATTCGTATCTAAAATCGAAGCTCTTTTATAATTTAATAGCGCGAAGCATTTCGCGTTTTCCTGGGGGGCCGGGTATTCTTTCGACAGAATATCCGGCTTCTTTCATCATACGTCTGACGACACCTTTCGCACAATAGGTTGTCAAAACACCGCCTCCGGTCATGCGGGTATACAGTCGGTTGAAGATTTCCTGGTTCCACATCTCCGGCTGCTTATCGGGAGCGAACGCATCAAAATAGACCAGGTCGATCCGATCCGGCAAAACACACGTATTACTGTCTCCTTGTATTTTATGCAGTCCAAAGAAATCCGTAACCTGGA
>ERZ773208.2317-NODE-2317-length-13124-cov-5.823093_pt1 | contig 13124 bp, 10 predicted proteins | sample MGYA00581006_ERZ773208 | MGnify/ENA primary metagenome ERZ773208 (study PRJEB29015, sample SAMEA2737793) | human gut metagenome | biome: human gut; feature: human-associated habitat; material: faeces | place: China | collected 2012 ... | reverse complement strand
CACAGGGATTTTTTATTGGAGCGGCTGATGGGAGTCGAACCCACCTCCTCAGCTTGGAAGGCTGATGTACTAGCCGTTGTACGACAGCCGCGTAACAACAGTACCTATTATACCCATCTGCGGGGGTATTTGTCAAGCCCACCGGGCCGTGTTTTCCTGTCTCTGTTACCCTTTTGCCATTTTATTTTACATTTTGCACCCTTGACAATCCTACGCCAAAGCACCATAATAAATACTGAATCTGTATAAACGAAATTTTGAGAGGAAAGAGGTGCGGCACCATGCGCGTGATTGCCGGAACAGCCCGCGGCAAAAATCTGCAGGCCCTGCCGGGCGAGGACATTACCCGCCCGACCATCAACCGTGTGAAGGAGGCCATGTTCTCCAGCGTGCAGTTCCTGGTGCCGGGGGCACGGGTGCTGGACCTGTTCGCAGGCAGCGGCCAGCTGGGCATCGAGGCTCTGTCCCGCGGTGCCAAAAGCTGCCTCTTTGTGGACCGCTCCGCCGAGGCACTCGCCGTTGTGAAGGCCAACTGCAAAACGGCAGAGGTGGACCGCCAGAGTGATATACGCCAGGGCGAGGCCGAGAGCTTTCTCGCCAACATCCGCGGGCCGTTTGACCTGGCTCTGCTGGATCCGCCGTTCCACCATGATACCGTGGCTGCCGTGCTGCCGCTGCTGGCCGCTAAGATGGCCCCCGGCGGTGTCGTGCTCTGCGAGACCGAGCGCGAGGCCGACCTGCCCGAGCAGGCGGGCGCTCTGACGCTGGTGAAACAGTACAACTACGGCAAGATCAAGGTCAGCCGCTATGAGAGAGGGGAAGAGGTATGAACGTTGAAGAACTGTTGGAGATGATGGAGGAAACGCTGGAGGCCGGGACGATAGTTCCGTTCTCCGCTTCCAAGCGCATGGTCGATGTGGACCGTATGCGCGATATTATCGATGAGGTGCGCAACAACCTGCCCGACGAGATCCGCGAGAGCAAAAAAATCGTGAATGACCGCGAGCAAATCATGCAGAACGCCCGCATTGAGTCCGAAAACATCATTCAGCAGGCAGAGGAGCGCGCCCGCGTCCTGACCAGCGAGCAGGAGATCGTCAAGCGCAGTCAGCAGCACGCGGCGGAGATCCTGTCCGCTGCCCAGAAGAGCGCCAAGGAACTGACCCGCAAGGCGACCCTGTACTGCGAGACGATCCTGAAGAACTCCGAGGAGGTGTTGGGCCGAAGCATGGCGGACATCAAGAACACCCGCATGAATCTGCGCAGCGCCGCCCGCCCTAAGAATAACATGCCCAAGTAAAAAATGCAGAAGTGTTGTTATTCACGGCACATTTCTGCCCATGGCAACACAATATGCAAAAAACAACGCCGCACCGTGCAATATGGTGCGGCGCTTTTCTTTGCTCGGGGGCAGGGATTTTGCCGCGTGCGCATTTGCTGCAAACTGCTGACCTGTATCCCGATCCCTTTGTACAAACTGTGAAAAATCAATTCATGGCGCAGTTTTTCCCCGCCTGCCCTTGCTTTTTGCTGAATAAAATGGTACTATTATTTTACCACAGGTGGGTAATTGTGGTGTGAATAACAACAAAAGTGGGGAAGAATGGGTAGTTTTCCACGTTCTCCACAGAGTTATTAACAAACTGAACGCAGCGACGTAAAAAATCTTGCCGAAGATTTGTGCAGTATGACGAAGGGAGGGGAAGCCGGATGCTCGTCGGTCAGTATGATTACGCAATCGACGCAAAAGGGCGTCTGAACTTTCCCGCCCGCTTCCGGGACGCGATGGGGGAGACCTTCATCGTGACCCGGTGGCTGGATCACTGCCTGGCCGCCTTCCCGGCGGAGGAGTTCGAAAAGGTCGCCGCCAAAATTGAGGAAAAGGGCCTCGTCAAGGGCCGCAAGGTCAGCCGTATGCTCTACGCCTCCGCCGTCGAGGTCACCCCGGACAAGCAGGGCCGCATTCAGCTGCCCGCCAAGCTGCGGGAGTACGCGGGTCTCGACCACGATGTGACCATCATCGGCAGCCGCAGCTTTGCCGAGATCTGGAACACCGAGGCGTGGAACGCCAACCAGGAAACGAGCGATGAGGATTTCACCGCTGCGATGGAAGACCTTGACTTTTAACAAAACAGGACGATAACACATGGAATTTTCACATATCCCCGTACTGCTGCAGCCCTGTCTGGACGGGCTGAACATCGACCCTGCCGGTATCTATCTGGATGGAACCGCCGGCGGCGCCGGTCACAGCAGAGAAATCGCCAAACGCCTGACCACAGGACGTCTGATCTCGCTCGATCAGGACCCGGATGCGGTGGCAGTCGCCACCGAAAGGCTCAAGGGTCTGCCGGCGCAGGTGGTGCAGGTCAATTTCCGTGAGGCCGCCCGCGTCCTTGCGGAGCTTGGCATCCCGGCGGTCAACGGGGCCCTGCTCGATCTCGGCGTGTCCAGCCACCAGCTGGACGACGCGGCCCGCGGTTTCTCTTACCATGCCGACGCGCCGCTCGATATGCGCATGAGCCAGCAGGGCCCCACCGCCGCGGATCTGGTCAACACGCTGGATCGTGAGGAGCTGACCCGCATCCTGCGTGACTACGGTGAGGAGCCGTATGCCTGGCAGATCGCGGGCAAAATTGTCGCTGCGCGGGAGGAGCAGCCCATCCTGACCACGCTGCAGCTGGCCGAGATCGTCGCCGCCGCTGTGCCCCCGGCAGAGCGCCGCAAGGCGAAGAACCCGGCGCGCCGCACCTTCCAGGCCATCCGCATTGCGGTCAACTCCGAGCTGGACGCCCTGAACGAGGGGCTCGACGCCATCTTTGACTGTCTGGCCCCGGGCGGGCGGCTCTGCGTCATCACCTTCCACAGCCTGGAGGATCGGCTCGTCAAGAACAAGTTCCGCCGCTGGGCACAGCGCTGCACCTGCCCGCCGGAGCAGCCCATCTGCACCTGCGGAGGTGTGGCCAAGGCCAAGCTGATTACCCGCAAGCCCATTGAGGCTGACGCCGCGGAGCTGGAGACCAACCGTCGCAGCCGCAGCGCCAAATTGAGAGTGTTGGAGAAAGCATAAGAGGCATTATTCATGACAACTGTTTTGCTGCACGAGGGCTCGGCAGCACCGAAACTGGAGCCCCCGCCGCGCCCGCAGGTGCGTGCGGTGCGCGGCGGCAACCACGGCCTGAACCGCGTCCGCCATGTGATGCGGACTGCCGTGATCGTGCTGATCCTTGCCGTGTTTGGCGGGCTGGCAATCAGCAGCCTGATGAGCGGTGCAACGCTGATGGAACTGAACGCACAGGTCGATGAGGTCAGCGCTCAGCTGGCCGAGGCCCAGAGCGAATACGACTACCTGAACACCCGGATGAACGACATCACGAGCCGCGCCAGTCTGCAGCAGGTGGCCGAGGGTGAGCTGGGACTGGTCAAGGCCGATCCCAGCCAGATCACCTACGTCCAGCTGGAGGACCAGAGCATCATTGAGCGGAACACCGGCGCCGCGGGCCGCCTGTTGGATGAGGTGCGCACGGCAGCGCTGAGCCTGCTGGACAGCCTGAACCCGTAAAACAACCAAAAATATGCAGCTACGAGCCTTTTTGCTGCACGGCCTTGCTGCCGTCGGCAAAAAGGCTTTTGAAATAACAAGGTGTATCCATGACAGAGCAACGACCCAACCATTCCCCCCGGCATCGTCCCCGGGCAAGCAAGGGCATAAAATACTGGACGCTGGTTTGCATGACAGTATTTATCCTCGCCTGCTACGGCGTGCTGGTCTACCAGCTGTATGTGTGGCAGGTGCGTGATGCCGAGAGCTACCGCGCCGAGGCTGTGACCCAGCAGCTGAAGGACACAACGCTGCCCGCGGTGCGCGGCTCGATCTACAGCGCCAACGGCAAGCTGCTGGCCAAGAGCAGCACGGTATGGAACATCGTGGCCGACCCGTCCTCCATTTTAAAGAGCGGGGCGACGGAGGACCAGATCCGCACAGCGGCAGAGCACATTGCCGAGCTGCTGGACGACGGCACAACGGCGGATACGGTGTACAAGGCGCTGACGGCGTCCAACAAGGATACCGGTGAGCCGTACCAGTACCGTGTGGTGAAAAAGGGTGTCGAAAAGCCCGTGGCGGATGCTATCCTGGCCTATGCAGACAGCTACCGCCTCAAGGACGGCGCTGCGGTGGACACGAGCCTGCAGACCGAGGAAAAGGAGGACAAGAAGGACGGCGAGGCCAAAACCAGCAAGGCAGCCCGTATCCTCTACCTGACCAGCGAACAGGCAGCCTCCCGCACTTACCCCTATGGGGAGTTCCTGGCCTCGGTGCTGGGCTTCTGCAATGAGGACGGCTCGGGTGCCTACGGACTGGAAAAATATTACGACGAGACGCTGGCCGGTACGCCGGGCCGCAGCGTGGCCGAAACGGACGCCTACGGTGACCCGCTGGCCAGCGGTCAGGCCGACGTGCATGAAGCCATCGACGGCAGCAACCTGAACCTGACCATCGACGAGAACGTACAGTCCATCGTCGAGGAGTACCTGACCGAGGCAATGAGCACCTTTACGGTCCATGGCCGCGGAAGCGCCATTGTCATGAACGTCAAGACCGGTGCAATCCTGGCGATGGCGTCCCTTGAGCAGTTTGACCCCAACGACCCCAAGACGATCACCGACCCCAAGATGAACGAGATCCTGGCTAAAACAGAGATCGACGCGGAGGACATTGACTGGCTGGAAAGCCGTCTGGGCGAGAAGGCCGTCAAGGACATCATTGCAGACGGAAGCATCAGCCATGAAAAGACGACGAACGAGAAGGGCGAGGAGGTCTCCAGCGAGGCTACCCAGCTGCAGGGTATGATGCGCGAGGCCCAGTGGAAGAATAAGAACATTACCGAGCTGTATATGCCCGGCTCGGTGTTCAAGCTCATCACGGCCTCGGCAGGGCTGGACTCCGGTGTTATGAGTGCGGAGCAGACCTTCTACTGCGGCGGCAGCCTGACCGTCAACGAGGGCAGCGAGCTGTGGGAGCACACCTACCACTGTGCCTACGGCGGGGTCCACCACCTGCAGGATATGGCAGGCGCGCTGAACCACAGCTGCAACCTCTGGTTCATTCAGGCGGCAGAGACGCTCAAGCCGCAGATCTTCTACGACTATATCCAGGCGTTCGGCTTCACCCAGCCCACCGGCATCGACCTGCCCAACGAGACCCGCTGGACCAGCGTCTACAACGCCGAGCAGATGGCAGAGGTCGATACAAACCTGTACACGGCGGCCTTCGGCCAGAACGAATCCATCACCCCGATGCAGATGGCCACCGCCGTAGCGGCCATTGCCAACGGCGGCTACCTTGTTACGCCCTATGTCGTGGATTCCATCTCTGACAAGGACGGCAACATTATCTCCCAGACCGAGACGAACATCCGCCGCCAGGTCATCTCCGAAGAAGTCAGCCGGCAGCTGCTGGCCATGATGGAAAACAACGTCCACGGAGCAGGGGACTACCACTCCTGCGCCAACGCCTACGTGGCGGGCTACCGCATCGGCGGCAAGTCCGGTACGGCAGAGCGCACGGACCGCCATCTGCGCGGCGACGGCGACTATTATAAAATGATGAGCTTTGCCGCTGTGCTGCCCATCGACGATCCCGAGATCGAGGTTTTCGTCCTGCTGGATGACCCGCGCTGGGTCAAAGACTATGCCAGCCAGGTCGTGGCCCCCGTCGGCGGCAACATCATCAGCGAGATCGTGCCCTATCTGGGCATCGAGCAGGACGCTGACTACAACCCCACCGGCACTGTGACCGTGCAGACCTGCCTGGACTACACCTGGACGAACGCGCAGGTCACGTTGAACCGCCTGGGCCTCAAGCATAAGCTGATCGGCCCCAGCAGCGGCAATATCGTCTACCAGTACCCCGTCGGCGGCAGCGTGGTGCCCGCGGGCTCCACCATTTACCTGTACACGGCCACCGACCAGAACTCGATGACCACAACGCCCGACGTCGTCGGCAAGACCGGCACCTTTGCCGAGCAGATGCTCAAGGCCGCCAACCTGAACGTGCAGTTCGCCGGCGACAGCAGCGGCAAGGTCGTGGCGCAGGACGTCGAGGCCGGAACCTCCGCTGCCTACGGCACGATCATAACGCTGACGATGGACAGCGGAGAGGATACCACCCATGACGCCCCGACGGTGACCGAGGAGATCGACCCGGCAAACGAGGAGGGGTAAGCATCCCCGCAGAGGCACCCGGGCTTTTGCGAAACGCTGCATTTCTGTATAGGAGGTCTTTTTCATGCAAACCATTCCTGCCAATCAACTGCTGGCCGGACTGACGCTGGCCGAGCCGGTCGCCATCCGCGCCGTTGTGACCGACAGCCGCAAGGTCGAGCCGGGCTGCGTTTTTGTCTGCTTCCCCGGCGAGCGTGTTGACGGCCATGACTACGCCGCCGGTGCCTACCGGAGCGGTGCAGAATATATCGTTGCCAACCATCCCGTCGAGGGCGTGCCTGCGGACCGCACGGTCATTGTGCCGGACAGTGGCAAGGCCATGATCCGCATGGCGTCCAACTACCGGATGCTGTTCAACCCCAGAATGATCGGTGTCACGGGCAGTGTCGGCAAGACGACGACGAAGGAGTTCTGCTACGCGGTGCTCTCCGCCTTCGGCAAGACCCTCAAGACCGAGGGCAACCAGAACAATGACATCGGCGTGCCCAACACGCTGTTCCGCCTGACCGACGACACCGAGTACGCCGTTGTCGAGATGGGCATGGACCACGCGGGCGAGATCGAGCGTCTGACCCGCTGTGCCCGGCCCAGCGCGGGCATCATTACGATGATTGGTGTTTCGCATCTGGAAAATCTCGGCACGCGCGAGAATATACTGAAGGCAAAGCTGGAGATCTGCACCGGCCTGCCCGACGGCGCACCGCTGGCCCTGAACGCGGACAACGACCTGCTGCCCACGGCAAGCATCCCCAGCCGCCTGCGGCCGGTCTGGTTCGGCATTGACGCCGCGAATGCCGATGTCCGCGCGGTGGATGTCGTCACCGGCGCAAACGGCACGACCTTCAAAATCATCGATACGCAGTACGGTACGTTCGATGCCGCCATCCCGACAGCGGGCATCCACACGGTCTACGACGCGCTGGCCGCCTACGCCGCCGCGACCCGCCTGGGTCTGGACGCTGCCCGCTGCGCTGCCGCGCTGGCGACCTACCGGACGACGGGCATGCGCCAGCATATCGTGGAAAAGGGCGGTATCACCTTCATTGAGGACTGCTACAACGCCAGCCCCGACAGCATGAAGGCTGCGCTCTCTGTCCTCAAGGCACTGCCCAATGCCCGGAAGATCGCGCTGCTCGGCGATATGCTTGAGTTGGGCGGTGCGAGTGAGGAGGGGCACCGCCATACCGGCGAGTGGGCTGCTGACGCGGGCGTTGATGCACTCATCGCCTACGGCCCGCGCAGCGTCGCCATGGCCGAGGCCGCAAAAGCGCGCGGGGTTGCAGCGGTGCATTGCCAAACGGCGGAAGAAGTGCTACAATATGTACGGCAATTCGTGCGCCCCGGTGACGCTGTGCTGGTCAAGGCCAGCCACAGCATGGGCCTGGAGCAGCTGCTGCAGGAATACTATAAGGAATTGCCGCAGGGGTAAGCACCCCAACACACGTTTGGAGGAATCAACGGCATGGAGCAAATCTCATCCCTGTTGGCGGCGGCAGCCGTCGGCGGCTTTGCCATCACGGCGGTGGCGGGCAAATTCATGATCCCGGCGCTGCACCGGCTGCACTTTGGCCAGACCATCCGCGAGGAGGGCCCTACATGGCACAGCAAGAAAAACGGCACCCCCACCATGGGCGGCCTCTGCTTTATTCTGGGCATTCTGGCCACACTGGGCATCGTCTGGGTCATGTACAGCCCTAAGCTGCCGGAGGTGCTGGGTATGCCGCAACTGCAGGCCGGTATGCTGGTGCTGTTTCTCGCGTTCGGCTCGGGCCTCATCGGCTTTCTGGATGACTTCATTAAGGTCGTCAGGCATCGCAACCTCGGCCTGACCGAGGCGCAGAAGATGATTTTGCAGATCGCGCTGACCTTCGGGTTCATGTTCGGCCTGCACAGCCTCGGGCTGCTGACCACGCAGGTCCAGTTCCCGATTTTTGGGCTGGTGGACATGGGCTTGCTCTACTATCCCATCGCCTTCTTCGGCATCATCTTCCTTGTCAACGCCGTCAACCTGACCGACGGTCTGGACGGCCTGTGCACCGGCGTGACCTTCGTGTCGATGATTGGCTATCTGCTGGCCGGCAGTCTGCTGGGCTTTGTACATGTTTCGCTGATTGCCGCTGCCACGGCGGGCGCCTGCGCGGGCTTTCTGGTCTGGAACTTCTACCCGGCCAAGGTCTTTATGGGCGACACCGGCAGCATGTTCTTCGGCGGCATCGTAACGGCGCTGGCCTTTGTGATGCAGCGCCCCGAGCTGGTGCTCTTTTTCGGCATTGTCTACATCTGGGACGCGATGACCGTCGTCATCCAGCGCACGTATTTTAAGGCGACCCACGGCAAGCGCATCTTCCGCATGACGCCGATCCACCACGCCTTTGAGATGCGCGGCTGGCGCGAGGTCAAGATCGACGGCTTTTTTGCGCTGATTGCCGTCATCGGTGTGGCAATGGGAATTTTTTACATCTGTGTGGCATAAGCAGCGGGGCCGGGCCTACCCGGCCTCTGCCTGTTTCTGCCCCTAAGGGAGGTGACCGCCCATGAGCACTGCCGTGAGCATTGTGCGCACACTGCTGGGCCTTTTGTTTGACCATACCATCGGAAATATTGTGCGCATGATACCCATCATACGCCTGCCCAAGCTGGAGCGGGGGCCGGTCTCCCGGGGCTTTCTCGCCATGCTGCTGGGCATTTTGTTCTTCGGGCTGACGATGCTGTTCTCGGCCAGCTATTCCAGCGCCTACGCCACCAGCGGTAAACTGTACAGTATCATTAAACCGCAGGTCATTATTGCACTTGTGGGGCTGGCCTTTATGTGGATCCTGTCCAAAATCAACTACCGCGCACTGCGTCTGATGAGTGAGAGTCTGTACATCATCACCATTGTGCTGCTGATCCTGGCGCTGCTCAGCCCGGAGGACACCAACGGCACCTACCGCTGGGTGTATCTGCCAGGCGGTGCCTCCTTCCAGCCGTCGGAGCTGGCAAAATTCTCACTCATGATCTGGACGGCAGATATGCTGGACCGCGACTATGACAAGAAGAACAGGCTGTGGTACGGCGCGATAAAGCCTGCGCTGCCGCTGCTGCCCATCCTGTATCTGTTGCACAAGGAGCCGCATAACTCCGCCATGATCCTGCTCTGCCTGATTTTTGCCACGATGCTCATCTGCACCCTCTCACCCGGCCGCTGGCTGCTGCCGCTTGTTCCGGCGTGTGCAGTAGCCGTCATGTACTTCCTGAAGGGGCTGGCCGGCGGGGAAGGCTACGCCGCGGGCCGTATGGACGCTACTTGGGGCCTTGCGCCGCTGGATACTGCCGGTATGGGGTGGCAGACCCGTCAGAGCATCTATGCCATCTCCACAGGCGGCATGTTCGGCGTGGGCATCGGCGCGAGCGTGCAGAAGCACCAGTGGCTGCCCTACGCCGAAAACGACTTTATTTTCGGCGTCATCGGTGAGGAATTGGGCTTCTTCGGCTGTGTTATCCTCATCGGTGCGTTTGCGGTGCTGTTGATCATGGGCGTTATGATCGCCCTGCGCGCGCCCGACCTGTACGGCACGGTGCTGGGCATCGGCATCATCTCGCAGATTGCCTGGCAGGTGTTTCTGCATATCGCCGTCGGCACGGCACTGATCCCCAACACCGGCATCAGCCTGCCGTTCTTCTCCTCCGGCGGCACCAGTCTGCTGCTGCTGCTGAGCGAGATGGGCGTGCTGTTGAGTATCTCGCGCGCCGGAAATGCCCGGGAACAGCGCCTGGCAGAGCAGCACCGCGCCGAGACAGAACGGATGCTGCAGCGCACCCGCTACCGCAGCAGAGCCGCACGGTAGGGGGGACGCCCGATGTCCGCGGCACGGCGGGCACAGCCTATATTTTATTCTCATGGAGGTCCATCATGCGCGTTTTAATTGCTGCCGGCGGTACAGCCGGTCACATCAACCCGGCGCTGGCGATTGCCGGTGCCCTGAAGGCCGCGGACCCGACGGCGGAGATTCACTTTGCGGGCCGCCGCGAGGGGATGGAGTACGGTCTTGTCACCAAGGCAGGCTACCCCTTCCATCACATTGAGATCAACGGCTTCCAGCGCCATTTGAGCCTGGAAAACATTGGCCGCAACATCGTAGCCATCTGGCATCTGGCGCTGTCCGGCCCGCGCACCCGGAAGATTCTGAACGAGGTCAAGCCCGACCTTGTCATCGGCTGCGGCGGCTACGTCAGCGGGCCTATCGTCCGCGCGGCAGCCCGGCGCGGCATCAAGACAGCCATCCATGAGCAGAACGCCTTCCCGGGCGTGACCAACAAGCTGCTGGCGAAGGAGGTCAACATTGTGCTGGCCGCCAGCGCGGACGCGGTTGAAAAGCTCGGCGCACCGGAAAAAACCACCGTCGTGGGCAACCCTGTCCGCCCCGAGGTGCTGACCGCGGACCGCGCCGCAGCGCGCGCCAAGCTGAACGCAGGAAACCGCACCGTGATTTTGAGCTTTGGCGGCAGTCTCGGTGCGGACCGCATCAATCAGGTCGTGGCCGACCTCTGCGCCTGGGAGAAACAGACGCACCGGAATGTGTTGCACCTGCACGCCACCGGCAGCCGCGGCGTCAAGCTGTTTGAAGGGCTGGAAAAGGAAAAGGGCTTTGCCCCCGGCGAGAACCTCGTCGTGACGGAGTATATCAACAACATGCCCCAGCTGCTGGCCGCGGCAGATCTCGTCATTGCCCGCTCCGGCGCACTGACGCTGGCCGAGCTCGAGGCTGTGGGCCGCGCATCGGTGCTGATCCCCAGCCCGAACGTGGCCGAAAACCACCAGTATTACAATGCCCTTGAGCTGCAAAAGGCCGGTGCGGCAGTCGTCATCGAGGAAAAGAACCTGACCGGTGACGGTCTTGTCAAAACTGTCGAGACCCTGCTGACTTCCCCCGGCAAGCTGGCCGAGATGGGCGCCAATGCCAAGACACTCGGCAACCCGCACAGCCTTGATTTGATTACCGAAAAGCTGCTGAAACTGGTCAACGGCTAAGCAAGGCTGCATACACCCTGTAGGGGCGAACATCGTTCGCCCGCCCGCTGCGGCGAGCGTCGCCGGGCCACACCCCGTAGGGGGGGCATTCTATATGCGCCCGCCCAACGTACCATCCACCCACGGGCAGCCGCCCCAAAATTCACCGGAAAGGAGCCGCTTATGGACCGCAACCAGCGCAGCCGCAGGCAAAAATCCGCAAACGGCTCCTACGCCCAACAGCCCCGCCGCAGTATGGGCAGCCGCTTGGGCCTTGAAAAAAGGAACGCCCCGCGCCCCAAGGCGCCGCCTGAAAAGGCCGCGCCTGCTCCCCATGCGCCCCCGCGGCAGCGCCCTGCGCAGGAGATCAATCCCCAGAAGGCAGGCTACCGCCCCGGCACGCCAAGGCGCACGCGCCGCGTCACACAGGCGGAGATCATACGGGCAAAGCGCCGCCGCCGTCTGCTGGGGGCACTCGGCGTGCTGGCCGTGCTGGCCGTGGGTGCGTTTGTGTCGATCAATCTTCTGTTCAAGGTCACGATTTTCCGGGTAGAGAGCTATGACGGCTCCCAGCCCGTCGATACCGGCATCTACACGTCCGACGAGCTGATCGAGGCGCTGGGCATCGAGAAAAACTCCAACCTGTTCGCCTTCTCCACCGCGGAAAAGACCCAGCAGCTGGCGCTTCAGTTCCCGTATTTGGAGCATGTCGCTGTGGAGATCCAGCTGCCCGCCGCGGTCATCATCAAGGTCGAGCCCGCCACGGAGCGGTTCGCCTGTATGTACTCCGGCGGGTGGATGGTCTTGAGCGACTCTCTCAAAATTCTGCGTACCGACGTCAGCCAGCCGGACGGCCTGATTCTGCTGACCATGTCGCTGCCCACAGATTTCTCCCCCGTGGTGGGGCAGAACATCGAGCCCAAGAGTTATAACTCACTCCTTAGCGAGACCCAGCAGGCCACAGCGGAGACAGCAGGTCTGCAGGCCAGCGCACTGCAAACGCTGACCGAAATGCGGGACGGCCTGCAGGAGAACAACCTGTTTGACGGCACGACGGCGCTGAACATCCAGGATCTGAGTGATATTGAGTTCACCTACCAAAACCGCGTTCAGGTGCTGCTGGGCAGTGAGACGAACCTCGCCTACAAGCTGCGACTAGCCGCTGCCGCGCTGACCGACCCGGAAAAGGGTCTGGCCGCCGGTGATAAGGGCGTGCTCGACATCTCAACCCAGCGCAGCGACGGCGACATCCGCGCCTACTTCGCCCCCGATACCCCCGAACCGACACCCACCCCGGAGCCGACCCCGTCCCCCGAGGAGGAGACCGACCCCGAAAACCCCACAGAATAACCCCAACGCCCCGACAGAAAAGTCGGGGTGTTTTTTGTACAAGTCGACAGAAAAAATTGTATAAAAAACACCCCGCAGCGCCTTACACATGAACTACCTTGGGGATTGTTGTTGTTCACCGATTCAGAAAAATCCGCAACGCACATGTGTCTAACACATCCAAATTCTTTCTCCGTTTGTGATGAATTCAAACAGGCAATATTTCTGCGCATTATCGGTCGGCACCAGCCGAGGCCCTGCCCGTTGCAAAGTTGCCGTCTGTGGTCAAGGTGGCATTGTAGCAGTTGATGGCAGCAGTGTCGTGTTCGTACATCGTGGCGAGAGTAAGCGAAAACCAAAAAGGGCAGAGCGAAATTAGCGCGGATGATATCAGACTATTGTGGAGAATGCAGGAAACTATATTAAGATAATAAGCAAAAAATCAAGGAGTTAACATTAAGTAGTCATAAAAGTGCTTGAAAGTATGCGACGAATTTGATTTAATTAGTATTAGAAGAAGATAATAGAAAGACTAACTATTAAAAGTCAAGCCCCAAAACAAAATTTTCGAGAGGAATTT
>ERZ773208.2293-NODE-2293-length-13218-cov-3.053027_pt1 | contig 13218 bp, 10 predicted proteins | sample MGYA00581006_ERZ773208 | MGnify/ENA primary metagenome ERZ773208 (study PRJEB29015, sample SAMEA2737793) | human gut metagenome | biome: human gut; feature: human-associated habitat; material: faeces | place: China | collected 2012 ... | reverse complement strand
AGCCAATCTCTTTCTCATAGTACTCAGCAAGCTCTGTGATAACTGTTGTATCCATACCACCAAGGTTTCCGCGAAGCTGTGCATATTCAAATACCATTGCCTCAAGAGGTGTATTTCCGGTACGCTCTCCGATACCAAACAAAGAAGTATTAACACCACACGCACCATACAGCCATGCTGTTGTGGAGTTGCTGACTGCCTTATAGAAGTCGTTATGTCCATGCCACTCGATCAGTTCAGAAGGAACGCCTGCATGAACCATAATACCATAAATAATACCAGGTACAGAACGAGGGATCACGGCACCAGGATAGTTAACACCGTAGCCCATGGTATCACAGCAGCGAACCTTAACCGGAATGCCGTACTGCTGGCGAAGCTTCATCAGCTCAAGGCAGAATGGGATAACATAGCCATAAATATCAGCTCGTGTAATGTCTTCAAGATGGCAACGGACAGAAACACCGATTTCCAGACATTCTTTTACAATGCTTAAATAATGCTCCATCGCCTGTTTACGTGTCATTTTCATCTTATAAAAAATATGATAATCCGAACAGCTTACAAGAATCCCCGTCTCTTTTAATCCGATCTCCTTCACAAGCTCAAAATCTTTTTTGCTTGCTCTGATCCAACTCGTAATCTCCGGAAATTCATACCCTTTTTCCAGGCAGCGATAGACAGCATCTCTGTCTTTTTTACTGTATAAAAAGAATTCGCTCTGCCGTACTTTTCCTTTCGGGCCGCCGAGTCTGTGCAAATATTCATAAATCGAAACAATCTGTTCAGTCGTATATGGAGCTCTCGACTGCTGACCATCTCTGAATGTTGTGTCTGTGATCCATATTTCATCCGGCATATTATGAGGTACAATCCTGTCATTAAATGCAATCTTCGGAATCTCATCATAATGAAACAAATTACGAAATACATTCGGTGTATCCACATCAACAAGGGGATACATATGTTCTTCTAATTCAAGCAAGTTCGTATGCTTATTCAAAAATACTTTTCTGTTTTCCATCAAATTTCCTCCTATGATTGCATCTTTTTATATGTATACACGTATATATGTATGCTATACATACTCTTGCACCTCGTGCTCAGATATATGTATTCTTGTATAATTGTATACAAATATACAAAATATGTCAATCCTTCATTAAAGTATTTTATTATACAAAAGTAACAATTCTGCCTGCGCTATTCACGAACCCTTACTGTATAGCCGGACTGTTACATACAAAAAGAGAGCGCAAACAGTTCTGTCATTCACACTCTCTTTCTCAACGATATCTAATTTATTTTACTCTCTTCACAGTAAGAGTTCACTTATCTGATCACTCTTACTTTCAACACGCCTTCTACCGCTGCTAACTGCGCTTCCACATCTTCTGAAACTGTTCCATCCACATCAAGCATCGTATATGCGTATTCTTTACGGCTTTTATTTGTCATAACTTCAATATTCATATTCTTTTCAGCCAAAAGAGCGGTGAACTGTCCGATCATATTCGGAATATTTTTATGAAGGATTGTAATTCTCTCTCCTTCTCCTTTCGCTCCCATATCGCAATCCGGGAAGTTTACAGAATGTGTGATATTTCCATTCTCGAGAAAATCTTTCACCTCTGCCGCAGCCATTTTAGCACAGTTATCTTCCGACTCCTCTGTAGATGCACCAAGATGCGGAATCACGATCGCGCCTCTGACACCGACTATCTCTTTTGTCGGGAAGTCCGTTACGTAGCAGCGCACTTTCTCCGATACAAGCGCGTCTACGATGTCTTCCTGATTCACAAGAACATCTCTGGCAAAATTCAAAATAACAACGCCTTTTTTCATAAGACTGATAGCGTCTTTGTTGATCATACCTTTTGTATCTTCCAATGCAGGCACATGAACTGTAATATAATCACACTCTTTATAAATTTCATCTGCTGTTTTCGCGTGATGAATATTGCGCGACAATCTCCATGCCGAATCAACAGAAACATATGGATCATATCCATAAACTTCCATTCCAAGATGAACGGCTGCATTTGCCACAAGAACACCTATCGCGCCAAGACCTATAACGCCAAGTTTTTTCCCTTCAAGTTCTGTTCCTGCGAATACTTTTTTCTTTTTCTCTGTGATCTTTGCAATATCGCCATCCTCTTCGTATTCCTGAACCCAGTTGATTCCTCCGATAATATCTCTTGCTGCCAAAAGCATTCCCGCAATCACAAGTTCTTTTACGCCGTTTGCGTTTGCTCCCGGCGTATTGAATACAACAACCCCTTCTTCGGCACAGCGTTCAAGCGGTATATTATTCACACCTGCGCCCGCACGGGCGATCACTTTCAAGTTTTTATCAAACTCCATCTCGTGCATCTTTGCGCTTCGCACAAGAATAGCGTCTGCTCCTTTTGCAGTCTCCACATTCACATAATTTTCATCCAGCTGATCAAGTCCTACTGCCGAAATTGGATTTAAGCAATGATATTTATACATGATTATGCATTCTCCTCTTCAAATTTTTTCATAAATTCCACCAGAGCCACAACGCCTTCATACGGCATCGCATTGTAAATACTTGCGCGCATTCCGCCGACTGATCTGTGTCCTTTTAAGTTCTCAAGTCCTGCTTCTTTCGCTTCTTTTACAAATTTAGCATCAAGATCTGCATCTCCTGTTACAAACGGAACATTCATAAGGGAACGATCTTTTTTGACAACTGTTCCTTTAAACATTTTACTCTGATCAAGGAAATCATAAAGCACTTTCGCCTTTTTCTCATTTTTCTCTTTGATCGCAGCAAGTCCCCCCTGTGCTTTCAGCCATTTAAACACTTTTCCGCAAATATAAATTCCATATGCCGGAGGTGTATTATAAAGCGATTTTGCATCAGCATGTGTCTTATATGTAAGCATTGTCGGCGTTCCTTCAAGCACATCTTCTGTAATGAGATCTTCACGGATAATCGCAATTACAACACCTGCAGGTCCTATATTTTTCTGAACTCCGCCATAGATCATTCCATATTTTTCTACATCAACCGGCTCTGAAAGGAAACAGGACGACACATCAGCGATCAATGTTTTTCCCTTTGTGTTCGGAAGTTCTTTAAACTTCGTTCCGTAAATCGTATTGTTTTCACAAATGTATACATAATCCGCATCTTCCGAAACAGGCAGGTCGGAACAATCCGGAATATATGAGAAAGTCTGATCTTCCGAAGACGCAATCCGATTTACCTTCCCGTATTTTTCTGCCTCTTTCGCCGCTTTTTTCGCCCACTGTCCTGTAATAATATAATCAGCCACTCTGTTCTTCATAAAATTCATCGGGATCATAGCAAATTGCTGAGACGCTCCTCCCTGCATGAACAACACCTTATAATTATCCGGTATATTCATCAGATCTCTCAAATCCTGTTCTGCCGAATTAATGATCTCCTCAAACGCTTTCGACCTGTGGCTCATCTCCATAACTGACATTCCTGTTCCGTTGTAATCAAGCATTTCTCCGGCAGCACGGCCGGTCCTGCTGAAAAGTTATATACTCTGCTCATTTTCCTTCCTCCTGTTTTTATTTTTAATTTATTTGTTTTTATAATTACACATATGCCCATGCAGACTTTTACATGTCATCTTCGTCAAACGCTTCACTGATTGCGGCCCCGGGCGCTACCATAGGCCACACTTTATCATCACTGTCTATCTGGCAGTCAATCACAACCGGACGATTCAATGTCAGCGCTTTAGAGAACGCCTCCTTAAATTCTTCCTGCGACACAGCCCGCATTCCTTCTGCTCCCATAGCTTCTGCAAGTTTCACAAAATCAACTGCATCTCTGAGCACGGTAGCCGAATACCTCTCATCATAAAAGAGATCCTGCCATTGACGAACCATCCCAAGCACATGATTATTCACTACAACTTGTATAATCGGAATATTGTGCCGGACTGCAGTCGCAATCTCATTCATATTCATTCGGAAACATCCGTCTCCCGCAATATTTACTACGATTTTATCCGGACATCCTGTCTTTGCGCCAAGCGCCGCTCCAAGACCATATCCCATCGTTCCAAGTCCGCCTGACGTAAGAAGGGTTCTCGGTTTTGTATATTTATAATACTGTGCAGCCCACATCTGATGCTGTCCCACTTCCGTAACAATGAGCGCTTCACCGTTTGTCTGACGATAGATCTCTTCTACAAGAAACGGTCCCGATAATACATTCGGATGATATTTCAGAGGATATTTTTCTTTATACCCTTGTATTTTTTCAAGCCATTCTGCATGATTCTGCTGTTTTAAACGCTTATTAAGCGTCTTTAAAACATCTTTTAGATCGCCGATGATTTCTTCCGTAATCAAAACGTTTTTATTAATTTCAACCGGATCGATATCTAACTGTATAATTTTTGCATTTTTTGCAAATTTTTCTGTATTCCCCGTCACACGATCACTGGTAAGTTTGCCATGTTGAGCCGTCCCCATAACAACCAAGAGGTCACATTCACTTACTCCGAAATTGGACGCTTTCGTTCCATGCATGCCAAGCATACCTGTATACCGCGGATCTGTTCCCGGAAAAGCGCCTTTGCCCATAAGAGAATCCGTAACCGGAGCATCCAGCTTGTCAACAAACTCTTTTAATTCTTGACTCGCCCCTGAAAGAACCGCTCCGCCTCCGACGAAAACAAACGGTTTTTCTGCTTCTTCCAACATAGAAATCACCCGGTCAAACCGTTGTTCATCCATCCTCGGAGTTTTTCTCGAGGAATCTTCCTTTGTGCATTTTCCCAATTCTTCCGGAATATATTCCGTTACTTTAGCCGTAATATCTTTCGGTATATCGACAAGCACCGGCCCGGGACGTCCTGTCTTTGCAATCCGAAATGCCTTACGGATAGTATCCGCCAATTTTGTCACATCTTTTACAATAAAACTATATTTCGTAATCGGCATTGTAATTCCCGCTATATCTATTTCCTGAAAACTGTCTTTTCCAAGAAGTGATACCCCTACATTGCAGGTGATTGCCACAATAGGAATTGAATCCATATATGCCGTTGCAATTCCGGTAACAAGATTCGTCGCCCCCGGTCCGCTCGTAGCAAGGCAGACGCCGACTTTTCCCGTTGCTCTCGCATATCCGTCAGCCGCATGAGAAGCCCCTTGTTCATGGGAGGTAAGGATGTGCCTGATTTCATCCCGATGTTTGTACAATTCATCATATACATTGACAATCGCACCGCCCGGATAGCCGAAAACCGTGTCTACTCCTTGTTCTTTCAAACATTCTATTACAATTTCTGCTCCATTTAACTGCATGCCATAACTCCTTTAAACATCCTGTATCTCTTATCCGCACAGCCTGTAACCGCGCTCTTATTTTTCTTTCGGTATTTCCAGAATCGCACCTCTGTTTCCGGATGTGACCATAGACGCATATCTTGCCAGATATCCGGTCTTTACTTTCGGTTCTCTCGGCTGCCATTTTTCTCTTCTCTTCTTCAGTTCTTCTTCTGAAACTGCCAGATTCAAAGATAAATTCGGAATATCAATCTGTATAATGTCTCCCTCTTCTACAAGAGCGATCGGTCCTCCCACCGCCGCTTCCGGAGAAACATGACCGATAGATGCGCCTCTTGACGCGCCGCTGAAACGTCCGTCTGTAATAAGCGCTACTTCCGAGCCGAGTCCGTATCCTGCAATCGCCGAAGTCGGATTGAGCATCTCCCGCATTCCCGGACCGCCTTTCGGTCCTTCATAACGGATCACGATCACATCCCCCGGATTGATCTTTCCTGTTTTGATTGCTTCCGTTGCCTCTTCATCACTTTCAAAAATACGGGCAGGACCTTCATGTACAAGCATCTCATCGCAGACAGCAGATCGTTTTACAACGCTTCCGTCAGGTGCAAGATTTCCTTTTAACACAGCCAATCCACCTGTTTCACTGTATGGATGATCGATCGGACGAATTACATCGGGATTTTTATTTTCGCATCCCGCAATGTTCTCCCCAACTGTCTTGCCGGTTACTGTCAGACAATCTGTATGAAGAAGTCCTTTTTTATTCAGCTCATTCATAACCGCATAGACTCCGCCTGCCTCATTAAGGTCTTCGATATATGTATGGCCTGCCGGAGCAAGATGACAAAGGTTCGGCGTCTTCTCACTGATTCCGTTCGCAAAATCAATCTCAAAATCCATTCCTATCTCATGTGCGATTGCCGGAAGATGAAGCATACTGTTTGTCGAACATCCAAGAGCCATATCGACTGTAAGAGCGTTCAAAATCGCATCTTCCGTCATAATATCTCTAGGTCGGATATTGTTTCTCACAAGCTCCATAATCTGCATTCCCGCATGTTTTGCAAGCTGAAGTCTCGCAGAATATACCGCGGGAATCGTTCCGTTTCCACGAAGTCCCATTCCCAATGCTTCTGTCAGACAATTCATGCTATTGGCTGTATACATTCCGGAACACGAACCGCACGTCGGACATGCTTTATTTTCAAATTCATAAATTTCTTCATCGTTCATTTTGCCTGCCGCATAAGATCCGACCGCTTCAAACATGCTTGACAAACTTGTCTTTTGCCCTTTTACATGTCCTGCAAGCATCGGTCCTCCGCTCACAAAGATCGTAGGTATATTGACACGCGCAGCAGCCATAAGAAGTCCCGGCACATTTTTATCACAGTTCGGAATCATAACAAGACCGTCAAACTGATGTGCCATTGCAAGCGCCTCTGTTGAATCTGCGATAAGATCTCTCGTAACAAGAGAATATTTCATGCCGATATGTCCCATCGCAATACCGTCGCAAACAGCAATAGCCGGAACCATAATCGGTGTTCCTCCTGCCATTGCAACTCCCATTTTTACCGCTTCTGTAATTTTATCAAGATTCATATGCCCGGGAACAATCTCATTATAAGAGCTTACAACTCCGATCAGCGGTCTGTCTAACTCCTCCTGCGTCATTCCAAGCGCATTAAATAAAGAACGGTGCGGCGCCTGCTGCACCCCTTTTTTCACTGTATCGCTTCTCATTATCCTATGCCTCTCTTTCACGTTTTATATATAAGAACAGATTCGTTCTCCCATCTCTTTTGTTCCGATCTGCGTCATTCCTTCTGACATAATATCAATCGTCCGGTATCCTTCCTCGAGTACTTTCTCTACCGCCGCCTCAATCGCATCTGCTTCTTGATCGAGATCAAACGAATATCTAAGCATCATCGCCGCCGATAAAATTGTAGCAATCGGATTTGCGATTCCTTTTCCCGCAATGTCGGGAGCCGAACCTCCGCTCGGTTCGTAAAGGCCGAACTTTGTATCGTTTAAACTTGCGCTTGCAAGCATTCCGATTGAGCCGGTCACCATACTCGCCTCATCAGATAAAATGTCACCAAACATATTTTCCGTTAATATTACATCAAATTGTGCCGGATCCTTCACAAGCTGCATAGCCGCATTATCCACTAACATATGTTCAAGCGTTACTTCCGGATATTCTTTCGCAACTTCTTCAACAATTTTTCTCCATAATCTTGAAGAATCCAATACATTCGCCTTATCAACGCTTGTCACTTTTTTCCGACGTTTCATCGCAATGTCAAATCCGCGCTTCGCAATTCGCCTTATCTCCGTTTCACTATATGTAAGCTCATCTCTTGCAACGAGAACTCCGTCTTCTTCTTCCGTACTTCTTTTTCCGAAATAGAGTCCGCCTGTCAGCTCCCGCATGATCATCATATCAAAACCTTGTTCTGCAATCTCCTCTTTGAGCGGGCAGGCTCCTTTTAATTCACTGTAAAGAACTGCCGGGCGCAGATTTGCAAAAAGGTTTAACCCCTTTCTAAGCTGTAAAAGCCCCGCCTCCGGACGTTTAGACGGTTCCAGACGATACCATGGCGATGTCTTTGCATCTCCTCCTATCGATCCCATCAATACGGCATCACTTTTTTTCGCCTGTTCCAATGTTTCTTCCGTAAGAGGCACTCCGTTTACATCAATGGATGCTCCTCCCATCAAAAGCTGAGTATATTCTATCTGATGCCCGTAAACTTCTGCCGTTTTATCGAGCACTTTCATCGCCTCATCTACAATCTCCGGACCGATTCCGTCGCCTTTGATCACACCGATGTTCATATCCATAATTTCCCGTCCCTCCAAACTAAAATGTTACTGTTTATAATACAGCATTTTTATACACGTTTCAAGTATTTGCGTCTAAAAATTAGAGTGTACTCTGTGATTTTTTCAAATTCACGCGCTAAAGTGATGAATTTGAAAAAATCAGGGAGAATTTTGAAAATATTTCAAAATTCTCCCTGATCTCATAATGCAAAATAATTGACTTAAAATCAATCTGCATTCGGTTTTTCAATCTGAGCAATCGCAGCTTTCTGCATCGGAATACGACAGTTTTTATTATTTCCGAACTCTACAATCACATCTTCATCTGTAATATCAATGATGACTCCGTAAAAACCGCTTGTCGTCAGAGCTGTGTCTCCGACCTCCATAGAAGCCAGCATCTGCTGGATACGTTTCTGTTCTTTTTTCTGTGGACGCATAAGCAAAAACCACATTACACCGATAACTACAAGCCAAAGAACAAGCATTGTTACCATTTCACCCATGATTATAATTTCCTCCTAACTTTCCTAACGCAATAAGACTACTATACACAACTTTCTTCCATACTTCAAGGATATTTTTCAAAATACTGAAGTAACTTGAAATAAACATAATTTTGAGAAGCTTATCCGGTTATTGCATCATACCTTCCAGTTTTCTCTTTTTATAAGCCTTATACTCTCCCGCTTCAATCGCTTCTCTGATTTCTTCCATCATCGTATTATAAAAATACAGGTTATGAAGAACGCAAAGACGCATCCCGAGCATTTCTTTTGCTTTTAACAGGTGACGGATATATGCTCTGCTATAACTTCTGCATGCCGGACATCCGCATCCTTCTTCGATTGGACGGTCATCTAACTCATACTTTGCATTGAATAAGTTCATTTTTCCATGATTTGTATAAACATGCCCGTGCCGCCCGTTTCTGCTCGGGTATACGCAGTCAAAAAAGTCCACTCCTCTGTCTACCGCCTCCAAAATATTCGCCGGAGTTCCCACTCCCATCAAATAGGTCGGCTTATTTTCAGGAAGATGAGGAACAACCGCCTCCAGAATACGGTACATATCTTCATGACTCTCTCCTACTGCAAGACCGCCTACCGCATAACCGTCCAAATCAAGCTCCGCGATCTGTCGTGCGTGCTCCACGCGGATACCTTCATAGATTCCGCCTTGATTAATACCAAAAAGCATCTGGTTATGATTAATCGTATCTTCCAAAGAATTCAGCCTGTTCATTTCCGCTTTACATCGTTTCAGCCATCTTGTCGTTCTCGCCACCGAATGGACCATATACTCTCTGTCCGCTACGCTTGAGGGACATTCGTCAAACGCCATCGCGATCGTAGACGCAAGATTAGACTGAATCTGCATACTTTCTTCCGGACCCATAAAGATTTTACGTCCGTCTATATGAGAGTGAAAATGAACTCCTTCTTCTTTAATCTTGCGCAATGATGCAAGTGAAAACACTTGAAATCCGCCTGAGTCCGTGAGAATCGGCTTATCCCAATTCATAAAGCGATGCAGACCGCCCATTTTTTTCACGATTTCATCCCCCGGTCTGACATGAAGGTGATATGTATTTGACAGTTCAACCTGCGTTTTAATCTGACGGAGATCATCTGTTGATACGGCTCCCTTAATTGCCGCCGCCGTTCCTACGTTCATAAAAACCGGCGTCTCGATCGTTCCGTGTACCGTATGGAACCTCCCTCTTTTTGCCATACCGTCTTTTTTTAGCAATTCGTACATGTATATAACCTCTGATTTTCTGTTTTTCAATAAATTCTAAGTCTTATCATTTACATTAATAATGAAGAACAACCGGCGTTCCCGCGCTAAGCATATTAAATAAAGCTCCCGCCTGATCTACCGGCATATTAACACAGCCGTGAGAACCATATGACTGATATCTCGAACCGCCGAATGCTGTCTGCCAGTCTGCATCATGAAAGCCATGTCCTTGATAAGTAAACGGCATCCAGTAGCGGACATACGTTTCGTAAATCGGTTTCCCTGTTTCCGGATCTTTTTCACCGATTAATTTTGAATCCGGTTCTGTATAAAGAATCGAATATACACCTGCCGGAGTCGCATGCTTCGCATCGGGAAGGCCTGTAACAACATCTGTCTCCAGTGCGATCGCCCCGTTTACAATATACCACATATGCTGTGCGGAAAGGTCCACCTCAAGGTACGTCGTTCCCCAGTCTTGTGCCGCATGAGATGCCGCTGTCTTTTCATATGCAGGTTCTCTTGTCACAACTTCTCCGTTTTTAATACTTGCGATCAAATTCTGCGTTTCTGCCTCTTCGTCGATCGACCAGCCGTAAGTACCTCCTGATACTTCCACTGTCTTTCCTGTCGGAGAAGTGATCGTTCTCGTTGTTCCGACTGTATCATAAGTTTTTCCGAAATCTCTCATCCATGCCCGGACAGCTTCTTCATTGAATGTTACATTCATATCAGCATCCGCCGAAACCCATGTCGAAATAAGAGCTTTGTCTACAACTACATTTTCTTTCATCGGATAGGTAATACTTGCCTGACAATATTTATTCATATCGTCACACGCTTTTTGAACTTCTTTTGATTCCGTTGTATATTTAGGTACTTTATAGCATTTTTCATTCAGAAGATTTAATTCCGGTTCAAAATTGGTAATATACTCTTTGATCTTTTTAGTCAAAATTTCCATATCTACCGCACTTCCATACACTTCCGGCTCTACTTTGAATGATTCACCGTCAAATTTAGGATATGCAGATACCGGTTCCGTCTGCTCTGCTTTCACTGCCTGAATCGACCCGATTGCTTTACTCAGTGCATCCTCATTATAATCAACGTTGATCGTCACTTCTGCGCTGGATTTTGAAAAAAGCGCTCGTATCCACAGAAGAGGATTCTGATTTTTCAATGCGTCTTTTACACTATCATCTTTTTTATACGTCATTGAAATTGCCTCTCCATTAATCTCGTCCGTCTTATTATCAGCTTCTATAATCTTCAAAGAATACCCTTCCACTTGGTCTTTCATATATGCTACGACATCCGATTCTGTTTTCCCCGAAAAGTCTTTTCCGTTAATTGTTGTATTAATATAGAAATGACTGATAAAAAACGCCGAAATACCAAGGTATATCACGAGCAGTCCGCCTATGATGCTTCCTCCAATGATCCACGCTTTTTTACTCCGCTTTCCTTTATTTTCTTTCATCTTTTTCTGCCGACGTCTTTTTCCCCTTCTTCGGAGCACTTTCTTTTTTTTCTTTTCTCCCTCTTCATCTTCATCTTCATACAGCTCATCGTCATCAATATCATCATCGTCAAAGCTGTCGTCCGCGCTGAAGTTGTCACTCTCCGAAAAATCTTCCTCATCTTCAAATTCTTCAAACACTTCTTCATCTAAAAGCCGTACGTCTTCTTGCCGGCGTAAGGATTTATTTTTCTTTTCACTCATCCGTTAATCATCTCTCTCCCTTTTTCAATATCACGGCAACATTATATTACGATTGTAAAAAAAAGTACAGTATATTGTTTTATTTTAAGAAAAATTAAGACCTTGCTTGTAACTGCTCCTTTCTTCCTATATAATGACTTTTGTAATTCTGCTTTTCGACAGAACTTTACATATAACAGAATTTTGAAAGGAGATCATTTTATGAGTGGCTCAACTTTTGGTAAAATATTTCGCATCACGACTTGGGGAGAATCTCACGGATCCGGCATCGGCGTCGTGATCGACGGATGCCCTTCCGGAATTTCTCTAAATGAAGAAGATATTCAGATATTTCTTGACCGCCGAAAACCCGGTCAGAGTAAATTTACAACGAGACGCAGCGAGGAAGATACTGTCGAGATTCTCTCGGGAATCTTTGAAGGCAAAACGACCGGAACACCGATTTCTCTTCTCGTACGTAATAAAGACCAACGTTCCCGAGATTATGGAAACATTGTTTCTATGTTTCGTCCGGGGCATGCGGATTATCCTTTTACGGAAAAATACGGCATCCGCGATTACAGAGGAGGCGGGCGTTCTTCCGGTCGGGAAACAATCGGCCGTGTCGCAGCAGGCGCGATTGCCTCTAAAATCTTAAACGAACTCGGAATTTCTCTTTGTGCTTACACGAAGGCAATCGGTCCTTACGTAATAAATGAAACAGAATATAACTACTCCGAGATCAGCCAGAACAGTCTTTATATGCCAAACAACAATATCGCCGAGCAGGCTGGACAGTACATTACTTCTTTAATGAAAGAAACTAATTCCTGCGGCGGAGTTATCGAATGTATTGCAGACGGACTGCCTGTCGGCTTAGGAGAACCGGTCTTTGACAAGCTGGACGCGCTTCTCGCACAAGCTGTCATGTCGATCGGCGCTGTTAAAGGCGTAGAAATCGGAGATGGGTTTCAGGCAGCCTCTTCTGTCGGCTCAAAAAATAACGATCCTTTCTATGTTGAAAATGGAGAAGTACATAAGAAGACAAATCATTCCGGAGGTACGCTTGGAGGCATGAGCGACGGCTCCCGACTGATCGTCCGGGCAGCAGTAAAACCGACATCCTCTATCGCAATACCGCAGGAGACGATAAATACAGCGCATGAGAATACCGAAATCGTCATCCACGGAAGACACGACCCTGTAATCGTTCCCCGCGCAGTCGTTGTTGTAGAAGCTATGACCGCGATCACGCTTACCGATCTTCTTCTGCAGAATATGACAGCGAAGATGGATCATTTAAAACAAATCTATACAAAAGAAATTTAGGAGGCCGCTATGTCTAACCGATTGATCGATATTGTCGATATTACAAAATCTTATGGGGATTCTGTCATTTTAGACCAACTGAATCTTTATATACGGGAAAACGAATTTTTGACTTTGCTCGGACCAAGTGGGTGCGGGAAAACAACACTGCTGAGAATTTTAGGTGGTTTTGAAACACCTGATTCCGGAAAGATCATTTTTGATGGAAAAAATATTAATGACATTCCGCCAAACCGCCGGCAGCTAAACACCGTTTTCCAAAAATATGCTCTTTTTTCCCACATGACAATCGCTGA
>ERZ773208.2284-NODE-2284-length-13278-cov-11.445587_pt1 | contig 13278 bp, 9 predicted proteins | sample MGYA00581006_ERZ773208 | MGnify/ENA primary metagenome ERZ773208 (study PRJEB29015, sample SAMEA2737793) | human gut metagenome | biome: human gut; feature: human-associated habitat; material: faeces | place: China | collected 2012 ... | reverse complement strand
TGTAGGCTCCGAAAAGCCTTGTATTTACAGTGTTCCTAATAGGAAGTAATCATATTCTTGTCCATCGCTGCACTGTGATAGAGACAGGAGATTTGTACCCGTCTTTCGGATCCAGTTTTCTCCCCAGACGATCTCGCCGCAATGTGGACACTCGAAGGATACAACGTAATCATCGCTCAGAGCATCGCCAATATCGGCATAGGGCTCTTCAAACTCGTAACTCTCAACGATGCCATTTCTATTCTCTACGGTCTCCTTGTACTCGTTCAGTCCCCTTATGAGGTCTAAATGTGTGCAGAGAAGCGCTGTGCTCCTTGCGTCATTGATTGCTCCAATCTGAATAATCTCACCTGTCAAGAAAACCGGATCTTTGACCATCTCAGAAAAGGTAAGCGCCTGATTCCACTCCATATCCATGACAATGTACTCCACGGCAATTGCTCCTTCTTTCGTTCGATTGTAATCATCATAGAGCTGTCGGTGTCCAAAAGAACGGACAATGCGAATTATCCCTATTGGCACCTTGAATACAGATGATTATCAAATTACCTGCAAACAAAAAAGCCCCTTTCGGGACTTGTGATTTACACGAAAAAGATGAGCCTTGACCACCAGCAAAAGCAGTCAAGGCTCATCTTTCGTTCTTAGTATCTAACATCAATTTAACCTCGCTTTCTTGAGTTGAGAGCGAGTTAGCTGTACATTGGACTCACCCTTTCTGTATCTATAAGATAGCATAGGATAGACAAAAAATCAATGCAGGAAAGACACAACTTAACTTTCAAAAAACTGGTCATTACAATGAAATGTGGCGCGAATGTGCAAGACCAGATTGACATCTCTGCGCGATTACTGTATCATTAAATAGTTGAGGGCTTTCACACATGTAGTGAAAGCCCTCATTTTTCTGTTATTGACTGAATCCTCTGGCTGCATACAATGCCTGCTTTTGAATTCGATTTCTCATGAGTTGCCGAAACGTAATGGGTGCCACGACCTCAAGGACTGGCCCGAAGGACAGTACGCGGATCAGCAACTCCGTTTCATCATCTTGGTCGTATCGGAGTGTGATTCGATATAGCCGCTCATCCAACTTCTGCGTTTCCTTTTCAAAGTGGGAGAAATGCAATAGGACACGCTCCAAACCATTACGCTCATCATGGAGAAGCAGCGTAAGTTCCTGAAGGCGTTCTTTTGGTACGATCACAGAGCTTGGGTTGTATTCTTCCAGCAGCTCACAGGATCGAATACGGGCCATGTTGACCGTGTTCATCCGCCGCATTCCCGTCACTAAGACCCGAAATTTATCATCCTTTTCCGAATACTCCAGGCGGTACGGATTGCAAACAAAAGAATGACGGGCTCCGGTATGTCCATGGAATCGAATCCGCATTTTCCGGTTCTCATGGATTGCCCGCAATACCATTCGGAAGCAATGAACATAATTGGGATCGGAATAGGGATCTCCATCTGCATACTGGTCAAACCGGACGAAGGTATCCTGGGTATATAACGGTTCCACATCTTCAAGGCCACTCGTGTCCGGATGAAATAAAGCGATTCTTGGGTCTGTGAGGAGTGCCTTCAGCCATCGCTTCTGCAGAGTGGTCAAGGGCATCGTCGGCTTTTCCCGCAGAACAGTGTGGAAGTTGCTGTCCAGCAATGGCCATGCATCGGACTGCAAGGCGGCAGGAATGGATAATACGCTTTCTGCGAACGCCTTTTCCTGCACGATAGCAGTCAGCTTTCCGGCAGTCAGCGTTTCCTCCACAGCTTCAGTTAGAACGGCAGCAACAACATTGAAGTAACTGCCGTGGATCTCACTAAATAGCATCGGCATCCCCTCCGTACATAGCCTCCATGCGTTGCAGATCCTCATAGAAGGTATTTACGACAAATTGGTTGCTGCACTGCAGATTTACAATGCGGCCAATGAAGGTTCGAATCCATGGCAGCATTTCCGAGGCATCATAGACATCCGCCACGAAGCGGCAGGTCTGTTCATCCAGGATCTCCAGACGACCGTGGCGCTTTTCCCGATCCAGCCGATGGAGAATAAAGTCCTCACCGGGATCGAAGTGAATCGTCATCTCAATATGATCCAGGTTATAGTCTTGGCCAGTTGAAACACCCCAGAGATGCTCATCGAATTTCTGCTGGAATCCTAAGTACTTTTCATATTGCTTTTCAACGCTCCCAGCTGTGACCTTCTTGATCGCGTCCAGACGGAAGAAAGTCAGGTGTCTGCTACGGTAGTGGTAGCCGAGGAGATATTGCCTGCCGGATTGTGTGCTGCTGTAGATCTTCAGCGGGCAGACAGTTCGCTGGTAGTCGCGCCCATTGCGCAAGCTGCAGATAAAGAGCTCCACCGCTCGTCGTTCGCTGATTGCCAGCAGCAGATCACATAGAATATTGCTGTCAAGCGCATGCAGAACATAGTGGTGTTTGAAACGGAAGATATCAGAGGGCTTCTCCAGTTTGTCCATAAGGAAAGAACCTACCACGCCGAGAGGATCTGCTTCCGAATAAAAGGCAAGCGCGTCTTTCCAAGAGTCCAGGTCAATGGAGGAATCATCCGATCTCCGATACAGAACTTCACGGCCCCTTTTCTCCGCACGCAGAAGGCCAAGTTCTTCGTATTCTTTGAGCTTCTTTCGCACGGTAGACTCATCCAAGGAGAAGTTCCCGTTGAAATGCGAGAGATAGTCGTCGTTGATCCGGTCAACAATCTCCTTGGAAGATAGCACGCTGCCATCCGCAAGGATGTCCAGAATATAGAAGTGGAGCGTAATATCCTTATCCGTAAAGCTCTTTGCTTTGAATGCCTTATAGAGAGGATTACGCGGGACTCTTCTGCTGTCCAGAGAGAGAAATACATTTTTCCCGGATGACTCCTGGTGAAAGGACATGTAGTCACCCAGCCAGCTTTCAATTCTGCGCCGTTCATTATCATAGCTTCGAGCGCTCTTCATTCCATACTCATCACGGCTCTTAAAGCCATAGACATAAAACTCGCGCATATAGTTCCGGATCCGTTCAAAGCTCTTGACCAACTCACTATAAGCCATGTACTCCACCTCCTCTTCACCAGATAGTATCACTTTAGATTATCAAATGTCCAAAAGAACGGACAGCTCCTAAGAGTCCCCCCCCCAGGAGCTGTTTGCGGTAATGCTCAGCCGACCGTTACTGATACACTCTTTCCGCTGAAGGCCACTCCGTACTTATAAATCGTTGAAACGCCCTTACTGAGCATTTCAGTATCATATTGCCTGTCATTAATCTGCTGTAAAGCAGTTTCAGATAGCAGTTTCAGCTTTTCTTCCGTACACCCTTTTTCCGCCTTCAGTTCGATTAGAATGCCAGGTAGATTCGCACGCTTGGGCATCATCTGGATATCGTATCGACCTTCTCCAGATTCTCTGTTAGAGGTTGTGTAAGCTCCGCTCAGCATTGCGCATAGGCCAAGCATAAACCCGTGATAGAAATTTTCGCCGGCTGTATCGAAGCTACTTGCGGACTGAAGAAGAAGGTTATGGATGAGCTCTTGTATGCGTTTGCTGTCACCGGAGTAAATGGCTTCCTGAACGGAAACCGCAATAGACTGAGGAATAATACGATTGAGCTTTTGTAAGATCTCCTTGTTGTAGACAAAGGAGATCTCTTTATTCGGAAGTGCGAGTTCGCAGATAGAGTCGATACCAAAAGACGAATCTACTTTAACTGCATTCAGATAACCGGCAACCAGCAGGAAGCTATAGATGACCGAAGGGTTTTGCTTGATCTGTGGGTATATGACATCGGTATCGATATAGGACACGATTGTCTTCCCGGAAACAAGGGATGTCAGTTTCTCATAGGTATCCTGATCCGCTTCCTCAAGCAGCTCTCCGATGATATCGTTACTACCAGTAGAGAGCCAGAACGCTTTCGGTTGGCAGCCGTTGTTGAAGTAGTTGATCACAGACCACGGATTGAATATCTCCGCGCTTCCGAAACGGTAACCATCGTACCAGTCACAGATCTCATCATATTTTTCAGCAACGCCATAGTACTCCGCCATCTCTCGAACTTCGTCTGGAGTTAAGCCGAAGTAAGAGCTGTACTTGCTGTCGAGAACAGAATTGATCGTGACATTATTTAGTCCGGTGAAGATGCTCCCTTTTGCAACGCGGAGGATTCCTGTCATCAGGCCAAAAGACAGGTGCCTATTATCCTTGAGGCCTCCGGAGAAAAGGTTCCGCATGAGAGGAATCACCTTGTCGCAATATCCGAGTGAGTAGCCCTGATGGATGGGAGTATCGTATTCATCAATGATGATAATTGGCGCAACCGCATAATGCGCATGAAGCATTCTAGAGAGATTCATGAAGGACATGGCGATATCCGTTTCGCTGGCAGTCCCGCCAAGGATGCTTCGCAGATACTCTTTGTCATAGGCGCTGAGCTGATCGCTTTCCAGTAATTCGATGTGCCGCTGCACTTCATTGCGAATGATTTGGTAGATCGACTGATATGTTGCTTTCCAGTCCTCGCACTTGACATCTTTGAAGGTCACATAGATAACGGGGTATTTCCCCTGATAGCTGCGATAGTGAGTTCCGCACTTCCAAATCTTTTTATCCTTGAAATAGATGGAAGTATCTTCATCCGATTTCTCGAAGAAAACACGCAGCATATCCATATTCAAGGTCTTTCCGAAACGCCGAGGGCGCGTGAACAGGGATACCAGCGGACGTTCATCGAGGAAGTCCTTGATCATCATCGTTTTATCAATGTAGTAGTAACTTGAGGATGCCAGACGATAATCAGAGATTCCGATTGGCAAAGGGAGATTTGTCGGTTTGGCTGCCTTCACATAGTTGCCGCTTTTAATGCGTTGATCTACAGGCTTCTCCGCATTGGATGGGATCCGCCAGTTCCGTCCATCCTTTACAGCTCCCTGGATTCGACCGGCCAAGCACATTCCAGAAACCTGCCGATCCGTTATGCCCCATTCTTTCGCAGCCTCTTTGACAGTCATATAGTCAGCCATGTAATCCACCCCTTCTCTTTCTCCGAATTCTATTATGCGCAAGGTTCAGAAGAAAGTCAATTTATTTCGGAAGTATATCGTATACAGGCAATATTCTTCTGGATCGAAAGTACCCCCTTAATTGTCTACCTGATGAGTTCGCAACTTTTTTTCCGTGATTTTCCTCAACGCAGAAGGTATCCTAAGACCACGAAAAGCGCAGACAGCAACACCATGAAGCATATGACTTGAAATCATAGGAGCTATCTCCGACGAGCCTTTTGGCGAAGTTGGAACATGAATGCGCTTTGTGAAAGACGCCAACAGCAATCCACACTATCAACATTAGCTCACTTATGGAGCATGCGGCTTCAGGCCGGACGATAAATGGTGAAAGTCCCTTTGTGATGATAACCAGCGGCGTCTTGTAAGATGTAGCGGCTGGCAGTACTGTAAGACTTCTGACGCCAGGCCTCGTAGCCAAAACCGTTTGAGTTTTACAATGCCAGACCGCTGCATTTCCAAGGAAAGGCACCAACAGCAAACGATCAGAATAGCTAAGATGGTGAAAGCAGGCGGTTCATACCCGTCGTTCGTGGGTTCGATTCCCACTTCATATGGTGCCTTGTTTTACAGAGAAAGATGCCAACAGCAACACAACATGCATCCGACAGTAATCGTAACTATCTTGTGACCATGATGGCATCTTGTGAAAGGCCCGTACAGCAAAAAGCACTCTTGTCAGGGAAGTTTTGACCACGGCGTTACTACGCTGAAATTTACAGTTCCTTTTGGAACCGGGCCTTGTCTTATTATACTGCGATTGCGTTAGGAGGGATCATCATGCTGCAGTATCTAAAGAACGAAGCGAATCTGACCCATACGGAAAACGGAGCGGTTACATATCAATCCACCCAATCTGAGTGTTTGGATCTGTTTGCGACCATCGGCGCACTCCGACGGGAGAGTGACGAGGAGATCACAAATCGATTCCTCCGCGCATACGCAGAGAATGCTGATCTCGCCATGAAAACGCTGTTTTTCGCAAGAGATATCCGTGGCGGTATCGGGGAGCGCCGCGTCTTCCGCACCATCCTCAAGTGGCTTGCGCACAATGAGCCTCAGTCTGTGGAAAAGAACATCCCCTACATTGCAGAGTATGGACGCTATGACGATCTCCTTGCCCTGATGGGTACCAAATGTGAGCGGGAGGCTCTTGCGTATATCAAAAAGCAACTCGAAGCCGATTGCAAAGCGCTGGAGACGGGCGAATCGGCATCCCTTTTGGCCAAGTGGCTCCCATCTGTCAATGCCTCCAACGATGACGTGATTCGGCAGGCAAAGCATATCGCCCGTGCGCTGGGCATGAACGATGCACAGTACCGCAAAACCCTTAGCGCACTGCGGGCGAAGATCAGCATCATTGAAAATAACCTCCGCGAGAAGGACTATGCCTTCGATTATGCCAAGCAGCCTTCCAAAGCAATGCTCAAGTACCGGAAGGCATTCCTGCGTAATGACAGCGAACGCTACACAGCTTTTATGAACCGAGTGACAGAAGGAGTCGAGCAGATCCATACGGGCACTCTAACCCCTTATGAGATAATTGCTCCGTTCTTCAAAAGGGACATTAGAACAGAAGAGCGGAAAGCGATTGATGTCACCTGGAACGCTCAGGAAGATTTCACAGGCGGAGAGAATGCGTTGGTTGTCATTGACGGCTCTGGCTCCATGTATGGCGGCTCAGATCCCATCCCTGCCACGGTCGCGCTCTCCCTGGGCATTTATTATGCCGAGCGAAATACGGGAGCGTTTCATAACCACTTCATCACTTTCTCAGAGAATCCCCGCTTGGTGGAGATCGAGGGAAAGGATATCCTTGAAAAGGTGCGGTACTGCCATCAGTTCAATGAAGTGGCCAACACGAATATCCAGCGCGTGTTCGAGCTTGTTTTGAAAGCTGCGGTGAAAAACCATGTCCCGCAGGAAGAGATGCCCTCAAAGATCTTCATCATTTCGGACATGGAGTTTGATTACTGCACCGAAGATTGCTCTCTGACGAACTTTGAGTATGCGCAGAAGCTCTTCTCGGAGCATGGATATCGGTTGCCCGATCTGGTGTTCTGGAATGTGAATAGCCGTAATCGGCAGCAGCCTGTCAGTGTCAACGATCAAGGTGTCGCGTTGGTATCCGGCTGCAATGCCCGTATCTTTTCCATGTTGAAGTCAGGCATCCTGTCTCCCTTCGCTTTGATGATGGATGTCCTAGGCTCGGAGCGGTATGCGGCAATTGTGGCATAAGTGTGTACTGCAGGAGGCGATAGCGGATCGGCTATTACCTCCTTTTTTTGCAACCAAGAGAGCTGTTGCAATTAACGGAGCCTATCCGTAAAATAGGAAGTAAGAAAGGAAATCGCTATGGTAAAGATAGAAGGATTATATAATACCGCTTTCTGCTATACCCCTGTACTGGAAGATGCAGCCCGCACCCAGATCCAGTCGGTCTGTGATCAAAAGGAATTCGCGGGCTGCAAGATCCGCGTTATGCCTGATGTCCACGCTGGCAAGGGCTGTACGATTGGTACCACCATGACAATTCGGGACAAAATCGTTCCAGGCATGGTCGGCGTTGATATCGGCTGCGGCATGGAAACGGTGGAATTGTCCGAGCGTGAGATTGATTTCGAGCGTTTGGACGCGCTGATTCGGAAGGAGATTCCCTACGGTCGAGAGGTGAGAGACGAGATCCATGCGTTGAATGCGGAACTCGATCTGTCTCAGCTGTGTTGCGCAGATCAAGTCAACCTCAATCGCGCGATGAGAAGCATCGGCTCCCTTGGCGGCGGAAACCACTTCATCGAGGTGGATCGTGCGGAAGATGGGCGGCTGTTTCTGGTAGTCCACTCCGGCAGCCGGCATCTTGGGACTGAGGTTGCAAACTTCTATCAGGACGAGGGCCGCCGTGCTCTTTGGGGTGGCGCACACTATCAGATCAAGGCTACGATCGATCAGATGAAGGCGGAGGGCCGGTTCAAGGAGATTCAAAAGACGATCACGGCTCTCAAGCGTGAGCACGATTTGAGCATTCCCAAGGATCTTGCCTATGTGGAAGGCGCACTTTTTGACGACTACATTCACGACATGAAGCTGACTCAGAAGTTCGCCGTACTCAACCGCAAAGCAATGGTGGATGTGATTCTGTCTGGTATGGGGCTTACTCCTGTCGATGAGTTTACCACGATCCACAACTATATCGATACGGACGCCATGATTCTGCGCAAGGGTTCCGTCTCCGCACGGAAGGGAGAAAAGTTGCTCATTCCCATCAACATGCGGGATGGGAGCCTCATCTGTATCGGTAAGGGAAATGAGGAATGGAACTGCTCCGCTCCGCATGGCGCCGGTCGTCTCATGAGCCGTCATGCGGCGTTTCAGGCTCTCTCTATGGAAGAGTTTCAGAAGGAGATGGAAGGAATCTATACGACCTGTGTTGTTCCCGATACCCTGGATGAATCCCCCATGGCCTATAAGAGTATGGCTGAGATCATAGACCAGATTGAACCTACCGTTGAAATCGTTCAGCGGATTCGCCCTGTTTACAACTTCAAGGCGTCCGACTAAAATAGAAAGGCGGTGTTGCACCGTGGAGGCATTGATTCAAGAAAAACTACATGAGATCGAGAAGCGGGAGAACTGCCGCATCCTGCTGGCGGTGGAATCCGGCAGCAGGGCATGGGGCTTTGCCTCACCGGATAGCGACTACGATGTGCGGTTTATCTATGTCCGTGATAAAGAAAGCTATCTCAAGCTGAATCGTCCGCGTGATGTGATTGAATTGCCAATCAACGATGTGCTGGACATCAACGGCTGGGATGTAGAGAAGGCGCTGAAGCTGCTCCACAAATCCAACCCAACCGTTTTTGAGTGGTTTTCCTCTCCCGTTATCTACAAGACCACCCCATTCGCCGACCAGTTCAAGCCCGTCATGCAGCATTACTTCTCTTCCAAAAGTGGCCTGTGGCATTACCTTCAGATGGCAAGTGGAAACTACCGCGATTACCTAAAGAGGGACATGGTCAAAGCAAAGAAATATTTCTATGTTCTGCGGCCGATCCTGGCCTGCCGTTGGATTCTGGACAAGGGGACACCTCCTCCAATGCGATTTGAGGAGTTAATGGACAGCCAGTTGCCCGATTATCTGAAAGAAACGGCCAAAAGTTTGCTTGACCTCAAGATGAATTCTCCGGAAGTCAAAGAGATCCCCCGAATCGATATACTCAACGGGTATTTGGATGAGAGCATTGACGAGGTGAAAGCCTTGGTTGAGCAATATCCCAGGGAGGTCGTGAAAGACTGGGATGAGCTCAACCGTTTATTCCTTCGTGCATTGGAGATGTGAGCCATATGATGATTCTACCGCCACAAGTGAATACTGCTATTTCAATGCTCTATGCAGCTGGCTATGAGGCTTTCCTTGTAGGCGGTGCGGTACGGGATTATGTGCGAGACAACAGCCCCGCAAAGGACTGGGATATCACTACAAACGCACTACCTGCACAGGTGGAGTCCGTGTTTTCGGGATATCATCTCATCGAAACCGGTCTGAAGCATGGAACCGTAACCGTCGTGATTGACCATGAACCGATCGAAATCACAACTTATCGCATTGATGGAGACTACTCAGATCATCGCCATCCCGATTCTGTCCATTTTACCCGTAGCCTGAAAGAGGATCTGGAGCGCAGAGACTTTACCATGAATGCTCTGGCTTACAGTCCACAAAAGGGCATTGTTGACCTCGTAGGTGGAAGAAAGGACATTGAGGACGGCATCGTTCGCTGCGTTGGTGATCCGAATCATCGTTTTCAGGAAGATGGACTTCGCATGCTGCGAGCCCTTCGCTTTGCGTCCGTATACGGAATGGCAATTGAAGCTGAAACTGCTTCCGCGATCCATCGCAATAAGGAACTACTTAAAGGCATTGCCGCTGAGCGTATTCAGGTTGAACTCACCAAGATGCTCTGCGGAAAAGGCGTTACGAAGGTCCTTGAGGAATTTTCGGATGTAATTGCCATTCCCATTCCTGAGATCCTTCCAATGTTTCACTTTGAGCAGCGCAACCCACATCATGACAAGGATGTCTGGGACCATACCATCGCGGTCATTGAAAGTATCACCCCTGAACCGGTGCTTCGTTGGGCAGCCCTGCTGCATGACATTGGGAAGCCTTCCTGTTTCTCGCTCGCCGAGGAGGGCATTGGCCACTTCTTCGGGCACTCGGATCAGAGTACTTCAATGGCGGAGAGTATCCTCAGTAGACTTCGCTTCGATAACGCCAGCAAAGAACAAATTGTAAGACTCGTTCGCTATCATGACATGCCCATCACGGCCGACAGGAAGCCAATCAAACGGCTTTTGAGCAAGCACGGTGAGGATGCTACCCGGCAACTGATCGAGCTGCACAAGGCAGATACGCTTGGTCAATCGGCCATCTGCAGACACCGGATCGCAATCTTTGAGGAAGTATCGCAAATGATCAATGAGATCCTGCAGGAAGAGAGCTGCTTCACACTCAAGGACTTGGCAGCTAATGGACATGATATGATGACATTGGGCTTTCAGGGACCGACCATTGGCCGTGTGCTGCAGGAATGCCTGGATGCAGTCTTGGATGAGCAGATCCCCAACGAGCATGAGGCGCTGATGGCCTTTGCAAAGGATAGACAGCTGAAGAGTTAATACCAAAACGGCAATACCAATCAGGTATTGCCGTTTTGGTATGCACAGGAACTTAGGTGGGTTGTAGGGTTTTGTCGATGGTCGTATAATGAGTGATGAAGCAAAGTGACGATCGTGAGGTTGCCTTTGACTTCGATTATGCTACTCACTTGTTCCGGCAACTCTCTAAATCGCATCACAAGGGAACATTTTCCCTATTTTTGCGTCTATATCAATAAGGGATTCATGTCTGATATGAAAAGGAGGCTGCTGATATGAAACAGAAAAAGAAATGGGTTATTCCCCTCTGTGTGATAGGAGTCATACTGCTACTTTGTGCGGGTGGCCTTTGGTATATGATAAATCACTCCATGAGTTTCTCTGTCGGACGCTGCTTAGTAGCGGACAACGGATCGTATATGTTCATCGATGGAAACTCACCCATTATCATGAGCAACCGAAAGGATAAGGAAGGTCTGTTCTCTGGCTTGGGGACCGGCGATAAGATTTTGATCTTCCACGATGGGATTGTGGAAACCTATCCAGGCAGGACCGGTGCGTATTGGTGTGTGAAATTGGAAGACGGTACGCAGGCCGATATTCCGGAACAGGTCATAGAAGAGCTTACGGAACTCGGATGGACCATTGTAGGAAATGAAGCTGATCCAGATTCCGTGACGCCTGAACCGGAAGCATACGCTTTTGAGACGCAGTACATCCGGACCAATGGCGGACCTGAAGATGGCTATCCTTACCACACGGTGATCAGTTCCAGAGCGGAACTGGAAGCCTATTACGAGGCATACAAGGACATTTATAGTCTGGAACGAAGAGAGACAGTCTACTCCGACAGCACAATCGGCTTTTTGGATGCCTGCGACAAATATGATAATGCCTATTTTGAACGGCAGAATCTGGTGCTGATCGTACTGCAGGAAGGCAGCGGATCAATTCGGCATGAGATTACAGATGTGCGTCGTCACCGTATTGAGAACGGTGCATTGGATGGGTGGGACATTACGATTGACCGTAAGGTCCCTGAGGCAGGAACAGAGGATATGGCTCAGTGGCATCTATTCCTTGAAGTGCAGATGGGCGATGTGATCAAGGCCACCGACAAGGTTTGGATCAATGGAAAACAGAGCGAACGCACTCCGGCAATATCCGGTCTTGTTGGTATCAGTCGTACTCCGTCGATAAGCGCCTATCAGGATCCCTGGGGAGTGAAGCTTACTGCAAAGAATATTACCCCGTCTGGATTGACCATTGTTTGTACGCAGCAAGATGGAGAACCAACCGGTGAGCTGCAGACCGGCAGTTACTACGGACTCGAAATGCTGCAGGATGGCGAGTGGGTTGCGGTCGAGCTGCTTCCTATGGAGTATGAGCTTGCCTGGACGTCAGAAGCATGGATGATCCCTAACAATGCGGAAACAGAATGGGAAGTGAATTGGAGCCGTCTGTACGGAGAGCTTCCCGCAGGTTCCTACCGGATCAGCAAATCGGTTATGGATTTCCGGGGTACCGGTGATTATGACACCAAAACCTATTATGCAGGCTTTGATCTCGTGGACGCCGCTGACACAAGTAATGTTTCCTACGAACACGGCGGATTTGGCGTCAGTGTGCCGCTTCTTTCTGGTTGGGAATACAAGGTTGAGGAATACAGTGCCGATGGCATGAGCTATGGCGTCAGTTTCCGACCCGCTGGTGAAGATGGATGGATTGATTTCCACTATTGGCCTACATTCGGCGTCTGCGGCACCGGATTGTCAATGAAGGAATTTGGAAATGGTTCCATGGGCACCTACGATGGCGGTGCTATCTGGAACTTTATCAGTTACCCTGCCAGCAAAGGCAACTTTGTGGCAACGACCCAGGGTGTAAATAGCTGGTGGTCACGCTACGGCGAGACTGCTATGGAAATCATAACGCAGGTAATCTGCACAGACACCATCGTAGACTAAGGAGGGTACGCAGTATGAAACGAATTGTAGCGCTATGCCTCGCAGCGGCTTGCCTGATTTCTATGGTAGGCTGCGCAGGAGATACCAACATGGAAGAAAAGAAACCCAACAGTACTGCATCGGCTTATGCGCTTGCACTGGCAAGTTACCCGGAAATGGCTCCCTACCCCAATGAGATGGAGTATTTCGATGAAAAGACCGGCGAGTTTGACAGCGATGGCTTTGATGTGGTCTATGACGCCTGGCAGGCGGACAGAAAAGCCCAGCGCAGTCAGCCGGAGGGCTATGCAGACGGTCTGGAAGCTTTCTTTGCCAGCTCGATCCGGGAGTTTCTCAGCAATTCCAACGGTGCGAACAAGGTCTACTCTCCCATAAACATCTACATGGCCCTTGCCATGCTGGCAGAGGTGACGGACGGTGAAAGTCGCCAGCAGATCCTTGATCTGTTGGGCAGTGAAAGTATTGAGACTCTGCGCGCACAGGCAGCCAGTGTTTGGAACGCCAATTACAGCAATGACGGTGCCGTGACAAGCATTCTGGCAAACTCCCTGTGGCTGAATGAGTCCGTGAATTTCAACC
>ERZ773208.2282-NODE-2282-length-13289-cov-3.900559_pt1 | contig 13289 bp, 9 predicted proteins | sample MGYA00581006_ERZ773208 | MGnify/ENA primary metagenome ERZ773208 (study PRJEB29015, sample SAMEA2737793) | human gut metagenome | biome: human gut; feature: human-associated habitat; material: faeces | place: China | collected 2012 ... | reverse complement strand
CATCCTGGAAGAAAAGCCGCGGAGAAATAAATATATTTTCGGTGCCAATACAAAGATCATTAATCTTTACACCACTTTACAACTTTTTCATAAAAAAATATCGTACAGGGCTTTCTGATGTATGATGAGTTTGCTCCAAAACATTTTATTTTGAAACTTTTTCTGCTCCAACAGCAGATACTTTGTTTTTACTCGTTTTATCAATACTAACATTGGAATCTGTACATTCCATTCGATTTTTATATCAGCACTTTTCGTCTGGGATTACCACAAAATCCCTCAATACCTTTTACCACGCATGTTCCTATGCAAAAGTTGATTATTCCCACTTTATGAATATCACAGCTAAAGTTGCTTTGAGAATGATACTGGATTCTTAACAACTGAAATATTTAAGTTGTTTGATTAGTTAGCTTGGCTATAAAGATGAAATTATATTAAATTAATGAATATAATTTAAGTTTCTTGTATATAATAGTTGACTCTGAAACAGGAAAACGTAAAGACCGTACAGATTATCCAATTATAGCTATTAGAGAAGCTATCCTTAATGCATTAGTGCATCGTGATTATAGTATTCATACAGAAGGCATGCCTATACAGATTATTATGTTTGAAAATAGAATAGAGATTAGAAATCCAGGTGGAATATATGGAAGAATAAGAATAGACCAATTGGGAAAAGTACAACCAGACACGAGAAATCCAATAATTGCATCAGAACTAGAGGTGTTGAAAATTACAGAAAATAGATATTCAGGTATTCCTACTATAAGAAGGGCAATGCGTGAATATAATTTACCTGAACCAGAATTCTTGGACGAAAGGGGCTGCTTTATAGTTAAATTATATAAATACAAAGAAAATGAATATAATAAAATGATTGAAAGCAGCGAAGAGAAAAATTTAATTATATTCTGTAAGACACCTAGAACAAGAAATGAAATTTGTCATTATTTAGGTATAAATTCAGTGTCATATGTTATGAAAAAATATGTTATGCCATTAGTTGAAAGAGGAATATTAAAAATGAGTATTCCTGATAAACCTAAGAGTACGAAACAGTTATTTTATTGTGAATAGGATTTATTGATGATATATGTTTGGATATGTGATGGGGATTGAGTAGATGGAAATAGGAGTTATTGGTCTGAGCAAATTTAGTTATAATTAGAGTGGTATTAAATTATATATGTGATATGATTTAGGTGATGGATAACAAAAATTATCCATTAAGAAGATCACGAAAAAAATAATTAAAAATTATATAGAAATAGAAACAGCAAAAATATTTATCTGCTGTTTCCATATAATCAAAAAAATTAAAATTTAAAATCCTTCCGCGGATGCTTATTTATCAATAGGTTCTTAGATTATATGAATGTTGAAATTATAGATATAAATTCAAAGGAATTAAAGGTGTAAAGCTGTACATAAAAATGTAGAGCTTTATTTCACGAAATACATTGACATTCATCTATGTATATGCTAATTTTATACATAGATAATTATCAATACGAGGTGAATGAAATGAGATTAGCGGATGTTTCTTTAATATGCAAGGCACTTGGAGATTCAAACAGATTAGAAATAGTGCAAATGTTGTCAGATGGCGAAAAATGTGGATGCAGGCTCTTGGAAAAATTTGAAATTACACAGCCCACCCTGTCTCATCATATGAAGATACTGGTGGAATGTGGATTGGTAAATGATCGCAAAGAAGGTAAATGGCATCATTACTCTTTGAATTGTGATACTTTATTAGAATTCAAGAATTTTATTGGCAGTTTGACATGTGAGTCATGCTGTGACAAAAAAGATAGCTGTTGTTAGAGGGGGAATCCTGTTAATACTTGTAAAAATTGTAAATAAGACGAAAGGAAGTTTTCTATGACAGTAAGAGAAAAAGCAGAACTGATTGTAAAAGATATAAAGAAAGAACAGGGAACAAATCCGGTTGTCATTTTTAAACAGATAGCAAAGAAGGAATATGTCAGTATTCATGGACCGGAACACCATATATTAGATGGTGCAAGTTTGCTTGTAGCCTACAAAAACGCAGGAGGAGAGATAGACTTAGAACAGGCATTGGACAGGCTGATGGCAGAGGGACTTCGGATGCCGGGGGCAATGTGCGGTTTATGGGGAATATGCGGAGCAATCACATCTATAGGTGCTGCACTTGCAATCATCGACGGAACAGGTCCGCTTTCAATGGATGGAACATGGGGAAATCATATGCAGTTTACCTCTAAAGCAATTGGAGAATTAGGAACCATAAACGGACCAAGATGCTGCAAGAGAGATGCAATGATAGCATTTAAGAATGGTATTGATTATGTGAATGCTCATTATGGAGTAACATTGCAATACGAACAAATGCAATGTGGATTCACAGATTTTAATGAGCAATGTATAAAGGAGAGGTGTCCATTTTATGAGTAATGTAAAAGTAGCTTTTATTTGTGTTCATAATTCATGTAGAAGTCAGATTGCTGAGGCTTTTGGAAGACATCTGGCATCAGATGTGTTTCAAAGTTATTCGGCGGGTACAGAAACAAAACCACAGATTAATCAGGATGCTGTCCGTATTATGAAGGAATTATATAATATAGATATGGAAGCAGAAGGACAGTTCAGTAAGCTGGTTAGTGATATTCCAGATCCGGATATTGCAATATCAATGGGATGTAATGTAGGTTGTCCATTTACAGGCAGACCATTTGATGATAATTGGGGACTTGAAGATCCAACTGGAAAAAGCGATGAGGAATTTAAGATAGTCATTGAACAAATAAAGCATGATATTTTGGAGTTAAAAAGTAGATTGAACCATAATGAGATTAATATAAGTTATTTTAAAAGTATCATAGATCAGGATAGAGCCGCAGTCGTTATATGCAATCTTAATCATGAAATAATATATATGAATCCTGCTGCGGTTGTTAATTATGGAAAGCGTGGCGGAGACAAGCTGATTGGCAGAAGCTTGCTGGAATGTCATAATAAGGAATCACAGGAAAAGATAAGACAGGTGACAGAATGGTTTGCACAGGACGAAAGCCATAATATTGTGTATACATTTCATAATGAGAAGCAGAATAAAGATGTATATATGGTGGCACTTAGAGATAGTGGCAAGCTGATTGGATACTATGAGAAGCATGAATATCGAGATAGAGAAACAATGAAAATGTATGATTTATGGTGAGTTCCACCTAATGAGGAAGTAATAAAAAATATTGTAGACTGCTTTCTGTGCAAAACCAATGTTCATGTCAGATATCAGAGATACCTTGATGACTGCTATTGGCCAGATTCAGGCAGATACGCGCTCTGAATGATCCGGTACTGGCTGGAATCAACATTTTTGCCATGACTGCAAATGCATTTGATGAGGACAGAAAAAAGCACTGGAATACGGTATGGATGGATTCTTAACCAAACCAATTGTTATTGAGGAATTGATCAGTACATTACAGAAAAAACTGGATTAGTTAAGAAAAAATAAAGTGATGCTAAGAAAACGTACGGTGATAATTGGCAGAATAATGCGGGTGAGGCAGATCATATTGATCCGTTAGCTAATTTTGTTAAATGTCATAAGCGTAATCTATTTATATCAAAAGAAGATTTAAAAGATATAGGAAATAGAGATGATAATATTCAGATATTTTCAATTATATGCGTTATTGTGTTAAAAATATATCGGCCTATATTGCAAAATATACAATAAATTGTACAAAATTACTAAAAATATTCAAAATGATTATATAAAAATAGCAATTGTACCCAATAAAATAATGTGATACAATCAAGGAAACTAAAACAGAAGAAATAGTTTCCTTGATTTTTTGTTTTATAAGCGTCACTGATACACAACATTAAAAGGAGCATTATGAATAATAAAGAGAAGATTTTACAGGCAACGATACAGGCATTTAATCAAAAAGGCCTTAAATTTACAATGGACGATATTGCATCTATTCTTGCAATGAGTAAGAAGACAATATATACAATTTTTAAAGATAAGAACACTCTGTTTATGGAGATGGTAGATTATCTGTTTGACACGATTAAAGAGAGCGAATCAGAGATAATTGAAGATAATACATTATCAACAATTGAGAAGATAAGACGTATTCTTGGAGTTATGCCTGAGAGTTATAAAGATATTGATTTAAGACAATTATATATGTTAAAGGACAAATTCCCGGAGATATACAGACACGTTGAAGAACGTCTGGAGAATGGATGGGAGACAACGATTAAGCTTTTGGAACAGGGGATTGAGGAAGAAGTGATAAGACCGGTTAATGTATTGATGTTTAAGATGATGATGGAGGCATCAATAGAACAATTTTTCCAAAGAGACATTCTTATAAGGGCAGGAATGACATATACACAGGGACTTGATGAGATTGTGGGAATATTATTAGATGGCGTGGCAGTTAAGGAAAGTCATTGAAAATAAAAAGGAGGAATATATAATGCAGGACAAATCAAAGGTTATATTTAACAATGAAATTGATAGAAAGGCATATAGAAAAGCTATTAATTCCAAAAAAAAATACGCAAGAAAATATGGTGATGACAGCAATGCCGACTATAAGGTGACAATAAAGAAGAACAAATACATAGGTGATATGCTTGGCGTGTATGATGTGAGGGTTGCAGATAAGCCTGCAAGCGTATCTAACGGTAATAAAGAAGAATTTGATACTGATAAAGGTATTATAGTTGGCAATATAAGAATGGGTTTTGGACATTACAGAATATCAATGGCGATTGCTTCAGCAGCTAATGCACTTGGATATGTTCCTTACTGGATGGATCTTAATTCTTACGATAATACAACCTGTACTAAAGTTATAAGGGCACAGAACGACCTGTATTCGCTTGGTTCAAGGTTATCACAAAAGAGCTGGCTGTTTAACAGACTGGTGTGGGAACCAATGAATTACGAGGGTTTCAGGAAGCTTTCCTATAACGCTTCAGACCAGAAGAATGCAGAGCTTATGGCACCTGTATATAAGAATGTTCCTAAGAATATTCCGGTTATTGCAACTCATGTATGGCCGGCACAGGCGGCAGTACACGCAGGTATGAAAAATGTTGTTAATGCAATACCGGATAACTGGCCAATGGCATTGCATTTGTCAGAAGGAAGTATTCATACAGTCCAGACTCATTATGCTTATCAAGGTTACAGGATACTTAATGGAATGGACGGCAATAAGGTGTTAAATGAAATGCCAGCAGATAGTCTTGTATACACAGGACATTATATCGACCACGAGCTTGTAGCTAATATTGAGGCTGACTGCAATGCAAGAATAGCAAGAAAACAGAACGGAAAGCCTATGAGATTTCTGCTTACAATTGGTGGCGCAGGTGCACAGAAAGAGATATTTGCCCATATAATTAAATACCTTATTCCTTATATTAAGAAGAATAAGGCAGTGTTATATGTTAATGTTGGTGATTATAAAAATGTATGGGACGAACTTATAAGAGATATCCCACAGATGAGAGAACTGGCAACTGAGCATTTTGACAACTGGAAAGACACCAAGGCATTTGCCACGAAGGCATTATCAGCCAGCCAGATAAACAATTCTGATGTAGTAACAGATAACAATAGAGATGATAATTCTAAGAATATTACAGCAGATAATTCAAGTGAAGACACATCTGATAATATAACAGGTATACATGGCTTTTATCACAAGAATATATTCGAGGCAGTGTATTGTACTAACCTTTTGATGAGGAGTGCAGATGTGCTTGTTACAAAGCCAAGTGAATTAGCATTCTATCCAGTGCCAAAGTTATTTATAAAGCGAGTTGGTGGACACGAACAGTGGGGTGCTGTTCATTCAGCAGAGATAGGTGACGGAACACTTGAGTGCAGGGATATACCTCATACTTTACAGATGATAAAGCTGTTTATGGAAGATGATACATACATTATAGATATGTGTAAGAACATCAAGAAGAATAAACAGATGGGTATATATAATGGTGCATATGAGGTTGTCAAATTAGCAGTGAATATGAAGAAATCAGACATTTAATACGGCGTGCAGTAATCAGGAACTTGAAAAATATGAAGAAATCGGACATATAGAAAGGAAAGAGGTAGCGTATGGGGCTTAATAAGAAAGAAATGGCATCTTATGGCATAGGTGCAGTTGGCAAAGATATGGTTTATATGTTTTGTGCAAGTTATATTCTGTATTATTATCAGGATATACTTGGGGTTAGTGCGATAGCAATGGGGATTATACTTCTTGCGGCACGAGTATTTGATGCATTTAACGATCCTATAATGGGTGTAGTTGTTGCAAAGACAAGAACCAGATGGGGAAAGTTCAGACCCTGGCTGTTTATTGGAACATTGCTTAATGCTGTTGTATTATTTCTGATGTTTTCTGCACCACCAACACTTGATGGCGGCGGACTTGTTGCTTATGCCGCAGTAACTTACGTTTTGTGGGGCGTTACTTATACAATGATGGATATTCCTTATTGGTCAATGATACCTGCATTTACAGAGGGCGGCAAGGAAAGAGAGAATATGTCAACAATGGCACGTTCATGTGCAGGCGTAGGTTCAGCACTTGTTACAATTATTACAATGCAGTGTGTATATATGCTTGGAAAGGGCAATGAATATGCAGGTTTTAAATGGTTTGCACTTATAATATCAATACTGTTCTTTGCTGCAATACTTATTACCTGTCTTAATATTAGGGAAAAATCAACAGTTGATGTTGAAACAGTATCAGTAAAGCAGATGTTCAAGGCACTTTTCCAGAATGATCAGGCTGTTACAGTAGTTATAACAATTGTTCTTATTAATACATCTGTGTACATAACTTCTAATCTTGTCATATATTTCTTTAAATATGATTTTGGCGGTGCAGACTGGTACAACGGCTATACACTATTTAATACATTTGGTGGTGCAATACAGATATTATCAATGATGGTATTGTTCCCGCTTCTTAGAAAGTTTTTGAACACAATAAAGATATTTTATGTAAGCTTTGTTATGGCCATTGCTGGTTATATAGTTTTATTTATTCTTATATTCACATCAATGTCGAGTGTGTTTATTTTATTTATTCCAGCATTTTTCATATTTGCAGCAAATGGAATGTTATTAGTCTTAACGACTATATTTCTGGCGAATACGGTTGACTATGGCGAATTTAAGAATAAGCGAAGAGATGAGAGCGTTATATTTTCAATGCAAACATTTGTTGTAAAGCTTGCTTCAGGTATAGCCGCATTAGTTGTGTCAATATGCCTTTCAGTATGCAGGTTAAGCAGTAATACAGACGTGGTGGCAGATGCTGTGGCTGGTGGTTCGGTAGTAGGACTTAGAATGACAATGACAGTAATTCCGGTAATAGGTCTGCTTATTGCAGTATTTTACTTCCACAGAAGGTACATTTTAACAGAGCAGAAAATGGAAGAGATATCGGAAAGAATTAAGGAGAGCCATTAATGATAACGATTAATAATAATATGTATGTGCTTGATACTGACAATACATCTTATGCGTTTGCCGTGCTTGGAAGCGGGCAGTTGGAGCATTTGTATTATGGAAGAAAGTTACACGCCAATGAGGCTGTGATGACAGAGAAGCATACATTTATTCCGGGCAATACTAATGTATACAATAAAGATTATTCGTCTTATTCGCTGGAAGATGTGTGCCTTGAAATGTCATCATTGGGAAAAGGCGATATAAGAGAGCCTTTTATCGAAGTCACATATCCTAATGGAAGCAGTACAACGGATATGGTGTTTGACAGGGCAGAGATTATACAGGGCAAGGAAGAATACGATACGCTTCCGGGGTCTTATGATGATAATGGAGAGGTTGAACAGCTCGTCATCTATCTTAAGGACAGGAATTATAATCTCACATTGGAGCTTCATTATTATGTATATGAAAAATGTGACATTATAACAAGAAGTGCCAAGCTTGTTAATTCAGGAAATGAGAGCGTAAGGCTTGAAAGATTAATGAGTATGCAGCTTGATTTAAACGAGAGTGATTATGAATTGTCTTTTTTTAATGGTGCGTGGGCAAGGGAGATGAATAGAAGCAGAATACCCATTCGTGCCGGTAAGTATGTAAATGAGTCGGTCACAGGAACATCATCAAACAGAGCTAATCCTTTTTTTATGATAGGAAGAAGTTCAACGACAGAAGATTATGGTGAATGTTATGGATTTAATCTTATATACAGCGGCAATCATTATGAAGCGGCACAGGTTAATTCATATGGTAAATTAAGGCTTGTATCGGGAATTAATCCAGCTACATTTTCTTATATTATTGAAGCAGGAAAATGCTTTGAAGCTCCAGAGGCAGTGCTTACCTATTCATACAAAGGCTATAACAGGATGAGTCATAATATGCACGAGTTTGTAAGAAAGCACATTGTGCGTGGAAGCTGGCGTGACAAGGAAAGACCAGTTCTTATTAATAGCTGGGAAGCGGCATACTTTAATATTAATGAAAGAAAGCTTGTGAAGCTTGCAAAGGCGGCTAAGGATACAGGTGTTGAACTGTTCGTTATGGATGATGGCTGGTTTGGCGAGAGAAATGACGACACAAGTTCATTAGGCGACTGGACACCGAATAGCAGAAAGCTTCCAAATGGAATAGCTGGCATCGCTGATAAGATAAAAGAATCCGGGCTTAAATTTGGAATATGGGTTGAGCCTGAGATGGTGAGTGTGAACAGCAGATTATATGAGGCACACCCTGAATGGGTAATTGAAATACCAGATGTAGAACATTCAGAGGGACGGAATCAGAGAATTCTTGATTTGACCTATGAAGCTGTTCAGGACTATATAATTGAGAAGATGAGTGAGGTGTTCTCATCAGCAGATATATCTTATGTAAAATGGGATATGAACAGAATATTCAGTGATTATTATTCTAAAAATCTGCCACCTGACAGGCAGAAGGAAGTATCGCATAGATATGTGTGCGGCTTGTACAGATGTATGAAAGAGCTTACTAATAGATTTCCTGACATATTATTTGAGGGCTGTGCGGCAGGCGGCAACAGATTTGATCTGGGAATGTTATGCTATTTTCCGCAGATATGGGCAAGTGATAATACAGATGCGCTTTGCAGGGCACAGATTCAGTATAATTACAGCTATGGTTATCCGTTATCGTGTATTTCAGCCCACGTATCGGCAAGCCCTAATCATCAGACATTAAGAAATATGCCGTTAGAGAGCAGATTTGCAGTTGCGGCATTTGGGCTTCTTGGCTATGAATGTAATATGTGTGATATGAATAAAGAGGAATTAAATGCTGTGAAATGTCAGATTGAACTGTACAAGAAGTTAAGAAATGTATTCTTTACTGGTACATTTTACAGGACAGAAAGCTTTGAAGAAGAAAATGCAGGTAATGCCAGTGTATTAAATAATGGTAAAGGCAACAGGGCAGAATGGACAGTAGTATCAACGGATAAGAAGAAAGCTGTCGGATTAATTATGCAAAAACACGTTATACCTAACACACAGTATGCCTGTTACAGGGCTAAAGGTCTTGATGAAGCTAAGAAATACCATTTTTACAACAGAAAGCTTCAATATGATATTAAAGAATTCGGTGAGCTTGTTAATATGGTATCGCCAATACATATTAAGCAGGGTTCTATGTTACAGGATATACTATCGAAGCTTAAGAAAATGGATGGTGAAACAGAAGATTACATAGCTTATGGAGATACACTTATGTATTCGGGTGTCAGGTTAAAGCAGGCATTCAGTGCAACAGGCTACAATGAGAATGTCCGATTTTTTCAAGATTTTGCAGCAAGATTATACTTTATGGAAGAGGTAGAAGATGATAAGCAGTGACATAATTAGTTCGGGCGGTATTGATAATATATTAAATGATCTATATATTGATGAAAGCCAGCTTGAATACCAGAGGAAAAGATATATTAATGCTCTGAACCGCTTCACACAGTTATATGGTGAAGGAGATGTGCTTATATTCAGTGCACCGGGAAGAAGTGAGATTGGCGGTAACCACACAGACCACCAGAATGGAAAAGTTCTTGCGGCTTCTATTAATCTGGATATTATCGCAGTGGTAAGACCAGTGAATTCCAAGGAGAGTGTGTCAGAGGAAGGCAGTTTATCTGGGCATAGTGGTGTTAATGCCGGAATTATAAGAATTGTGTCGGACGATTATCCAATGCTAGAAGTGTCATTATCAGATACGGATATTAATAAGGATGAATATTCAACCACTAAGGCACTTGTTAAAGGTGTGATTGCCGGCTTTAAGAAAAAAGGTTTCAAGACAGGAGCATTTGATGCGTTTATAACAAGTGATGTGCCTATGGGAGCAGGACTTTCATCATCTGCGGCATTTGAAACACTTATAGGAACAATACAGTCACATATATATAATGCTGGAAAAATATCAGCAGAAGATATTGCAGTTATCGGACAGATGGCAGAGAATGAGTATTTTGGCAAGCCTTGTGGACTTATGGATCAGATGGCATGTTCGGTTGGCAATATGGTCTATATTGATTTTAATAATAAGGAAAATCCAGTTGTTAATAAGCTTGATGTGGATATTAAAAAATTCGGATACAGCCTGTGCATAACTGACACTAAAGGTTCACATAAGGATTTGACAGATGATTATGCAGATATCCGCCGTGAGATGAATGCAGTTGCAAGTTACTTCGGACAGGAGGTTCTTCGTGGCATTACATTAAAGGATATACTTGATAATTTTAAAGAGCTACAGGAGAAGTTCGGTGACAGGAGCATACTAAGAGCAGTTCATTTTATAGAGGAAAATGAGAGAGTAGAAAATGAAGTAAATGCTCTTATATCTGGAAATATTGATGAATTCTTAAGGCTGGTATCAAAGTCTGGTGATTCATCTTACAAATATCTTCAAAATATATATTCAACCAAAGATACTGCCAATCAGGGCGTTTCACTTGGACTTATGATGAGTGAAATATTCTTAGGTGATAATGGTTCATATAGTAATGGTGCATACAGTAATGGAGTATGCAGGGTTCACGGAGGTGGATTTGCAGGAACAATACTTGCAATTGTCAAAGATAATGCCGTAGATGAATACAGAAGAAATATGGATAAGATATTTGGTGATGGTGCAAGTATGATATTACAAATCAGACATTGCGGAGGCGTCAGAATAATATGAGAAATTTAGAAGATATGAAGAAATCAGACAATATAATGAGTAGTGATGCCAAGGAAGGTACGGAAAATATTCCAGATATAGACAAGGTTATATCAGAGCTTGTCAATTATGCTTCAGAGAATGAACTGATAGAAGCTGATGATAAGATATTTATAGTAAACAGGTTGCTGGATATTTTTGAAAAAAACGGACTTGCAGAAGATAGTGAGATAATTAAGAATTCAGGTGTGCAGGAGCTGAATAACACAAGACCAATAGCAGATATCCTGTCGGACTGCCTTAAAATAGCAGTTGATAATGGACTTATAGAAGATACGCAGCTTAACAGGGATTTGTTTGATACAAAGGTAATGGGTGCTGTCACACCAATGCCTTCAGTTGTAAGAAAGCATTTTAAGGAGCTTTATAATAATAATCCAAAGCTTGCGACAGACTATTTCTATGAACTTAATAAAGCCTGCAATTATATAAGGTGTGACAGGATTGAGAAAGACCAGAAATGGAAGTACAATTCAGAATATGGAATTATAGATATAACGATTAATCTGTCAAAGCCAGAGAAAGACCCTAAGGATATAATAAAACAAGGAAAGTTTGCAGCAAGCGGATATCCTAAATGCCTTTTGTGTAAGGAAAATGAGGGATATGCGGGAAATCTATCACATCCTGCAAGGCAGAATCTAAGAGTTATACCGCTTGAATTAAGTGGTGAGAAATACTATATGCAATATTCACCCTATGTATATTATAACGAGCATTGCATAGTGTTTAATGATAAGCATATTCCTATGAAGATTAATAAAAGCACATTTAAAAAGCTTATTGAATTCACAGATATGTTTCCGCATTATACATTAGGTTCTAATGCGGATTTACCAATTGTAGGAGGTTCTATATTAAGTCACGACCATTTTCAGGGCGGTGCTTATGAATTTCCTATGGCAAGAGCAGAATATGTGTATACATTCAAGCTGGATAGATTCAGTGATGTTAATGCAGGAATTCTTAACTGGCCTATGTCAGTAATAAGGCTTAGCAGTAATAATAAAGACAGCCTTGTTAATGCCTGTGATTATATATTAGATAAATGGAAGAATTACACTGATGAAAAAGCATTTATATATTGCAATACAGATGGTGAACAGCATAATACGATAACTCCGATATGCAGGCAGAAAGGTGATAATTATGAGATGGATCTGGTATTAAGAAACAATATTACTACAAATGAGTGTCCATGGGGAGTGTATCATCCATCAGCAAATCTTCATCATATAAAGAAAGAGAATATTGGTCTTATTGAGGTTATGGGAATGGCTATACTTCCAGCAAGACTTGATAAGGAAATGGGCATTTTAAAAAACGCTCTGTTAAATAATGAAGATGTCCGCTTAATCAGCGAAATTGAAAAGCACGCACAATGGGTTGATAGCTGGAAAGACAATTATAATATAACTAAAGATAATATTGATGAGATAATCAGATTGGAAATTGGCAAGGTATTTGTGCAGGTGCTTGAATGTGCCGGTGTATACAAGACAGACGATAATGGAAGAGAGGCATTTGTAAGATTTATAAAATATTGTCAATAATATTTACTTTCTTTGATTGATTAATGTAATGGGTAGATTTTAAAAATTCTGAATCAGAATTCATAGATAGTAAATTTATATTTTAATGATTTTATAAAAGTGGTGGTCAATAATAACCCGACCACCACAGATAATCAAAATTAACATAAGTTACCAGACAAATTCTAAAATGTTATGAATTATTCTTGATAGTATTAACAGCTTCTTCTTTAGAAAGTTTATAGTTTTTCATAAGCTTATAAATTGTATCTTCATCGGAAAGATTAACTTCTTTACATAATTTAATAAAAACTTTAATGCCATTGGAGCGTTCCTTGATTTTGCCCTCTGCAAGTCCTAACTGTCGTCCTTCTTCTTTGACTACTTCAAGATGACCTTCCTCATCATACTCATAAATACTCACAGTAATCACTTCCTCTCTGTGATTTCTAAAAAATTCCGACAATACA
>ERZ773208.2277-NODE-2277-length-13314-cov-3.489253_pt1 | contig 13314 bp, 10 predicted proteins | sample MGYA00581006_ERZ773208 | MGnify/ENA primary metagenome ERZ773208 (study PRJEB29015, sample SAMEA2737793) | human gut metagenome | biome: human gut; feature: human-associated habitat; material: faeces | place: China | collected 2012 ... | reverse complement strand
GGTAAACAACCGCTTATCGTCAGATAAGGCTGGCAACAACACAACACCAGAAACAGGGAATGCGGATACTTTGAAGGCAGATAGTGGTAGTGCAGAGTAGTTGTAACTCTGATTTTAAATCTTCATAAATAACGTTATAATTGATAAAAATGCGGTGGATTGTTCTGCTGTATGATTAATAACGGGGTAATAATTAACCTGCTGTAATATATGTATTATAATATACATTTATTACAGCAGGTTTTTAATAAAATCTGTTTATAATCTTTTAGATATAATCTTTTGCAATATCTTTAAGAATATTGGCAGAGTCTTTTAATTTTGTAAGCTCCTCATCATTCAATTCAATAGGAATTACCTTCTGTACGCCGGTTTCATCGACGACAGCAGGAATACTAAGGACAACATCATTAAGTCCGTATTCGCCTGTCATAAGGCTTGATACTGGAAGAATGGATTTCTCATTACGAACGATTGCCTCGCATATTCTTTTGACAGCCATTGCAATTCCGTAGTATGTGGCATGTTTTCTTTCAATAATTTCATAAGCACTGTTTCTGACATTTTCAAATATCTTCTTCATAGACTGCTCGTGGTTGAAGTGACCACGAAGCTCGCAGAAGTCATTAACCTTAAGACCGCCTATTCTTGCATTGCTCCAGGCAGCAAGCTCGCTGTCGCCGTGTTCACCAATAATAAAAGCGTGAACGCTTCGGCTGTCAACGTCAAGATGTTCACCAAGCAGATATTTGAAACGGCCTGTATCAAGTACAGTTCCGGAACCAATTACCCTGTTAGATGGATAACCAGATTCTTTAAGTGCAATAAGTGTAAGAATATCTACAGGGTTAGATACAATAAGAAGAATTCCACCAAAATCACGTTTCTTGATTTCGCCAACAATTGATTTCATAATAGCCGCATTTTTCTTGATAAGGTCAAGTCTTGTTTCATCAGGCTTCTGGTTAGCGCCAGCAGTTATAACAATAATTGCGGCATCAGTAATATCATCATAATTACCAGCATATATCTGCATAGGTCTTGCAAATGATATGCCGTGGCTTATATCCATAGCTTCACCTTCGGCTCTTTTTGTATCTGCATCAATAAGAACCATTTCTGAGAACAGACCACTCTGCATAAGTGCAAATGCAGATGATGAACCAACAAAACCACAGCCAATTACAGCAACTTTTCTACTATTTACTTTCATAATTATACCTCATTTCTTATACAGCCGGATAATATAATGTCCAGTTAAGCTGGAATTATTGAACGGTATTCGTCTGTATATATTGTTATTTCTTTAACAAACATTATAGCACCACTTATAGTGTATGCAAGATTTATATTCAAAACATTTTTTTGTGCAAAATAATCATAAAATTATTATTAAAATTAACATATTCAGAAGATATGTTATTGACTAATTAGTGTAATATTAGTATTGTAATGAAATTGGTGGTAATTATATTTTGATATTCTGAGTTAATGTAAAATAAAGATTTAACATAAATGGGGGATTGCTATGAAGAATATAAAGAAGTTTGTAAAACGTAAAGGACATCACATAGCAGCAGTACTGGTAGTTGTATTGATATTAGTAACAGCCGGGGTATGTGTAAGCATACCTGTTATCAAGGTTACTAATAAAAGAAAGGCGAGCAAAGATGTTTTAGTGAGTAATACAATACAGGTAGCTGACAGCACTTATGGGATTCCTGGTAACAGTGCGGATGCAGATAATTCATATGTTGAATTAGCAGATGGTGACCCACAGTCGGATAATATGTCACAGGAATTAAGTGAGAATGGGATAGAGCTTAATATAACAACATTTTCTAATGATAATATGGCATATTCCAATGGCATTGATGTATCCAAATGGCAGGGAAAGATTGACTGGAATAAAGTCGCAGAAAGCGGAATTGATTACGCGATGATAAGAGTTGGATACCGTACAGATATATATGGAACTATATGCGAAGATGAATATGCGTCATACAATCTTGAGGGAGCACAGAAAGCGGGCATAGATATAGGTGTGTATTTCTTTTCGACAGCGGTTGACGAGGACGAAGCAATAGAGGAAGCATGCTGGGTCATAGATTATATATCAGCCTATGACATAACATACCCTGTTGTATACAATTGTGAAGATTATAATAATCCTTCAAGCAGAATGTATAATCTTAGTAATGAAGAAAGAACTAACAATGCACTTGCATTTATGGATACTGTGGACAGAGAAGGCTACGATGCCATGTTATATGCTGGCAAGGGTCAGATTGTTAATAATAAGGAATGGAATATACAGGATATAGAAGCCAGATATCCGATATGGGTGGCATCTTATAAAGATGGAACATATCCAGCAGTAGAACATCCTTCATACACAGGTGCGTGTGCTATGTGGCAGTATACTAATAATGCCAGAATAGATGGAATATCAGGATATGTTGACGTAAATGTTGCTTATTTTAATTACAATTCAAGCTTTAATTATAATTATGGCACACAGGCATCAGTGTCGGGACAGACACAGCAGAGCCTTAATACAGCTGAATTGGGAATTATCTTTAACAGTGTTAATGAGGAGGTAACTGCTAAAGAGCCGGTTAATCTAAGAAGTATCCCAGAAGTATCAGGTGATATTGTAGATGTGCTTGATAATGGAGATATAGCATTGCGAACAGGAATAGGTGATACCGGCTGGTCAAGGCTTATATATAATGGAAATGTTGTATATGCGGTTACGAGTTATCTTACAACAGATTATTAAATATCTATAATACCAGTGTAGAATTGTATGTGTGCAGTACGGAACAATCCGTAGGTATCATAAGCTGGAGGCTTTTCACCCAAGCATTATATATACAATATTTAAGAACGGAGATTTAATTAATGACAAAAAGAAAAATAACTAACAAAATACAAAGGTTAATATCACTTGCACTTGTTGTAGTTATGGTGTTTGCTTTTGTAGGCTGTGGAACTGCAACAGAAGATGTTAATGTAGATAATTCTGGTTATAATGCCGGTGCATGTGCTTCAGCTGACAATCCATATACGTTTATAGATGATTATGGAAGAACAGTTACAGTAACTTCTTATAAAAGAACAGCAACACTTATAGGAAGTTTTGCAGATGTATGGATGTCTGCTGGTGGAAGTGTAGTGGCAACAGCTAATGATACATGGACTAATTTTGATTTAGGGCTTTCAAGTGATGTTGTCAATATTGGAAGTATACTAAATCCTAATGTGGAACTTCTTATAGCTTCAAGACCAGATTTTGTTATTGCAAGCTGTAATACAGATTCTAACATAGCACTTATGCAGACACTTGAAAATGCAGGAATAACAGTAGCATATTTTGATGTATCTAATTTTGAGCAGTATCTTAATATGCTTGACAAATGTACTATGATAACAGGCAGGAGAGATCTGTATAAGACTAATGGAACAGATGTTAAAGAGCAGATAGATACTATAAAATCAAGAGCTGATGGCAGCAATCCAAAGATATTATTTATAAGAACTTCATCAAGCAGTGTCAAGGCAAAGCAGAGCGAAGGCTCAGTAGGCGGTGAGATATTAAAGGATTTGGGCTGTGTTAATATAGCAGACTCAGATACATCACTGCTTGATGATTTAAGCCTTGAGGCAATTGTAGTAGCCGACCCTGATTACATATTTGTTACAACACAGGGCAACGATACAGATGCGGCTATCCGTAATATAGATAAGCTTCTTACATCTAATCCGGCGTGGTCGTCATTAACTGCTGTAAAGCAGGGACGTTACTATGTTCTTGATAAGAAGCTTTATAACTTAAAACCTAATGCGAAGTGGGGTGAAGCCTACAAGCAGTTAGCGGATATATTGTACATTGATAGGTAAAATATTCAGGAGGAATTACTATGGGTTATTTTCCGTTTTTTATTGACATTAAAGGAAAGAAAGGTCTTGTTATCGGAGGAGGCAGAATAGCAGAGCATAAAATAAGCAAGCTTCTTGCATATGAGCCGGAACTTACAGTTGTTGCAAGAAAGGTAAGCGATAGCATAAAGAGCATTGAAGGCATTAATATTATTGAAAGAGAATTTGTTAATTCAGATCTGGACGGATGTTCATTCTGTATAGCTGCTACAGATGATGCAAAATTTAACGCATATGTTGCAGGCGTATGCCGCAAATACCACATTTTTATAAATGCGGTAGACGATAAGGATAATTGTGATTTTCTGTTTCCGTCTGTATACAAAGCAGGAGATTTATCTATAGGAATATCTACCCAGGGAGCAAGTCCTTATGTTGCGGCAGATATTAAGAATAGAATAGCACAGGAGCTTCCTGCGGATATTGAAGATATACTTATGTATCTTGGTTCAATCAGGGATAGTATTAAAGAGAATGTAGATGATGCCTCTATGAGAGCTGATATATTCAAGGAAGCTGCAAGAAAATGTATGGTGCTTAGCAGAGAGCTTGACAAGGACGAATTACAGGATGTTATTAATAAAGTAAGTGAGAGGATTACTGGTAAAGATAATACAAATGCTGAAACAAAGGCAGATGGGAAATATTCTTACAGCAAGGGCAAGGTTGTAATTGCTGGTGCAGGCTGTGGAACTTATGATCTTATAACTGTAAGGGCGTTAAATGCCATAAAGAAGGCACAGGTGCTTGTATATGATGACCTGATTGATAACCGCCTTATGGAATTCTGTGTTGAAAGCTGTGAAAAGATATATGTTGGCAAGAGAAATGGAAGACACAGTATGGCACAGGAAGAAATTAACGAACTCCTTTTAAAGAAAGCCAATGAAGGAAAGCTTGTTGTCAGATTAAAGGGTGGTGACCCATATGTATTCGGACGTGGTGGAGAAGAAATGCTCTATCTTAAGTCAAATGGCATAGAAACAGAAGAAATACCAGGAGTAACATCAGCAATAGCAGTTCCTGCAATGGCAGGCATACCAGTTACACATAGGGATGTAAGCAGAAGCTTTAGTGTTGTCACAGGACATACCAAAGATATGGACTCACTTTATGAAGAAATAAGAAATTCGGCTTCTATGAATGGAACTTGTGTATACCTTATGGGACTTACACATCTTGCACAGATAACTGAGGCACTCGTAAGCGGAGGTAAGCCTAAGAACACTCCAGCGGCAGTTATTACAGGTGGATTTGATGATACATACAGAATAGTCAAAGGTACACTTGCTGATATTGAATTAAAGGTAAGAGAAGCAGGCATAACATCACCGGCAGTCATAGTGACAGGAGAGGCTGTAAACATCGATTTAAAATAATTTTAAAATAAACACATAAACATATTGACTTTATAGGAAATAAGGTTTATTATATCAATAATTTCCAAGGGTTGCCAGACAGCAGCAAAGGTGTCTGGCAATATTTTTTAAGTGATAAACATACTAACACACTATGTATGTATGAATGGTGGGTATATAATAAATTTAAAGTCCATAAGAAAGGAGCAGACCTATGAAATATCTTGAACATAACGAACATTCTAATAAAAAAAGGTATAAATTATGTATGCTTCTTATTATGTGTATTACGATGACATATATAGCGGCAGGCTGTGGCAGTAAGAGAGATGGACTTACAATAACTAATGTTTCTTATGACCCTACAAGAGAATTCTATGAGGAATATAACAAAGTCTTTGCCGATTACTATATGGCTGAATACGGAAAGCAGATAAAGGTTATACAATCTCACGGAGGTTCAGGAAGTCAGGCACGCTCAGTAGTTGAAGGCTGTAATGCAGATGTTGTTACACTTGCACTTGAACATGATATATCCCTTATAGAGAATACAGGTCTTATTGATGCAGGCTGGAAGGACGAATATGACAAAGACTCAGCTCCGTATACTTCAACGATTGTATTTCTTGTAAGAAAGGGCAATCCGCTTAATATATCAGACTGGGATGATTTAATTAAAGATGGTGTTGAGGTTATAACACCAGATCCTAAGAGCAGTGGTGGAGCGTGCTGGAATTTCCTTGCGGCATTAAGCTATGCAAGAGATAAGTATAACAGTGAGGATAAGCAGAAGGAATTCTTAGGAAAGCTGTATGATAATGTATCAGTGCTGGATTCCGGAGCAAGAGGTTCAACAACAACATTTGTTGAGAATAAAAAAGGCGATGTGCTTATTGCCTGGGAGAATGAGGCACTTACATCATTAGCTTCATATCCTGATGAATATGAGATTGTCACACCATCTGTAAGTATTCTCGCACAGCCAAGTGTGGCAGTTGTAGATGATAATGTTAAAGTCAACAAGACAGAGGAGCTTGCAAGCGAATATTTATCATTCCTGTATTCAAAGCAGGCACAAAGAATAGCCGCAGATTATGGATACAGACCAACAGATGAAGAGGTATTGAATGAATATAGTGGTAAATTCAATCTTACAATAAAGCTTGATACAATAGCTGATTACGGCGGCTGGACTCAGGCATACAAGATATATTTTGATGATGGAGGCTGGTTTGATGAAATCTATAACAACTGATAGAACAATTGATAATAATAAACAGCCAGACAATGATACAGCGTTTGATGAAATAAAGAATAGCAGAAAATTCGGTAAAGATAAAAAAGTATGTGTTATACCGGGATTTCATTTAACACTTGGAATTACAGTTACTATGTTATCACTTATAGTATTAATTCCACTTGCTTCGGTTATGGTATATTCACTTAAGCTTCCACCAGCCGAATTTATAAGGCTGGTTACTAAGCAGAATGTCGTCAATGCTTTTGTTACAAGCATTGGATGTTCATTCATAGCGGCAGTAATCAACTGCGTGTTTGGAACAATAATTGCATGGACGTTTGTTAAATACGATTTTGCTGGAAAAAGAGTGCTTGACGGACTTATAGAACTTCCATTTGCACTTCCGACAGCGGTAGCTGGTATTACATTATCGAAAATGTATTCTGAAACCGGAATACTTGGCAAACCGCTTGCTTCAATAGGTATAAAGGTATCTTACACACATCTTGGACTTATTACAGCACTTGTGTTTGTAGGAATTCCATTTGTTGTAAGAGCGGTAATGCCTGTTCTTGAAAAGATGGATTCTCAATATGAGGAAGCGGCATATATGTTAGGTGCAAGCCCATCAAAGACATTTTTTAAAGTAATCCTTCCAGAAATCAGCCCAGCACTTCTTACAGGCTTCGGACTTGCATTTGCAAGGGGAATAGGAGAATATGGAAGCGTTATATACATATCAGGCAACAGTGCCAAGGAACATACACAGGTTGTATCCTATGTAATAATGCAGAAGCTTAATTATATTGATTATGCTTCGGCGACAGCGATTGCACTTGTTATGCTTATAATATCTTTTCTGATACTTCTTATCATTAATATAATACAGATGAGGCAGGCAAAGCGTACAATGTAGAGAAAATGGAGGTTAAATATGAGCGAGAATGATAAGCTTGAAAAAAGAAAAAGAAGAACAAGAAGCATATGTATTCTTATCACTGTTTTGTTTATAACAGTTATGCTGATTATGCCTCTATTATCAATAATAGCAAGTTCATTAAAAGAGGGCTTTAGTTTTTACATTAAATCAATAACAACTCCATATGTATTGAGTGCGTTGAAGGTAACAATTATTGCTACTGTTGCTGCAGTTGTTATTAATACATTATTTGGAATTATAGCGGCATGGTTACTTACAAGATTTGATTTTAAAGGCAAGCAGGTGCTTGCAACACTTATTGATATACCATTTTCTATATCACCGGTTATTGTAGGTCTTGCGTTTCTTATGACATTTGGACGACTTGGTTTTTTCTATCCTGTTATAAGATGGTTTAATGAGTTTACAGGAAGCAATATAAGAATAGCCTTTGCGATACCGGGAGTTGTGCTTGCTACAATATTTGTTACATTTCCATATGTATCAAGAGAGATAATACCAGTGCTTAACTCACTCGGAAAGGACGAGGAGGAAGCGGCGGCTTTAATGGGTGCTAATGGTTTTACAATATTTTTTAAGATAACTCTTCCTAATATAAAATGGTCGTTGATATACGGAATAATTCTATGTACATCAAGAGCATTAGGAGAGTTCGGTGCGGTTAATGCATTATCAAAGACAAGAGGAGAGACATTCACGCTTCCACTTGAGATAGATGCACTGTATATGTCGGGTACAGATACATCAATAACATCGGCATTTGCAGTATCATCAATATTAGTAATTATAGCGATTATAGTTCTTGTATTAAGGAATATATTTGAACACAGACAAAGTGATTATAAGAAAGGAGGGCAAAAGTAATGTACGTTGAGATGAAGAATATTTTTAAGCAGTATGGAAACTTTCGTGCATCTGATAATGTGAATTTCGGAATAGAAAAGGGAAAGCTTGTTGCATTGCTTGGTCCTTCGGGAAGCGGTAAGACAACAATATTAAGAATGATTGCAGGTCTTGAAACACCAAGCTTTGGAGATATATATATTGATGGAAAGAGAGTTAATGATGTACCAGCTAATCAAAGAGAGATTGGTTTCGTATTTCAGAACTATGCTCTTTTTCGACATATGACAGTTTATGATAATATAGCATTTGGACTTAAGCTTAAGAAAGTTCCAAAAGATGAGATTAAGAAAAGAGTTACAGAGCTTCTTGATATAACAGGGCTTGCAGGTCTTGAGAAAAGGTATCCTAACCAGTTATCAGGTGGACAAAGACAGAGAGTAGCTTTTGCAAGAGCGTTAGCACCTAATCCATCAGTGCTTCTGTTAGATGAACCATTTGCGGCGATTGATGCAAAGGTAAGGACAGAACTTAGAACGTGGCTTCGAAGTATGGTTACTAGGCTTGGAATAACAAGCATATTCGTCACACACGATCAGGACGAAGCTGTTGAAGTAGCTGACGAGATTATAATTACTAACCACGGAAAGATAGAGCAGATGGGAAGTCCGATAGAGATATACAAATCTCCAGCAACACCATTTGTTGTTGAATTCATTGGAAAAGCTTCTGAGGTTAATGATTATTCAAAATTAAAAGGTTTTGATGAGATACAGGGAGCTAAAAGAGCAATAATAAGACCTGAATTTGTGAAGCTTTCTAAGTATGGAAAGCTCCAGCAGTACAACAGTGCTGCTGAGGAAGGTTGTGTTGAGGATATTCTTTTCAGAGGCAATCATCTTGATGTAACTGTTAATATTGGAGGAACAATGATAACAGGAGAGTGGTCACTTGAGAAAGAGCCGCTACAGGTTGGGGAAAAGGTTCACGTTCTTATATATAGAATATACGCAGTTGATGATGAAAAGACATATCTTTGCGAGAATAAGGGTATGAGGGATGATGACGTATTCTATATTTAACCAGATTAAAGTTATGTTTCTGCCAGGTTAAATGCTTTGTGTGTATATGCACAGCTTCAGATTAGTATATATCTGATAAAGACCTGTGGACAAGTTTTACAATGAGAAAGGAAAGTTTATGCAGATTAATGGTTTAAACAGATTAACAACAGATGTGCTTATTATAGGTGGTGGAACAGCAGGCTGTTATGCGGCACTTACAATAAGGGAAAAGTCAGATGCTTCAATTATAATTGCAGAAAAGGCGAATATAAAGAGAAGCGGCTGTCTTGCGGCTGGTGTTAATGCGATAAATGCTTACATAGTTGAAGGCAGAAAGCCAGAGGATTATGTTGAATATGCAAAGAAAGATGCTGACGATATTGTGAGGGAAGATTTACTTCTTACAATGTCAGAAAGACTTAACGAAGTAACAGCCAAGATGGAAAAGCTTGGACTTGTAATTCTTAAAGATGAGAATGGCAGATATGTTGCAAGAGGCAACCGTAATATTAAGATTAACGGTGAGAATATTAAGCCAATACTTGCAGATGCAGTAAATAGTCTTGAAAATGTAATTGTAATTAATAGACTTAATATAACTGATTACATAGTAAAGGATAATACAATTCTTGGTGCTGTTGGTTTTAATATTGATACTGGTGAAGCTTATGAGATAAGAGCTAAGAAGGTATTATGTGCGACTGGTGGAGCGGCTGGATTGTACAAGCCTAACAATCCAGGATTTTCAAGACATAAAATGTGGTATCCTCCATTTAATACAGGTGCTGGTTTTGCTATGGGTATTAATGCAGGTGCAGAGATGACAACGTTTGAAATGCGTTTTATAGCTTTAAGATGTAAAGATACAATAGCTCCTACAGGAACAATAGCACAGGGAGTTGGTGCAAAGCAGGTGAATTCTTTAGGTGAGGTATACGAGAACCGGTATGGACTTACAACTTCACAGAGAGTATACGGAACTGTAAGGGAGAACATTGAGGGCAGAGGTCCTTGTTACTTAAGAACAGAAGGAATAAGCAGTGAGCAGGATGAGTCATTAAAGAAAGCATACCTTAATATGGCACCAAGCCAGACACTTAAATGGATAGAGTCTGGAAAGAACCCAAGTGAGCAGAATGTTGAGATAGAAGGAACAGAGCCTTATATTGTAGGCGGACATACGGCGAGTGGTTACTGGGTTGATACTAATAGAAGGACAACAATCAATGGTCTTTATGCGGCAGGAGATGTTGCAGGAGGCTGTCCTCAGAAGTATGTGACAGGTGCTATGGCAGAAGGTGAAATTGCGGCAGAAGATATTGTTAAGGAATTGAATAGATCGGACATCACAGAGAATGCATTTTCACAGAGTACAGCTGATGAATATGCAGACAAGCTTACTGATGAAAGAATAAAAGAATATAACGAATATCTTAGGCGTGAGGATAAAGATACCATTTTCTCGACAGAAGAACTTGAGGAAGCTATGCAGAAGGTTATGGATACATATGCTGGTGGTATAGGAAGTCATTACCAGTTCAATGAAAAGCAGCTTAAGCTTGCCAAAGAAAAGATTGAACAGATAGAAACTCTTTCAGAAAAAGCTAACGCTAAAGATTATCATGAGCTTATGTTTGTATATGAATTAAAGGAAAGACTTACAGTCTGTCAGGTGCTTATAGAACATTTGAAAGCAAGAAAAGAAACAAGATGGCACAGCTTTGCGGAGAACCTTGATTACCCAGAGAAGTCAGATGAATGGCTTAAGTATGTTAATACAAGAAAGGTAGACGGAAGGATAGAAGTGAAATATAGAAATCTTGTGGGAAGAGGTGAGACATATGAGCATAGTAATTAATAAGGAGAAATGTGCTGGCTGCGGACAATGCAGTATCGTCTGTCCGGGAAGTCTTATTAAGATGGGAGAAGATAAGAAAGCATATATGAAGTATCCTAAGGACTGCTGGGGATGTTCATCTTGTATCAAGGAATGTAAGTTTGAAGCTATCGCACTTTATCTTGGAGCAGATATGGGAGGTATGGGAAGTAAGATGAGCGTTATTTCCAAAGGCGACTTCCTTAACTGGAATATAGATAAGACAGACGGAAGCAGGGAAACGATAGTAATTAATAAGAAGGAATCTAATAAATACTAGAAAGGACGGATAAAAGAATGGCAGAGTTATCACATCTTGATCAGCTTGAAGCTGAGGCAATATATATAATAAGAGAGGTGGCGGCTGAGTGTGAAAAGCCGGTTATGCTTTACTCAATAGGAAAGGATAGTTCAGTAATGCTTCATCTTGCAATGAAAGCATTCTATCCGGAGAAGCCACCATTTCTATTTCTTCATGTTAACACAACATGGAAGTTCAAGGAAATGATTAAGTTCAGAGATGAAACAGCTAAGAAGCTTGGCATTGAAATGTTAGAATATATCAATGAAGATGGTGTTAAGAAAGGAATTAATCCTTTTGACTATGGTTCAGTGTATACAGATATTATGAAGACACAGGCATTAAAGCAGGCACTTAATAAATATGGTTTCACAGCAGCTTTTGGTGGTGGACGTAGAGATGAAGAAAAGTCGAGAGCCAAAGAAAGAATATTCTCTTTCCGTAATGAAAACCACGCATGGGATCCTAAGAACCAGAGACCAGAAATGTGGAAGTTATACAATTCACGTATTAACAAGGGTGAAAGCATAAGAGTATTCCCAATCTCTAACTGGACAGAGACTGATATATGGCAGTACATAAAGAGAGAAAATATAGATATCGTACCTCTTTACTTTGCGGATAAAAGACCAGTTGTTGAAAGAGACGGAATGTTAATTATGGTTGATGATGATCGTTTCAAGTTAAGAGAAGGCGAAAAGATTGAATACAAGAATGTAAGATTCAGAACACTTGGCTGCTATCCTCTTACTGGTGGTGTTGAGTCTAATGCAACAACACTTGATGAAATTATTGATGAAACTCTTAGTGCAGTATCTTCTGAGAGAACAACAAGAGTAATTGATAATGAAGCAGCAGGTAGTATGGAAAGAAGAAAGAGAGAGGGGTATTTCTAAGATGATAGGATTATTAAAATTTATTACATGCGGAAGCGTGGATGATGGAAAGTCTACATTAATAGGACATATATTATATGATTCAAAGCTTTTATATGCCGATCAGGAAAAGGCTTTAGAGCTTGACAGTAAAGTAGGAAGCCGAGGTGGTGCTATTGATTACTCGCTTCTTCTTGACGGACTTATGGCAGAACGTGAACAGGGTATCACAATCGATGTTGCTTACAGATATTTTACAACAGATAAGAGAAGCTTTATCGTAGCTGATACACCAGGTCACGAAGAATATACAAGAAATATGGCGGTTGGTGCTTCATTTGCTGACCTTGCAATAATTCTTATTGATGCTAAGCAGGGTGTTCTTGTGCAGACTAAAAGACACGCAAGAATATGTGCCCTTATGGGAATTAAATATTTCGTATTTGCAGTAAATAAGATGGATTTAGTTGGTTACTCAGAAGAAAGATTTAACGAGATAACTAAGCAGATTGATGAATTATCTAAAGAACTTGGACTTGCAAGTGTAAAGATTATCCCTGTATCAGCAACAGAGGGTGACAATATTACAGTTAAATCTGATAATACACCTTGGTATCCAGGCGAAGCACTTCTTACTTACCTTGAAAATGTGGATGTAAGCGAAAAGAAGAAGGAAGAAGGTTTTTATATGCCAGTTCAGAGAGTATGCCGTCCAGACCATACTTTCAGAGGATTTCAGGGGCAGATTGAATCAGGCGTTGTATCAGTTGGTGATGATATAATCACACTTCCTAGTGGTGAGTCAGCTAAGGTTAAGAGTATTCTTGTTGGTGATAAGGATAGTCAGTCAGCACAGGAAGGACAGCCAGTTACAA
>ERZ773208.2262-NODE-2262-length-13381-cov-3.437866_pt1 | contig 13381 bp, 12 predicted proteins | sample MGYA00581006_ERZ773208 | MGnify/ENA primary metagenome ERZ773208 (study PRJEB29015, sample SAMEA2737793) | human gut metagenome | biome: human gut; feature: human-associated habitat; material: faeces | place: China | collected 2012 ... | reverse complement strand
GCGCACTGACAATCACTGTTTTTACAGACATAGGAGCTGTGGGGACGGTGATTTTTTGTGCGCTGGAAAGCCTTGATTTACAAGGGTTTCATGGCTTTTTGATATGTTACGGCAAGTAATTGTAAGTGGTTCTCTTATCCGCATGTCCTGCTGCCTGTCTTACAGTGTTGCTGTTGACTCCGTTTGATAACAAGTTAGACACAAATGTTTTACGAGCCTTGTGAGAGCTCTTCTGAATTATTCCAAACTTTTTACAATATTTCGTGTATAGTGTTGAGATACAACGTTCTGTCAGTGGTTTATCATTGATGGAAAAGATAATAGATGTTATAAATTAGCTGGTATTCTTGGCGAGAGCTGGTCCGAAAAAACTTTAGAACAATTTATAAGGAAGGAATCATTATAGGTAGATAAAGACCGAAGTAGAGAAAAGTGATGTCTCGAGATTAAAATAAAAAGAAGGGGAGAGGTTCAGAGTCGAAGAAATTAATATCTTATATTTTTAACCATTGGTTTTTGGATTACCAGATACCATACGATGGTTGCATAGGGGAATTTACATGGTGTGAGAAATTAAAGCGTGAAATTCCTGAAAACTGGGAGTTGGTAAGGTTGGAAGATGTTACAAAACATCTGACTGACGGAGAACATGGCTCTGTTTCTGAGGACTCTAAAGGACAATATTGGCTATATGGAGCGAGTAATATTAGAGATGGCCAGGTGGTCCCATCTCCATCGGATAAACGGATTGATTATGAGGCATACCAGAGAATCCACAAACGAACTGGTACCTCAAAGGGGATGATATACTCCTAACGACTGCTGGAACTATAGGAAATATTGCCTATCTTCAGGAAGATCTTGATTCGATCGAATTTTTACGGAGCGTTACGACGATCCGCCCAGATCCTGACAGAATAACAGCAGAATATTTATATCAATATTTACTTGCAGCTACTCCGCAGATCCATGCATTAAAAAAAGGCAGCGGACAAAATAGCATTGCTTTAAGTGATCTTCGTAAGATGCCAATTTTACTGCCACCACTTGAAGCGCAAAAGTTGTATTCTGATAAGTCAGTTCCGTTTTATCATAGAATTGAAATCGTTAGACGAGAAAATCAAGAGTTACAGAAGATGTATCATTTGTTGATAGACATATTAATTTTTGACTGAAATTGAAAATATTAATATAAATATTAAAGAAATATTATATACGGTTGATTTTTTTTCTGTTAAATTGATTATACTATGTAGATATGAAGCGTAAAGTAGCGGAACATTTATAAAGAGAAGGAATCAGTATGAATCAGTAACAATCACTGTTTTTACAGACATAGGAGCTGTAGGGACGGTGATTTTTGTGCATAAAAAAGAGAGAATCTTTATTATCCGAAGTATAAAGAAAGTAGAAGAAAATTATCACTCTTTTGCATTATACGTAAGAAAAGAAGGGCGTATAATAAAATATTATAAAATGATAGATTTTAAGTAGTTTTAAGAGGACAAGGTACACTTTTGTGATAAAAAAGGAATCCTTGGCAGTAGAGTAGTTGTTGAGGGGAAATCAATTATGCAACAGAAAGTGTTTCATCCTGCACAAACGGAAGCACCGTGCTTAGAACCGCTTTATATTATCTTGAAAGTGGATTTGCAGCATAAGAAGTATGACTGTGTCTATTCACAGGACCATGCAATTTATGAAGAAGTGGAAAAAACAAGATCGTATGATACATTTATCAACCGATATGTAACAAAATATGTTTATGAACCGGATCAAAGAAAGGTGAAGCAGTTTTTATCTAGTGAGAGCCTAAGAGAAAAAATGCCTGGTAGATGCATGGAAAGGCAACTTTTTTATCGCAGAGTAGATGCTCATCCGTTTCATCCGTATGTTAGGGTGAAAGCAATCAAACATATCGATGAGAGGGAACATACAGTAATGATCACCTTACATCAGGAACAGAGTGTTTCTCCAAGTGTCTTAAAAATGAAGCAGGAATTAGATAAAAAAGAGGAAACGATCACCAGACAGTTCTGGGATACGATTTCTTTATTAAGTACTGTTTTAGAACATAATCAGTTGAAAGAAGCAGACTATCAGGATCAGATTGGGTATTATACCAAGCAGATCTATTGCCAGTTACAGCAAGAATATCCGGAATATGGAATCACGGATAAAGAGATTAATGTGATCGCCCAACTGGCTCCGATTCATGATATTGGAAAGATCCGTGTTCCAATAGAAATCTTAAATAAAAACGGGAAACTGACAGAGGAAGAGTGGAGCATTATCAGAGAACATCCGCTTGTTGGTGCGGAAATGACAAAATGGTTCCCGAAGGGAAGCGAAACTAAACAGCTGAATCAATATAGTTATGAGATCTGCAGATATCACCATGAACGTTATGACGGTTTTGGTTATCCAGATGGATTAAAGGGGGAGGAAATCCCGCTTTGTGCACAGGTAGTAGGTCTTGCAGATGCCTATGATGCATTGGTTTGTGTACGTCCTTATAAGAGAAAGATCTCTCCAAAAGAAGCAGTAGAGATGATCCTGGATGGAGCATGCGGCGCATTTTCAGAGCCGTTACTTCGCTGTCTTCAAACAGTGTCAACGAAAAGCGAATGGATCAAAAAGACAGTTTAAAACAGATCAGATGGATCTGTTTATAGCACAAAAGTGATAAAGAAGTGCGAAAAAATTACAATTTCATTGTATTGAAAGAGAAAAAGAAAAGGGTATAATTATATTTAACTAAAACCTTATAAGTTCAAGTTTAGAGACGGAAGCGTAACATGAAGAAGAGAAATGATAAACAAAAAAGGAAGGAAAATACCGTACAGGAGACAACGATCGCGCAGGATCTTGTGCAGCTGTTATTAAAGATTGTGATTCTTATTTTAGTAATCTTTTTGATCTTCACTTTTCTTTATGGAATCGTAAGAATTAACGATATCTCTATGAAACCATCCATTAAGGATGGGGATCTGGTTGTATATTACCGACTGGATCACAGATTTATATCCGGAGATGTTGCAGTTTTTGAAAAGGATAATAAAACAACGACCGGACGTGTTGTAGCGGTTGCCGGTGATACGGTTGACATTACAAAAGACGGACTTATGATCAATGGAGCAGAACAGATCTCGCAGGATATCTATTTTGATACGACACAGTTTAAAAGCGGAGTCGATTTCCCACTTACGGTAAAAGAAGGTCAGGTCTTTATACTTGGAGATAACAGACCAAAGGCCAGTGACAGCCGAATTTATGGATGCATTGATCTAAAAGACATCCGGGGAAAAGTCATCGCGATTATTCGGAGCAGGGGAATTTAAGTTCCACATCCGTTAATCAAATATAAAAGTATAAAAATTTCACAAGGGAGGAAGAAATCATGAGCATGAAAAAATTATCTAAAAAGATGCTCGCTGTTGTCGCAGCAGGTGCTATGACAATGGGACTGGCAATGCCAGCATTTGCAGCAGATGCTGGCGAAGGAACAAAAAAGGTGACAGAAGCTTACATCAGCAAGACTTACAACACAGAAGTTGGAAAAGCAATGCAGTTCAATTTTACTGCCACACAGGATACAGCAGGCGCTGATCTGGTACAGAAACCGGTTGCTTGTACAATTCCAAGTATTAGTTTCACAGAAAATGAGACGGGAACAACTAAGAAAGTTAGTGAAGCGATTAAATTTGCTCCTTTTAACGAGGCAGGAAAGTATGAATATACTGTAAAAGAGACAACATCTGAGCCGGCTATTACTGATAGTAAACTCGAAAAGCTGATCATGTCTAAAGCTGAGTACAAAATGACTGTTTATGTTGTAGAGGATCCAGAGAATAATTTTAAGGTTGATCAAATCGTCGTAAATAAGACAAAGAATGACAAAGGTACAGATGAAGGCGGTAAAGTAGATATCAGCGGAGACGAAACTAAGAATACATTTAATTTTGTCAACACTTATGTACAGGAAGCTGGTACAGGAACAGATCCTACAACTCCAGATCCAGACTATAAAAAAAATGGTGCATTAAAAGTATCTAAGACAATCGATGCACAGGGTGAAACTCCTAGTACAACTGATTCATTTAGCTTTACAGCAAAATTTATATTTCCAGAAGGAACTGATGCAACTACACTTGGTGGTGTAAAGGGTAACGGAAAAGATGTTACATTAACAGAAGGAGCTTATACATTTACTCTGAAACATGAAGAGAATATGAAATTCACAGGTCTTCCGGTTGGAACAAAGATCACTGTAACTGAGGCAGGAGCAGCAAACTATAAGGGTAGTGCTAGAGTTGTACTTAATGGTGGCGATGCAAAAATTGTTGCAGCAGGAAAATATCATGAAGATCTTACAGCTGTAGATGGCAATAAAGATAAACTTGGACAGAACAAAAATACAGTTGATGTAACAAATACATACAACCATGTACCAACAACAGGTATTATCATGAACACACTTCCATACGTTCTGATGATCGCTCTTTGCGGCGCAGCACTCTTTGGATTTGTTGCTTTCAAACGCAGAAGATAATTAAAAAGAATTAAATGGATTTAAAAAGGGGATGCTGTGCGGCAGGGCACTGTCGCATCCCCTTTCTTAACAAGAAGGGAAGATAAGGACAAGTAGATATGAAAAGATTAGCAAAGAGCATAGTAAGCGGAATCGATCATATGGTAAATTTTATCGCACTTATGCTGATCCTTTTGCTGATGTTTTTGTCCTGTTATATGTTATGGGATTCCAATCAGGTGTTTGAGGCAGCGGATGCAAAGAACTACGAAGCCTATATGCCAAGCGAAAACCATACAAAATCATTTGAAGAATTACAGAAGATCAATCCAGATGTTTTTGGCTGGATCCGGATCAACGATACAAATGTCAATTATCCTTTGCTTCAGGCAGAGGATGATGATACGTATATGAATACGGATGCGGAAGGAAATTATTCCTTAAGTGGTTCCATTTTTTTACATTGTGCCAATTCACCGGATTTTTCAGATTTTAACAATCTGATCTATGGACACCACATGGAAAAGCATAAAATGTTTGGAGATGTGGGACTTTTTACAGAGAAGAAGTATTTTGATGAACACCCTTATGGGAATCTTTTTTTTGATGGGAAAGATCATGGAATCGAATTTTATGCATTGCTTCAGGCAGATGCTTATAATGAGCGACTCTTTAGTGTTTGCCCGGAAACATCGGAAGCAAAACAGGAGTATCTGCAGGAAATCTTGGACAATGCTTTATATAAACGAAATCTTAACGTTACAGAAGAAGACCATTTGGTTTTACTGATTACATGTACTTCAGAAATGACAAATGGAAGAAATATATTGGTAGGAAGACTTACGGAGCAGGTTTATCCTGAAAAAGAGAAACCGAAAAATGTAGGAACCGGGATCGATCAGATCCGAAAACTGGTCATATCCGTTCCGGTTCTTTTCTGGCTCATACTACTTCTTCTTATCCTATTAATACTTGACCAGATACTAAGAAAGAAGGGAAAGAAAAACGATGAACATCCTTGATTTAAAGAAAATAAATATCATAGTGCTTAGCCTGCTTCTTTTCCTGAGTATGCAGATACCGGTGTTTGCATCTGAAAATACAGCCGAAGTAAAAATTCCTGTCGTACAGGTTGTTGAAAATGAAGCAAAAGAACAGGCAGAAGAATTTTCCTACGTTCTTACAACCAATCAAAGTGAAGCTCCGATGCCAAAAGGAAGTAAGGAGAATCAGTATTGTTGGAGCATGAAGAAAAAGGAAACGGTTGAGATTAGTATTCCAGTAACAACAAGGGGGATTTACCACTATCAGATCTATCAGACAACAGAACCAAAGGAAGCTTACGCATGTGATCAAAGTCGTTATGATGTGAGTGTGGAAGCATTTTATAATGAAGCGGATCAGTTTAAAACGGTGACTGTTGTAAAAAATCAAAAGGGTGAAAAAATCGATCAGATCACTTTTTTGAATCGCTTGAACAAAACCAATCCATCAAATCAGACAGCAAAATCTGATTCAAAAAAGAAAGTAAAGACAGGTGATAACGGAACAATCTGGGGATATGTTTTATTACTTGTCAGTTCTATGATGTGTTTTGTTATTTTATTTTACCAAAATCAGAAAAGAAGAAAGGGAGAGATTCAAGATGAAGCAGAATAGATGGAACAAATACTTGAAGATTATATGCAGCTGGCTTTTGATCCTATCTATGTGTTTCTTATCTTTGGATACAGCAATAGTATCTGCCGAGAACCGTTCTCCTGTAAATACGGAAAGTGAAATGACAGGTTCGCAAGATGAAGAAAGTACACCAGTGGAAAATGAATCATCCATGGAATCAGATCCTGAGAGTGTTTCAGAACCAAACGAGAATACCTCTACGGGGGAATCTTCCACAGATAATACAGTGTCTGATGTACCGGAAGAGATATCCGTACAGAGCTTAGAGGAATCCGTGCAGGAAATTGATGCAAAGGGAGAAGCATCTTCCACCGACAGAGTAGCGTATGTAGATCCAAAGGGGACTCCAATTAGTGGCGCACCGACTACGATCGCTTATGGAAATATTTCTGACCACAAAGATCTATCAATAGAAGGAAGACATTTTGATTTCCTTAGTGCGAAAGTAAATGGAAAAGACTGTGTGTACATCGGAGAATATAACGGAGTGCTTTATTACAGTACCGATGGTGTTATTGCAATCAAGATGGAAGACGGACAAAAGGTAACAATGACTTATCAGGAGTATTATCTTGTTACGATTCAAGAAGTACTTCCAAAAAACTGTGATCCTGGTACCATATGCACGAAAAAAGGAAGTGAAGATGTTCCGGTTGAAACGAACAAACAGATTCGTGTCAATGCCGGGGAAGACTGGGTAGTGTCTGTAACACCTGGTGCACCAAACAATAAGAAAAGATATAAGATTACATCTGTTACATCTCAAAATGGTGCAAACATAACAAAAAATGCAGGTGATGATTATGGAGCAACTTATGCCATTCGTTTTCAAAAGGATGATATTATTACGATTGCTTATGATGAAGAAGGAGTCTATCGTATAACGATTAACACCGTAGACAATAATGGATTTGAGTATATCAATATTGCGCATAGTGAAAAGAATAAATGGGAGTATTTACCAGAACAACATAAACTTGTATGGACATTTAAAGAGTCTGATTTTAGTAGTGGTGATCATTATTTACGTATGCCAGAATTTCATGTAAAAAGAGGCTATCGTTTGGTTCATATGACAGTAAATGGTTATACAATGGACTCTAGATCCAATGGATATTATAGAGAAGTACCTACTTCTACTGGAACAAGCGATGAGTTACCCTCAAGTCCAGGAAGTGTGACTATAATAACTCAAATGACGAATGAATATAAATCTAGTAGAGGTGAGGAAGCGAGCTGTTCCTATGCATATGCAATGCGATTAAAAGTCAGAGGCGGAGCAGTGGAAGATTATAATTTTAATTTAGTACCATACAGTACTGGAAAGCAGGCGTTAACGGCAAGATTATATACAAACCAAAGGCGAAACAGTGAAGGTTTGGATGTAGTGATGTGGGATTATGAAAAACAGAAACTCGTACCTGTTAAAGATAATGATGTCATAGATATGGATGTTGTGAAATATGACGGAAAAAAAGACGACAGGTAAGAATTTTCTTTGTGAAACCAAAACCAGGTTATGTCCTAACAAATGGTCTTCCATCTGCCACAGGTGTGAGTTATGGTCTTCCACATGGTGAAGACCCTGTTCCGGACGGAAGAAAATCATCGGCTAATGCTGGAATGATTGATACGATGACAGATACGTCTATTAAAACAGGAAATAATGAATTTTATATATATACAAAGGAATGGAAAGCGGCAAAGGATGCTGCTAAAAAGGCTGGATATACAACATATCTAGCTTGGGGAGCAGCAGATCCGTATAATTCGGACTGGTTTTTATATGCAGCAAGTTTTGAAGCAGCTTCCAGTAATTTATATGTACATTATAATTCTGGCGCAGGTGAGGGGGTATTACCTGAAGATGCCCTTGTGAATAACATTCCGTATAATCAGGAAACAAATAATCAAAATAAACCGATGCAGTCTTATGGTGAAAATCCATCCACGTATAAAGGCGCAAGAGGTATGGGAACGACCTTTGTTATGGGTGAGAGTTGTCCAGAACCGACTTGTGAAGGATATGAATTTGTGGGATGGAAGTTGAAAGACAGATCTGGAAAGCTAAGTGACAAACTATACAAGCATGGAGACCTTTTTACAATTGCAGAAGATAATTATGCATATGCAAATAATACGGATCTTCCATTGTGTTCATGGAATAACGAGAGTGGTTATCAGATTGTTGCCCAGTGGAAGAAAGCAGATACAAAAACAGTTAGTGTGGAACATTATCTTAAGCAACCAGATGGAAAAGAATATTTGGGAAAAACAACTGTTGGGTCGATTTTATTTTCAGAAGAGCAAGATACGTTTACTATATTTGGTAACCCAGAGCCGGATGGAACATTCCCAGGATATGTGTTTAATAAGGAAGATTCACGAAATCAAACAAAAGTGATAATCAAAAAAAATGAAATTAGCGATAATTATGTATTAAAAGTATATTATAAGCCAACTGTATTAACCGTTAGCAAGACAGTAAAAGGTTATACACTGGATGAAGATAAAGCTTTTACATTTACGATTCAAGCGCGGGCACCATCAGGGACAGATGCAAGTGCATCTATAATCCAAGATGGACAAATCTACATTAGGAAAGAAGGAAAGATAGAGAAACTTACTTTTACAAATAACAAAGCCACCTTTACATTGAAGGATAAAGAATCGGTAGATATTAGCTGTTTACCAATGGAATGGACTTATACTATAGAAGAAGAAAATCCGGGAAGTAATTACGAAACAACTTGCCAAAAAACCGGGGGATCAGTTGTTGATGGAAGAATGTTATCTTTCCAAATGGAACAGGAAAGCGAAAGCGTTTCATTTGTTAATGCATCGAAAGTTGCACCTCCAGTGACAGGAAAAACAGTACAAAATAACAGTTTTATATTATTACTAGTTCTTGTATTTGGAGTTGGAATTGTTAGTTTTGGATTTTTTGAAAGAATAAAAAGAAAACATAGATAAGTGAATAAGAAGGATTATATTTAATCATTTGTGGATAAAATATAATTCTTCTTATTTTATAAAAAATGAAAATCAAGATCATGGAGAGTGTGTTTTTCTTGCTTCCATTTGGTCTGCATGATAAGATGAAATAGCAAAAACAAATCCTTTAATGAAAGAAAAAGGGGATTTTATGTGATCGAGAGGTAAGAAATGAAATGCAATTAAATATTACGACAGATTATGCAATTAGGATAGTTTATTACCTGGCTTTGCAGAAAGAAAATGTTACGGCATCAGAACTTGCATCTGTATTAAAAATACCTGTAAGCTATATTTCGAAAATAACAAAAAAATTAAAAGCAGCGGGGATTGTTCAAGCATGTGAGGGGATAAAAGGCGGATATGCATTGGTGAAAAATCCTGAAATCATTTCTCTATTTGATATCGTATCTTCTATGGAAGTAACTATGAAGATCAACCGTTGTTTAGAGTCGGATGGCTTTTGTTCCAGAAATGCTACAGATTATTGTAATGTGCATAAAGCGTTGTTAAAGGTACAAAGGACTTATGAGGATGCATTAAAGAGTGTAAGTATTGCAGATCTTATATAGACAACAGATGAGGGAAACGTTGAAATAAATTGTTATGAGAAAGTGAAAGAGTGCAATTATGAGATATACAGTAAAAGACCTGCTTGAGTCAGGACAATTTCCGGAAATGAAATTAATTAGCGGTGAATCGGAACTCAACCGGGAAATAAAGGGTGCAAGACTTCTTGAAGTTGCAAATATGGAATGCTTTTTAAGCGGTGATGAAATTCTTTTCACAAGTTTAAAGGCATACGAAAATGTAGATCTACAGGAGTTTGTGAAACATTTAGAGGGACTTAAGAAAAAGCAAATTAGTGCGTTCATAGTAAAACGAGATCAGCAAACAGAGCTACAAAGAATTCGTTTTAATATTTTGCTACAATATGCAAAATCGCAACAAATCCCTGTTATCGAAATCCCAAAGACGTTGTATTACTGGGGAATTATCAAGCATATTTTAACTCATATTTACGATATGGAAACAGCAAAATTAACATATTTTAAGACAACGCATGACAGCTTGGAGGGGAGAGGGGGGGGGTACTACTTATCTTGTAGACGAGAAAGGTTCTGTAGAGAAGATTTTTGCTTTGATTTATAGTATGCTTGAAAATCCGGTCGCTCTATATGATGAAGAGTATGAATGTCTCCATTCAAATGATCCAACCCTGTCGGAGTTTACAATGAAGGAAGATGCAGAAGTATTTGTGCCTAATATCATTACTAAATATCAATACTGGCATCAAAAAAGGGAGCAGTCAGAGTACATTCATAAAATTGATGTGTTTGGTTATAGAACCTTTTATCTCGTTGTTACGGAGCAGAACAAAAAAATGGAAACATTGGATTTAGGCATGATTAAAGGTCCAAAAGGACCTGGAGCGATGAGATTTTAAAATTAAATAACATAAATAAAAATAAGCACTAATTGATATAGTGCTTATTTTTTATGAAGTAATTTATTTTATTAGAAGAAACAAGATTTTCCAATAAATTCTCTTAGTATAGAATTATTTGGTACATCATCATCGTTTGAAATATCTTCAAAGTAATCAAGAAAATCAATTAAGCGTTTAGATATATTATATTCTGGTAAATCAGGCGTGATTTTTTCTAATAAAGGTTTAGCGTATTTCTTTAAAATACCTAATTCATAAATTAGAGCAGAATTAAACATGACGTCTGCATTTTCTTGGAATGGGAAAATATTTTTATCTTCACCTTTGCGCACATCAGGCCATTGTTTAATTGTTTTTAAAGCGTGAGCACCTCTAAATTGATTATCGCGAACAATACGGCGAATAATGCGAGCAGCTGTAGTAGGAATGCGGTTGTGTGCATCTATAGCTAATTGAGTTAAGGCGCTGACATAAATTTTATATTTTACATGAGAAGGAATATCTCTTGTTAATTCATCATTTAAACCATGAATACCTTCGATGATGATAGGTTGATTAGGTTCTAATTTTACAATATGATTTTTCCATTCACGGTAGCCTGTGGTGAAATTATAAACTGGTAATTCAACGCTCTCTCCTTTTAATAATGCCATCATATGTTTATTGAATAATGGCAAATCCAAAGCTTCTATAGATTCAAAATCATATTGACCTTCAGGTGTTTTAGGAGTTTTATCTCTATCTAAGAAATAATCATCTAAAGATATGGATAGAGGATTTATACCATTGACAAGCAATTGTATGCGCAATCTTTGAGCAAATGTTGTTTTTCCAGAAGATGATGGACCAGCTATTAAAATTAAACGAAGGTCTTCTATAGATTCAACTATATGATCGGCAATTTGAGCGATTTTCTTTTCGTGTAATGCTTCGGAAATACGAATTAATTCACTAATTTTATTTGAGTGAATATATTCATTCAAATTGGTCACATAATTACATTTTAAAATGTAAGACCATCTATCGGCTTCACTTAATATCATAGATAGTTTCTTTTGTTTCATCTTTGGCGGAATTACATTAGGATTGCTGATTAAAGGTGTTCTAACAATCAATCCTGGCTCATAAAAGTCTATAGCGAATTTATCTAATAATGAAGTGTTATAAAGCATTGGACCATAAAGATAATCATAATAGCCTGCGCAGTAATAAAGGCTTACATAGTCTTGCTTTAAGGATTCAAGAAGTTTTGATTTAGCGATTTGTTGAGATTCTCTAAATAAAGCAACAGCATCTTCACGAGGCAAAATGCATTTTTTTATATCTTTTGCTTTAGAAACAAATTCAAACATTTTTTCTTGAATTTTGCCGACCATTTCTAGTGTTAAATCACCTTTAGGCAATAATTCACAATAAATACCATTATTTACGGAATGTTCTACTACTACCTCTTTATCAGGATAAAGCATATTTACAGCAGCCATCATGATAAATAAAATACTTCGTTGATAAGCTTGGACACCATCTTCAGTGGTCATATCAATGAATTCTACTTTGTCTTCTGGTGTAACTTGCGTTTGTACATCACGTAGGACATTATTTATTTTTACTGCTGTTATCAAATTTTTGTGATTTTTCTGTTCTTTTAAGACAGTATCTAATAATGAGTATTTTATTTGGCAATCCATAAAGAACACCTCCTAATTTTTCTTAAATATATTATAACAAAAACATTATAAAAACGATAATATTATTTTAAAAAATAGGGCAATGATTTTATACTTTTATAAACAAAAAACGCACCTCCAAAAGTTGGTTTTTATCCAACTTTCAGGGTGCAGTTGTTTTTTTGATTTTCAATTGGTCATTATAAGCCAAATACATAGCACATTAAGGAATAAACTAATGCACCAACAATGGCTGTACAAGGAATTGTTAAAACCCATGCCATAAGCATTTGTTGAGCTGTTCCCCAACGAACTGCTCCAATGCGTTTTGCACTACCTATACCCATTATAGAACCAGAAACGACATGTGTAGTACTTACTGGTAAAGAAAGTAATGTAGCAGAGAAAATTATGACAGAAGAGTTTAAATCGGCAGCAAAACCAGATATTGGCTGGAGTTTGAAGATACGACCACCTACAGTTTTGATGATTTTCCAACCACCAATAGCAGTACCACAAGCCATAGCTGTTGCAGCCAAGATTTTTACATAATAAGGAACTTCAAAAACATCGATATAACCACCACTTAAAAGAGCAAGTGTGATAATACCCATAGATTTTTGAGCATCATTTGAGCCATGAGAAAAAGCCATAGTAGCAGCTGTTATAATCTGCATGCGTTTGAATTTATTATTGAGCGACGAGGGCCTAAATTTACCAAATAATAAATAAAATATATTCATAATGATAAAGCCGACAACGATAGCAATAATAGGTGATAAAATCAAGGATAATACAATTTTACCAATGCCCCAGAAATTCAAGCCAATAGCACCTGTGGAAACGAGTACAGCACCAATAATACCACCAACTAAAGCGTGAGAGGAACTACTTGGCATTGCTATCCACCAAGTGAATAAATTCCAAACAATAGCACCAATTAAAGCAGCAACAATGATATGTTCATCAATATGTTCTGCTGATTTTACAATGTCGCCACCAATTGTTTTAGCAACACCTGTACTATACATAGCACCAAAGAAATTCAAGAAAGCTGCC
>ERZ773208.2256-NODE-2256-length-13401-cov-3.923797_pt1 | contig 13401 bp, 10 predicted proteins | sample MGYA00581006_ERZ773208 | MGnify/ENA primary metagenome ERZ773208 (study PRJEB29015, sample SAMEA2737793) | human gut metagenome | biome: human gut; feature: human-associated habitat; material: faeces | place: China | collected 2012 ... | reverse complement strand
GTGCTCAGCAGCGCCCCGCGCAGCGGAGCGCCAGTCAGTGGACGGATGACGCCGCCCGGCCACGCCGCAGCGCGCCGGACGACCGCCGGCGTGTGCAGCAGACTGCCCCGGCCCCGGCCGGCAAACACGGCCGCAAAGCGAAAAAGGCCAAAAAGCCGAAGAAGAAAAAGAGCCTCGGCCGCCGGCTGCTCATTTTGTTCCTCGTGCTGGCCATCCTGGCCGGATTGTATCTGACGGCGGTCTATTCCGACATTCCGTTCATCGCCAAGTGGCGCACGGCCTATATCCAGACGGCCATGAACACGCTCAGCCACCAGTGGCTGGCCACGGCGTTCATCCCACGCAGCGTCATTGACAAGGTCCTCGCTGAAATGGAGGCCGCCAGGGAGGCGCAGATCGGCATCAACAGCGAGTGGGACGAAGGCGAGTCCGAGTCCCGCAACCCGACGCTCACGAACACCGAGGGCATGAGCAAGGAAGAGATCGCGTTTTACAACCTCTTCTGGGAGGTCAATGTGCCGAGCATGCAGGCGTATGTCAAGGAGCATCCCGACGCCCTCGCCGCCGGCTGGAGCCGCATCAACATCGACAAGTCCGCCCTCACGGCTGACGGCACCAGCATCCGCACCATCCAGGGCGAGCAGGTGCTTGCGATCGACGCGCACAACAAGATCCTCATCGCGCGCGTGAAAGGCAGCACTTACCGCGGCGTGCTCGTTATTATGAAAGACCCGTCGCGCCTGAGCCTGCAGGCCGCGTCCACGCTCGGCAGCGTCGGCCAGGTCTGCGGCAAGATCGCCGAGGCCCACGGCGGCGTCATCGGCATGACCGGCTCGGGCTTCATCGACCCGGGCGGCACCGGCAACGGCGGTACCCTCGCGGGCTACGCCATGTGCAACGGCAAGTCCTACGGCAGCCATATGGGCTATGGCTACAAGCGTCTCGAGCTGCATAAGGACAACCGCATCTACATCCGCGACAGCGATTCCTCGGTCTCGCCCGACACGACGGACGCGGTCGAGTTCTCGCCCGCCATGATCATCGACGGGGAGACGGTCGTCAACGCCCGCAGCGGCTTCTCCGACCTGCAGCCGCGCGCCTGCCTCGGCCAGTCGAAGTACGGCGAGATCATCGCCCTGCTCGTTGAGGGCCGGCTCACGACGTCGGTCGGCATCAGCGTGCCGGACTGCGCGGCCATCATGACCAAGCACGACTGCATGCAGGCCATGAACCTCGACGGCGGCACCAGCGCCATGATCTGGTACAAGGGCAAGTACATCATGCGCAGCTCCAACCCTGCGCTCACCGCCGGGCGCACGCTGCCGAACGCTTTCGTCTACACCGGAAATTAACGCTGCGGCAGCTGACAGCCCCAACAGCCTTGCAGAGTTTGACACACGCAAACGTCCCTGACCGCCGGTCAGGGACGTTTGTGCGCAATGCGCAAAAGATTTCCCGAAAAACGGGTGCAGATTCGTGAAAATGGGGCTTGCAATCCGGCGCGGGAAGTGGTAGAGTAACACCATCGAGAAACCGATGACCGAGAGGAGTACCCATTCACGAAGCTTTCAGAGAGCAGCGGACGGTGGAAGCGCTGCAGCGGACGGGTGGCGAATGGACTCGTGAGGGCAAACCGATTGCAGCAGCATGAGGGGCGACGGTGGCCGCGGCCGTTATCCGGCGGAGCGTATGATCGTACGTGCAAAGTGGGCGCATGAGCGCCAACATGGGTGGCACCGCAGGAGTTACAGTCTTGTCCCATGAAACGGAAGGAACCGTTTCGTGGACGAGGCTTTTTTTATTGCTCAAATCACCGCAGGAGGGATGCAGATGACCCGCAAAACCAGACGATGGCGTGGCGGCCGGAGAATTTTTGCCGCGTCAGACCGTATCCGAACAGTTCAAAACCAACCGCTTTCAATATAGAAGGAGAATATACTATGAATCAGACTTTCCAGAAGATCGTCGGCGGCGTGCTCGCCGTCACCGCGCTCATGGGCCTGTCCGCCTGCGGCAGCAAGACCGAGGACACCAAGGCCGAAGGCAAGACCTATAAGGTCGGCATCGTGCAGTTTGTGGACGATGCGTCCCTCAACCAGATCGAGGCGGCCATCGAGGCCGAGCTCGACGCGAAGGCCACGGAGCTGGGCGTGAAGTTCGACTACACGCTCTACAACGGCCAGGCCGACGGCACGACGCTCAACCAGATCGGCGCCGAGCTCGTCAGCAAGGGCGTGGACCTCATCGTCCCGATCGCAACGCCGGCTGTGAAGATCATGCAGTCCGCTACCGAGGACACCGAGATCCCCATCGTTTTCTCCGCCGTGTCTGACCCCGTCGGCGCCGGCATTGTTGATTCGCTCGACGCGCCCGGCGGCCGCATCACCGGCACGAGCGACGCGCTCAACACCAAGGGCCTGCTCGATCTGATGCTCGCCCAGAACCCGGACACCAAGACCGTTGGCCTGCTCTACTCCAAGAGCGAGGATTCCTCCAAGCAGCCGATCGAGGACGCGAAGGCCTACCTCGAGGGCAAGGGCATCCGCTGCGTGGAAAAGACCGGCACCACCACCGATGAAGTCACCTCCGCCGTCGATGCGCTCATCGCCGAGAAGGTCGACGCCGTCTTTACCCCGACCGACAACACCATCATGACCGCAGAGCTCGCCATCTACGAGAAGTTCCTCAATGCCAAGATCCCGCAGTACTGCGGCGCGGACTCCTTCGCGCTCAACGGCGCGTTCGTCGGCTACGGTGTGGATTACACCAAGCTCGGCACGATCACGGCCGACATGGTCGTGCAGGTGCTCGTTGACGGCAAAGACCCCGCCACGCTGCCCGTGACCACGTTCGATAACGGCATCGCCATGATCAACACCGAAAGCTGCGCCGCCCTCGGCTACGACCTTGCGGCTGTCAAGCAGGCATTTGACGGCAAGTGCAGCTCCGTGCTCGAGACGACCACGCAGCAGAATTTCAACTGATTGATCTGACATCCCGAAGGAGGGAGTTCCATGCTGACCGTTTTGCAGACGGCGCTCGAGGTCGGCCTCATTTACGGCCTCGTCGCGCTGGCGCTGTTCATCAGCTTTTCCATCCTGAATATCGCCGACCTGTCCACGGACGGGTGCTTCACGCTCGGCTGCGCCGTGGGCGCCATGCTCACCATCGCCGGCCACCCGATCCTCGCGCTGTTCGCGGCCATGGCGGCGGGCATGCTCTCGGGCTACGTTACGGCCTTTTTGCAGACGCGCCTCGGCGTTGAGAGCATCCTCGCCGGCATCATCTCGAACACCGGCCTCTACACGATCAACCTCGCGGTCATGGGCTTTTCGTCCAACGTGTCCATCACCGGGGTCGACACGGTGTTTTCGCTCTTCAAGGGCCTTGTCGGCGGGCAGTGGAGCCGGCTGATCCTGCTCGCGCTCATCGCGGCCGTGATCGTGCTCGTGCTCATCCGCTTTTTTGGCACGTCCCTCGGCCTGTCCATCCGCGCCACGGGCGACAGTCTGGATATGGTCAGCGCTTCCTCCATCAATCCGAAAGCCACCATCACGATCGGCCTGTGCCTGGCCAACGCCCTCACGGCGCTGTCCGGCTGCCTGATCGGGGAATACAACAAGTTTTGCGACATCAACCTCGGCACCGGCATGGTCACGATCGCGCTGGCGAGCCTCATCATCGGCGAGGTCTTTGCCGGCCGCCGCGGCAGCGTGGGCAAGCGCGTCGTCTGCGTCGTGCTCGGCAGCATCGTCTACCGCTTCATCATCGCGCTGGCGCTGCGGCTGAACATCTCAGCCGAGTATTTCAAGCTCGTGTCCGCCGTCATCGTGGCCGTCGCCATCGCCGCGCCGAACATGAAGGACTACGTCCATCTGGCGAAGATCAAGTCCAACGCCCGCAAGCTGCGCGCCCTGTCCGGAAAGGGGGACGAGACCGATGCTTGAAGTTTCCCATATTTCCAAGACGTTCAACGCCGGCACCGTCAACGAGAAGCGCGCCCTGTCCAACCTCTCGCTCCGGCTGGCCGACGGGGAGTTTGCCACCATCGTCGGCTCGAACGGCGCCGGCAAGAGCACGCTCTTCAATGCCATCGCCGGTGTGTTTTACGTCGACGCCGGCACGATCACGCTCGACGGGCGGGACATCACGTTCCTGCCGTCGCACAAGCGCAGCCGCCGCATCGGCCACCTGTTCCAGGATCCGCTCAAGGGCACTGCGCCGCACATGACCATCGAGGAAAACCTCGCCGTGGCCTACCTCCGCTCGCCGGAAAAGCATAAGTCCTTCCGCCGCGTGACACGCCGCGACCGCGACTTTTTCCGTGACGCGCTCGCCCAGCTCGACATGGGGCTGGAGGACCGCATGAACACGCCCGTCGGCCTGCTCTCCGGCGGCCAGCGCCAGGCGCTGACGCTGCTCATGGCCACCATGGTCACGCCCGAGCTGCTGCTGCTCGACGAGCACACCGCCGCGCTCGACCCCGTCACGGCCGATAAGGTGCTCGCGCTCACGCGCAGCGTCGTGTCGGAGCGCAGCATCTCCTGCCTCATGATCACGCACAATATGCACCAGGCACTCGAGCTCGGCACGCGCACGCTTATGATGGATGCCGGCCGCATCGTGCTCGATGTCTCCGGCCCGGAGCGCGCGGACATGACCGTGCAGGGCCTGCTCGACGCCTTCGCCGCCAAGGCGGGCGAGGTCTTCGATAACGACCGCGTCCTGCTGTCCACGGCCGAGGACCGCGAGAACTGAATTTCGGAAAAGAAAAATCAGCCGCCCACCGGGCGGCTGATTTTTTTCACTTGTCGAAAACCCAATTCGGGGTTTCCGACAAAAGGTTTACAGTCTGCTGCGCGCATAATTTGCGCGCCGATGGCGCACAAATTCCACACTTGCAGCCTGAAAAGTATTTTTTCCGCCGTACATGCCGCCGGAAAAAATGATTGCATTTTCTTTGCCGCCTGCGGGCGGCAAACTCTGCGAGGCTTCTTCGCGGTTTAATAGAACGTGGCCACCGGTTCCTCCGGCTTTTCGACTTCCTGCACGGACTGCACCGTGAACACGGGGCCCTTGCGGCCGTAGGCGCGGTGGAACTTGTAGTCCAGCCGGGCCGTGATGATGGCCCACTCGTCGTTGCGGATCTCGTCGGCGCGGTCCCACACACAGATGATGCCCGCGAACTGAATGTCCTGCACGCAGCAGGTCATGATGTGCCGCCCGGCGATAAAGCAGCCCTTCGGCACGTTCTTGCGCACAAGGCAGCGGCACTTGACCTCAATGGTCTTGCCGTCGTACTTCTTCGGCTCTTCGGACATGTCGCGGTACCAGATGGCGAAGTCGCGGTCCTCGATCTCGACGACCGGGGCGTCAAGGTCGAACGGCAGCGGATCTTCAATGTCGTCGTACACGACCTTGCCGTCGGTGTATTCATACGCGATGTCGCACCGGCGGGAGATGGCGCGGATGACGCGGTGCATCTCCATGCGGTCCATGCTGTCGTTGTAGCGGTTGAGCACGACGAGCTCGGCGCTCTTGAGCTTGTCCACCGTGAGCTGGCGCATATTCGCGTTGTAGCTCAAAAACGACGTCGCGTCGCAAAACAGGAATTCCTGCGCGACCGCCCAGCCCTCCGGCAGGTTGCCGTAGAGCGAGTCGAGCATCCACATGCCGTTGAACTCCACAAGCACACGCTCGGGGCGGATCTCGTCCTGCAGCGCCTTCAGGTGTTCGACCGTGAGGTCGGACTCCTCGTCGATGTTGCGCACATAGACGTTCCCGGCGCAGAACTTGTCCGGCTCGTAGACTTCCTCGCCCTCTTCACACAGCAGCAGCAGCGTGCGCTCGCCCTTGTGAAAGCGGTTGTCCTCGAGCGTCTCCTGGATGAATTTCGTCTTGCCGGCCTCCAGAAAGCCGGTGAACAGGTATACCGGCAGATCCGGCGCCTGCTGTTTCGTGTCAGCCAATGTGGAACAGCTCCTTCAGTGCATCCTCGGCCAGGTGCGACCCGATCACGCACACGCGGCCGGTGACCTGTGCGCTGCCGCGGCGGACGTCGGACTCGCCGGGCACGTAGTCAAAGTGGATCCAGCCGCCGTCGGTCGCAGGCACGATGCCCTTGGCGCGCAGCACGACGCCGTAGCGGTGCTCGTTGATGAGCGCGTCGAGCGCGGTGCGGATCTCGTCGTCGGTGTATTTGCGCGGCGTCTCGGTGCCCCAGCTCGTGAACACCTCGTCCGCGTGGTGGTGATGGTGGTGATGGCCGCAGCAGTGGTCATGGTCATGCTCGTCATGCTCGTGGTCATGCTCGTCATGCTCGTGGTCATGCTCATCGTGGTCATGATGATGCTCGTGTTCATGCTCGTGTTCATGCTCGTGCTCATGTTCGTGGTCATCGTCATCCTCATCGTCGTCATGGTGATGATGGCCGCAGCAGCATTCGTGCTCGTGCTCGTCATCGTCGTCGTGATGATGGTGATGGTGCTCGTGCTCGTCCTCGTCGTCCTCCTCGGCGGCCTCGGCCTTGAGGTGCTCGAGCTCGGCGGACAGCGTGTCGCGTCGCTCCATCGTTTCGAGGATCTGCTTGCCGTCCAGCTCCGTCCACGGCGTGGTCACGATCGTGGCGGTCGGGTTCTTCTCGCGCAGCAGCGCCACGGCGGCGTCGAGCTTCTCGGGACGGATGCCCTCGGTGCGCGAGAGGATGATGGCGCTCGCGTTCTCGACCTGGTTGTTGAAAAACTCGCCGAAGTTCTTCATGTACATCTTGCACTTGTTCGCGTCCACGACGGTCGTGAAGCCGTTGAGTACCAGCTCGTCGGACTGTACGCCCTGCACGGCGCGGATGACGTCGCTCAGCTTGCCGACGCCCGAGGGCTCGATGAGGATGCGGTCGGGGTGGAACTGCTCGAGCACTTTTTTGAGCGCGTCGGCAAAGTCGCCCACGAGGCTGCAGCAGATGCAACCGGAGTTCATCTCGTTGATCTGCACGCCGGAGTCCTTGAGGAAGCCGCCGTCGATGGCGATCTCGCCGAACTCGTTTTCGATCAGCACGATCTTTTCGCCCGTGTAGGCCTCGGCGATCAGTTTTTTGATGAGCGTGGTCTTGCCGGCGCCGAGAAAACCGGAGAAAATATCAATTTTTGTCATAAAAGAAAGCACTTCCTGTCTGGGAGCACGCGCCCCCGAAATTTTGACCATTATTATAGCACGAAATTGTGAACGAAACAAGTCCGCCGCGTCGATGGGATGTGGTTGCGTTTTCACCGCCGCTGCGGTAAACTGGAGACATGAGATGGAATGCATTTTGGAAAATTTTAAGGCGAAACTGGCGCGCGGCCATTTACCTGTTCGTGCTCGCGGCGCTGGCGGTGCTGCTCGTGGTCGTGTGTGTCCGCCGCGGGCAGACCGCCGCGCAGCCCGAGCCCACGCCCCGCACATCCGCTGCCGTCCAGAAGGATGCAGCGCAGACGCTGCTCGACGGCATGAGCACGCGCGAGAAGATCTGCCAGCTGCTCATCGTGCACCCCGAGGCGCTCACGGACGGCGGCGCCGTCACGGCCATGACGGATGACCTCGCCGCCGCGCTGCGCGACTATCCGGTCGGCGGCTTTCTGCTCTCGGCGGGCAACATGACCTCCGGCGAGCAGCTCCGGGCGCTCACGTCCGCGCTCTCATCTGCCTGCGCCGCGGCCCCGCTCGTCACCGTCGACGAGGAGGGCGGCCGCGTCGCGCGCCTGATGAACACCGTCGGCACGACGAAATTAAACAGCATGTACAGCTACCGCAGTCTCGGCACGCAGGGCGCGTATGACAATGCCCAGACCCTCGCGCACGACATCGCGGCCTACGGCTTCAACACCGACTTTGCGCCCGTGGCCGATGTCTGGACGAACAAGCACAGCAACGCCATCGGCGACCGCGCCTACAGCGATGATTATGACGAGGCGGCCACGCTCGTCGCCGCCGCCGTGCACGGCTTTCGTGACGCCGGGGTCATCTGCTGTCTGAAGCATTTCCCCGGCCACGGCAGTACGGCCACGGATTCGCACAACGGCGCCGCCACGGTCGATAAGACGCTCCCGCAGCTGCGGCAGGAGGACCTCAAGCCCTTCGTCTCCGGCATCGCCGCCGGGGCGGACATGGTCATGGTCGGCCACCTGACCGTGCCGACGATGGATGATGCGCCCGCGTCCCTCTCGCACAAGCTCGTCACGAACCTGCTGCGCTATGACCTCGGTTTCCGCGGCGTCATCGTCACGGACGGGCTGCAGATGCAGGCCCTCGCGCAGTATACCGACGGGGAGAAGGCCGTGCGCGCCCTCGCCGCCGGCAACGACATGCTGCTTGAGATCAGCGACGTGCCCGGTGCGGTCGCGGCCGTGGAGCAGGCGCTCGCAGACGGCACGCTCACGGCCGATGCGCTCGATGCGAGCGTGCTGCGCGTGCTGCAGCTCAAGCTCGCGCACGGCATCGTGCCGCTGCCGGAGACCGGCTGACACTCATGATTTTTTAAGAAAGGTATGGTATCCTCATATTGGGCGCGGCCGGTCGGCCCGCCCGGCATCCTCCCTTTCTTTCTTCCCCCAACAGATCAGCCGCTGTCAAAGGACAGCGGCTGATCTATTATCATTTCCGGTTGTACCCCGGCGCAAAACGTGGTATCCTAAGCTATCATGACCAGAGAGGCGACCCGCATTGCAATTCGTTGACATTGAAAAGAAGGACGGCGGCGCGTTCCTGCACCGCTACGACCTGCACTATATCGACCGCACCGGCTGCCCGCGCACGTATGAGATGGTCAGCCGCGACCGGAATATCGACTCGCTCGAGCACCTGCAGCACCACCGCACGGACGCGGTCGTCATGGTGCTCACGGACGCTGCGCGCGAGCACATCGCGCTCATCCACGAGTTTCGCATGGAGCTCGGCCAGCGCATCTACGGCCTGCCCGGCGGCCTCATCGAGCCGGGGGAGACGCCCGAGCAGGCGGCCCGCCGCGAGCTGCGCGAGGAGACCGGCCTGCGCCTGACGGCCATCACGCACGTGCTGCCGCCGGCGGCGTGCACGGTCGGCATCGGTGACGAGCGCACGGTCTGCGTTTTCGGCACGGCGGAGGGGACGTTCCGCCCGAGCGCCGACCCCATGGAGGAGATCGAGTCGGCGTGGTATACGCGCGCGCAGGTGCGCGCCCTGCACGAGACGGACCTCTTCGGTTCCTGGGCGCTGGCCTATAGCTGGATGTTCGCAAACGGCTGCCTGCCGGGCGTCTGAAGGCACACAATTTTACGATTACGGAGCGATCATTATGTTTTTTTCGGAGATATATCAGCCGGGCGTCGCCGATTTTGACCCCAGCGGCAAGCTGGGGTATGAAGCGATCCTGCGCATTTTTGAAAACACGGCCAGCCGCCACTCCGACAGCTCGGGCGACGACATCATTGAGGAAAGCCGCAACGGCATCACCTGGGTGCTGACCGACTGGCGCGTCCGGATCGTGCGCCGGCCGGACAGCAAGGCGCCCCTGCGCGTCACGACCTGGGTGCGCGACAGCGTGCCCACCGGGCGCATCTTCCGCGACTATACGCTCGCGGACGAGACCGGCACGGAGCTCGTGTGCGCCGAGTCGCGGCTCATTTTGTTCGACCTGCGCGCGCAGAAGATCATCCGCATCGACCAGCAGCGCTTCCGGTCCTATCTGCCGGAGACGCGCGGCGTGTTCGCGTCCGCCGCGCCGCGCCTGCGTGCCCCCGCCGCCTTCGATGGGGAGAAAACGCTGCCCCTGCGCCGCAGCGACATTGACTTCAACGGCCATGTACATAACACGAAGTATCTCGACTTTGCGCTCGAGGCCCTGCCGGACACCGTGCCGCGCGATGCGTTCACGGGCATCCGCATGGTCTACCCGAAGGCGGTCAAGGACGTAGATGCCGTCACGCTCAAATACACCCTGACGGACACCGGCCCCTTCGTGTGCGTCTACAGCGGCGACACGCTCTGCACGCTCATCCGCTTCGAGACATGAAGATACCCCCGCTGCAAAAATGCAGCGGGGGTATCTTCAGCTTTCTGCGAACCGGCCGACATACGCGCGCATCTCCTGCCGCGAGTCGATGCCGTGCACGCCCGCAATGAACGCGCGCTTTTCCTCGTCCGTGAGCGCCGAAAACTTTGCCAGCGCCTGCTGGTTGTGCACCAGCGCCATACCCAGCCCGACCGGGATGGCCGGCTGCGTGCCTGCTTTGTGCAAAGGTTTCACCTTCCTCTGTGTCCGGTTTCGGAGCGGGTGCTCCCTAACCATAGTATGGCACAGATGGAAAAATAGAATACATCAGCCCAGATCGAGCACCTGCCGCGCGGCGTAGCCATCGGCGCGCAGCGCGCCGTCGAGCAGCTCATAGCGCGTGATGTCCAGCCGCACCGCGTGCAGCATCGCGGGCATCTGCTGCAGCTGCTGCAGCTGCACGCCGCGTGCCTCGATCACGCTGCGGTACTCGTCGCTCAGCGGGTCGATGTACACGGCCGTGCCCGTCATCTGCAGCCCGGCGAGCGACGCCATGCCCGCGTAGCTGTCAAACACGGCGGCGGAGATCGCTCCGTTCCACCAGATGCCCTTGAACTTCAGTCCGCCCTCGGTGAGGATGTAGAGCCTGCCGTCCACGCGCAGGTATTCCAGCGGCGTGCACCTTACCCACTTGCCGCAGCCGGTCGCGAGCGCGAGCGTGTTGTGCGCCTCCAGAAAGGCGTCGATGCGCGCTTTGAGCGCGTCCGTCGGCATCGGGGCCTCCGGCGGGCAGAAGGCCTTGGCGATCAGTTCGGCCGCGGCGACAGTCTCGTCCTCGCCCTTCGGACGGAAGGTCACGCGCTTTTGCAGCCCGGCGGTCACGACCGGGCCGTCCTCGCCTGCGGTGACGGTGATGACGTTTGCGTACCCGCTCCAGTCGCGCGGGGCGCGCTCGGCGGGGAAGAGCTTGCAGTTGCCGATGACCGTGCCGAGGATGTAGGCCGTGCGGCGCGCGTCGGCGTCATAGATGATGGCAGTGATGTTCATGGATCTGTTGCCTCCGGAAAGAATCAGAATAGAAGATAATGTGAGTATAACACGCAAAGAATGGATTGTAAAATCGAAAGCCGGATGTTACAATGAGAAAAAATCCGAAACAGAAACGAGGTCTTGCCATGCTCTGCCCGAAATGCGGCGCGCAGCTGTCTGACAGCGCCGTGATCTGCCGCGCCTGCGGCGCCATGCTGCCCGAGCAGCCCGCCGCCCCGAAAGCGCCGTACCCGCCGGCATCCCAGCCGGCCGAACCCACTGCGTCCGCGCAGCCCGCCGCCCCGCGCACCTGCACGAAATGCGGCGCGCCGCTCGATGACGGCGTGCGTTTTTGCACCAACTGCGGCGCGCCCGCGCCGGAACTGTCTGCTCCGTCCGACACAACGCGATCCGCTTCCGCCGGCCCGGCGCAGTCCGTCCCGCCGCAGCAGGGCGCGGCAGGCGCGCCCCATACCGGCGCGGCAGCTCCGTTCGGCCCGGGCATCTGCCCGCGCTGCGGCAGCCGGCTCGCACCCGGCGCGCGTTTTTGCACCGTCTGCGGCATGCCCGCGCCCGAAGCGCCCCAGGGCCAGGCCGACTGGTATGCGCCTGCGCCCGGCGGCACAGTCTCCTCGCCGGAGATCGGCCCGAAGCACAAGCCGAAGAAGCTGCTCATCGGTCTGCTGTGCGGCTTTGCTGCACTGGTCGTGATCGTGGCGGTCTTGGCCGGCATTTTCGCTGCCCGTCAGGCGGGCAAGCCCAGCACGGCCGGCGGCGCGGAGGTGGACCGGCTCCTCGAGCGCTACTTCACGTATTTCAAGGCCGATGACACCGATGCCATGCTCGATCTCTTCCTGCCGGAGGTTATCACCTACATGCAGGACGACGATACCGCCGCCGGCCGCGAGGCCGCCCTCATCCAGCTCGACGACTGGTATTATGACTACGGCAAGGCCATCGATGATTATTACGTCTATGACGACGACAGTCTCGACGCCAGCGACGTGCGCGAGCTCCAGCGCGAGCTCGGTGTGCGCATCGACGACAATGTCATCGTCGCCTGCGACGTGACGTATCAAAACGGGCAGGACAACGACTTTTATTTCGAGTTCGTCCAGGTCGACGGGCAGTGGTATCTGTTGTTCGTCGTGGAGTGATACTGCTTCAGAGAATAGCCCCGGCAGCTTCGGCTGCCGGGGCTTTTTTGCTTTATGCCTGAACCTGCACGCGGCTGCCGCCGCTGCGGTCTTTCGTCACGATGATCTGCCGGTCGATGCGGTCCTTGAGCTCCGCCACGTGGGAGATGATGCCCACGATGCGGCTGCCGCCCGACACGCCCACGAGCGCGGCGAGCGCCTGCTGCAGCGCCTCGCTGTCGAGCGAGCCGAAGCCCTCGTCGACGAACATGGCCTCGAGCTGCACGCCGCCGGCGGTTGCCTGCACCTCGTCGGACAGGCCGAGCGCCAGCGACAGGGAGGCGGCGAACGTCTCGCCGCCGGAGAGCGTCTTGACGCTGCGCGCCGTGCCGTTGTAGTGGTCGATGACCTCCAGCTCCAGCCCGGTCTGGCTGCGGTTGTCGCCCGCGCGGGCGCAGCGGCGCAGCTCGTACTGCCCGCCGGACATGATGAGCAGGCGCGTGTTCGCGCGGCCAAGGATGCGGTCGAAGTACGCGGTCTGGATGTAGGTCTCGAGCATGATCTTTTCCTTGCCGGGCACGGCGCCGTTGGCCGTCGCGGCCAGCGCGTGCACCCATTGCCAGCGCGCGCGCACGGCGGCGTGCTGCTGCCGCCGCGTGTCGATGGCGGTGCGGGCCGCGCGATTTTGCTCCAGGCGCGCATCACAGGTGCTGATCTGCTTTTGCAGCTGCTCGGCGCGCACGGTCAGCGCATCCCGCCGCGTGCGCAGGGCGGCGATGTCCGCCGGCGGCGCGGCCTGGATCTGTGCGCGCAGCGCGTCGCGCTTTCCGGTCAGCGCGGCGAGCACGGACTGTGCCGCGCTGCTGCGTTCGCGCGCCGTGTCCAGCGCCTGCTGCAGCGCCTCGCACTGCGTGCGTGTCTCGACGAGCGCGCGCTGCGCGGCCGCGCGGTTTTCGTGCGGCAGCTCCTGTGCGCGGCGTTCGGTCTCCGCGTCCAGCTCCGCGCATCGCGCCGCACGTGCGGACAGCTCCTGCGCGCGTTCCTGTATGTCTGCCTGCTGCCGCCGGAGCGCTTCCTCCTGCGCCGGCAGGCCAGCCTCCAGCGCCTGCAGCGCCGAGAGTGCCTGCTGCTGCGCCGTGTGCTGCGCTGCGAGCGCTTCGGCGTCGCGCGCAGCCGCTGCGCGCAGAGCGGGGAGGGTCTCCGCCAGCGTGTCCGGGTCGAGCGGCGGCGTCA
>ERZ773208.2250-NODE-2250-length-13433-cov-3.862237_pt1 | contig 13433 bp, 14 predicted proteins | sample MGYA00581006_ERZ773208 | MGnify/ENA primary metagenome ERZ773208 (study PRJEB29015, sample SAMEA2737793) | human gut metagenome | biome: human gut; feature: human-associated habitat; material: faeces | place: China | collected 2012 ... | reverse complement strand
GCATGGCTTGGTGTTAATCTTGTTTTTAATGCTGATAAGAAACCTAAAATTGTAACAAATTTATGTGTTGGAATTTTAGTTGTAACAAGTATGACATGGATGGTATCTCAAATGAATACATTGTTGTCAAAACAGGTTCGTAGTGAAATTTTAGGTACTGTATCTCAGGAAACAGTTTATGACATACTTGGAAATAATGTGCATGATTTATTGTACATTGATTCGATAGCAGGTTTGGAAAATATCGGAGAAAAAAATGCTGATGGCACAAAATATGCAAATGTTAAAACTCCGATAACTAAAAAGTCATGGAAATCAATGGACATTAATGAAGTAGTAAAACCTGATGATGTTAAGGATGAAAGTAAAATTATCATGCAATATTACAAGACAGATTTGTATGATGAAAATGGAAACGAAAAAACAATATTGAATGAATGTTATGATGGCGTGGCATGGACAGATTTATTGAATACATACTATTACAGATATTCAGTAGACTGGGTTTCAGCGATACTTCAAATACTTGCAATAACAATTATATTTATATTTTTTACATATAAAGTAGTGAGAACTTTTTTTGAAGTTGTTTTTCAGGAAATACTTGCAATGCTGTATTCTCCAAATATTACAAATGGTCAAAAAACACTTAAGATTCTGGATGGAATTAAAAATAGTTACATTATGATTATTTTAGCATTGGTATCAGTTAAATTATATTTGCTTGTTACAACTTTCATATCAGCTAAGACATGGGATGGATTTACTAAAGCTATAATGCTGTTTTTTGTAGCTTTAGCGGTAATAGACGGACCAAATATTGTACAAAAACTTACAGGAGAAGATGTAGGAATTTCGGATGGTCTATCGAAAATGATGAGTGTTATGTATGGAACAAACATGGCTACAAATATGGGGAGAGCAGTTTATGGAGCTGCAAGAGGAGCAGTCAGCAAAACCGCAGGTCTTGGGAAGAAAGCTGCTCAGACAGCATTTGGGAAAGATGCTTCTGCAGAAAAAGCTTTTGGAGCAACAGCGGCAACTGCAGCTATGGGAGCAGGCAATTCCAATTTAAATGAAAATAATGATAATAACCAAAATGATATGAGTCAGGATGTTGGAGCTCAATTTAACAATGCAGATGAAAATAATTCTACAGAAGAAAATAATAATGAAAATAGTGACAGAAACAGTAATTTAGAAAACAACAACAGCGAAAATAATGGTGAAAGCAAACAAGCAGCATCAGATTCACTTTCTGAAAATGTAAATGCTGATGGCAGAACAGGAGATATGGATGATAATGCAGTTGCTGACTCTAATCATGAAAAAATGATAGCTGACACATTAAACGGAATGGATCCATTAGGAAATAACAGTGGAGATATTTCAAGTACAAAGAAGATGGATGATGAACTTGATGCAAAAGATTCAGGCATAAATTTCAGTAATAATAAACGAGGAACATTAAACACAAGTTCGGGATTTGAAAAATACATGAGTAGCGGAGATTATCAGGTTAAATCATCTAATATAAATAATACACAGAAAATGACACAGTTTGGGAAAGGACAAACTTCAGTAAAAGAAAGTTATGGAGTTACAGAAAAGGTTTCAAATGTGAACAGAAAAAGTGAAGCTAATGAAATAAAAAAACAGGTATTTAGAGAAACAGGAAAGGATAGTGATGATTAATGGAATTTCAATTTATGTCGTTAGAAGAAACAAAAAGTGAAACAAAACTTTATGGAAACATATATTTATTTGATTTATTTTTCATCTTTGTTTTTTTCTGTATTTCAGCTATTTTTGGAAATATTGTTTCAAGTGGATTGAAAATGCCATACTACATTTATTCTCTTGTATGTGCCTTATGGCTTACTTCCAAAAGCAGAACTAACAGGAGAAGAAGAAATTATGAGGCACTAATTTTATTCCTAAGAAGGGATATGGACGTGTATAAAGCAGAAATGAATGTTTCAATGAAACTGGAAAGCGAGGCTGATAATGAAGAAGAATAAAGACAGAGATAAGCAAAAAAGTTCTTCAGGTGTAGATAAAACCACAAAGGATATTATTGAAATTTCTTATTACGATGATGACTTAGGTTGTTTTATTATGAAAGATAATACATATATGGATTTAATTCAAATCACAACAAAAGACCTTGTGAGCTCAGCTGATGATGAAGTTGAATATGACATTATGAAATTTACAAAATTGTATAAAATGTACGCCGGCGATATTAAAATCATGGCCATGAATTTTCCGTGTAAAACAATGGTTCAGCAGGAATATTTAAAACATAAAATAAATTCAACCCATAATGAAATGTATAAAAAGTTCTTACAAAGAAGTCTGGATGAACTGGTATGGATTGAAAAGAATGATGTAATGCGAGAATACTATTATATGATTTTCGGGAGTAAACAGTCGGAAATTAAAAGTAATAGAAATTTAATTTTTAATACACTTGGAAGTGGAAAAAATGGTCTTGCACAAAAACTGGATAAAGATAAAAAAATCCAGATATGTGAAAGACTTAATAATAAATGCTTCCTGATAGGATAGGAGAGGGACTATGAGATTAAAGGAAAAAGCGAAAAAGATGCAAGATCCATCTCTTTTGGAAAAAATACAACCGGCAGGTGGAATTACATTCAGAGATATTAAATATGTAACTACAGGCTCAGGATATGAGGGATGTATACATGTGTATCAGTTTCCGGAAGAAATAGATACATTCTGGTTGGCTAAAGTATGCAACATAAATGGAACTGTAGCTGTAGTTGATATATCAACCGACAATATGGCTGAAGTTAAAAAAAATCTTAATAAGTCAATGAAAGAACAGGTTGGACGTAAAAGAGATGCTAAGGATTTCGAGGAGCTGTATGATGCAGAAAAAAGACTTGGTGAAATGAAGCGTATGTTTGACGAAATTTCTTCTTACAATGAAATTGTTAAATTAATACACATTAGAATATATGTGGCGGACAGAAGTTTTGAAGCGTTAGAACGGCGAATAAAAAATATCATGGATAAACTCGAAACTGATTCGGGATGGTTAACAACTATTTATCTTAATGAAACAAAAAATGAGTGGATGAGTATGTACAGACCATATAAAAGACAAAAGCAGGAACTGTTTTTTCCATACGGACAGAGTATGACGGCAACCGGACTTGCACATGGTAATCCATTTCACTTTTCGATGCTATATGATCCTACAGGAACTTTTCTTGGAAAGACACCGTGTGGAGGAAATGTATTATTTGACTTATTTACGAAAACTCAGACGAGACTATATTATAACTTTCTCGCAATTGGAGAAATGGGTTCAGGTAAATCAACACTTTTGAAAAAACAGTTTTTACATAATGCAATTAAGGGAAATTATGTAAGAACATTCGATATTAGTGGAGAATTTTCTGAATTAACGAAGACGTTGGGTGGAAAGACAATCAATCTCGACGGCTCACACGGAATATTAAACCCGCTAGAAATATTAAGGGCTGGTGATGACGAAAGAATATCATTTATACGACATATCTCAAAGGTAAGCACTTTTTATAAATTTCTAGTAGGTGGAGAAGTTGATTCAGAGGAAATAGTTGAATTAGAGGAATGCCTTAGAGAACTTTATAAGAAGTTTGGATTTGATAACGAAACAGTAGATGATAACAAACAGTTTACAGGACTTCCGGCCAGCAGTTATCCTACATTTTCAGATTTTCTTGAGTATTTAACAGAAAATATAAAAGAAATGCAGAATAAAGAATACAATGCAATGGAGCAGAAAATAGTAGGTAAAACATTACTGTTAAGAGACAAAATCAGAAAAGTTATTAGAAACATAGTAAAAACTTATGGGAATCTTTTTGATGGTCATACGACCATTGAAAATATATCTGATGAGCAGATTATAACTTATAACCTATCAACCATTAAGGAATTAAAACCAGAAGTGTTTGATGCAAGCATAATTAACATGATATCCCTTTGTTGGGACAATTGTGTTACAAACGGGAAATTAATGCTAAAAAGACTTGATGAAGGAAGCATTAAGATGTGGGATGTTGTACGAACATTAATATTAATAGACGAAAGCCACAGATGGTTGAATGCTAAAAAGCTTCAGGCACTTGATTTAATTTCAATTTATTTAAGAGAAGCCAGAAAATATTTTGGTGGTATAGGTCTTGCGTCACAGAGAGCTGCAGATTATGCTCCTGAAGGAAGTCAGAGTGAAGGAATTAATAAACTCAAAGATATGTTTGAACTTACACAATACAAATTTATTTTCAGACAAAGTTCAAATGCTAAAAAATTGCTTTATAGCATATTTGAAGGCGAACTTACCGGGAACCAAATTAATAATATTCCTAAAATGGGAGTCGGAAAATGCATTATGTGTATTTCCGGTGACAGAAACATAGAATTTAAGGTTCATTTAACAAAAGAAGAGGAGAAGATATTCCAAGGAGGAGTTTAATTGAAACAAAAGATAAAAGGAATTGCTCTTGCTTCAATATTTGCAATTGGCATTATTACAATTGCTGTTGGCTCTTTTATGCAAAGTATTGTTGTTGTGCTTTCGGGTGGAAATGAGGAAAATATCTCAACTGATTCCGAAACGATATATGATCAGTCACCGTTGTCTGAGCAGGTTGAAGCTCTTAGAGATACCGTTTTAAACGAATTAGGTAAATACGGCAAAGAGGCATACATAGAATTGTTTCTTGCAGTTATAATGCAGGAATCAGGTGGAAATGGAGAAGATGTATTTCAATGTTCTGAAAGTTTAGGACAGGCACCAAATTCAATAAGCAGACAGCAAAGCATAGAACATGGAGTAAAAGTATTATGTGGATATTTAGAACACGAAAAGATACAGGTGTCTTCTCCTGAAGATTTAGAACATATAAAGATAGCACTTCAAGCTTATAACTATGGCGGTGGTTATGTTACGTACATAAATGATGCAAACAGAATTAACGGAAGTAGCAGTAAAAGTGATTTTGATAATTTAGGTAAATGGACACAGAGCAATGCCTTGGATTATCAGAAACAAATGAGTGCAAAAATTAATAATGGATATCCGGTTCAAAGAACAGGTTCGGCAGCACAAATACTTGGTCCATATAAATATGGAGATGCATATTACGTAAAACATGTTTTACGATATTACAAAACGTCTTCAGATGACGGACAAACAATAATTGTTAAGGCAGGAGAAGCAGCTAATATTCCATACGAAAATAAGCAGACTTTTTTATGGAATACAAATCATGTTCCAGCTTCAGCTGTTGAGATGAAAACTTATCTGAAAACCATATCCGTACCAATATATGATGAAAATGGAAATAAAACAACGATGAATCTTACGGTTCATGCAAAGTTAGCTGAAGAATTTAAATCAATATTTGAAGATATGGCGAAAGAAAAATTTAAAATTAAAGCATCTGAAACATGCGCATATGTATGGAAAAACATTATCGGGACAGGAACAGTATCACAACATTCATATGGACTTGCAATTGACATTAATTGGAATGATAATCCATGTTTTTATAATACAAATGTGGATGTATCAAATGGTTACGGTGGATATCAACCAGGGCAAAATCAATATAGTGTAACAAAAAAGATTATACAAATATGGAAATCACATGGATTTTACTGGGGTGGTGACTGGTCAGGAAAGAAGGATACGATGCATTTTTCATATACTGAAAAGCCGGGATGATGAAGGAGGATTTTTAATGACAGGGAAAAAGATACTTGGAATTACAATGATTTTATTTGCAATTATTATTACAGCATTAAGTATTAAATCCACATTTTCAAAAAAAGAAGAAACAACTGTACAGTCAACAAGTGAAACTACAGCTGAAAATTTGACAATGGAAATAACAACTCAATCTGAAGCAGTAACACAGTTAGCTACAGAGAGTGAGATTGAAAATACAATTGAAGATGTAACTATAAATGTAAGAGATGAAGAGCATTTTAATGAAAATCAATTTGACATCAGATTTCCGGCAGAGGATACAATGAATCTAATCGATAATGATATAGAAGGACTTAAGAGAGAAATAATGACTTTTATAAACGGATATGGTTATGGAGATGCAGAATATGCTGATTACACAGGAGATATGGAAATTAATTCAAATGAGAATCAGATAACACTTACATATTATCTGAAATATGAAAGAAGTGAAACCATATATTTTTATTTATTTTACAACAAAAATACAAAGCAATGGTCATCTAAACAGGCATGATGGGAAGGAAGAAAAGTATATGAAGCAAAAGAATAGACAGGCATTCTTATGCTGCAATAATAAAAGGAAATCTTTTTATAAAGAATTATGGAATGAAAGAATGGGAGAATGTATCGTACAGACTCCAAATATAGAAGATGCATCAGAGTTATATGTAATTGATGAAAAAAATATACCACAGGATGAAAAAATTTTTTATGTAGAAAAAGCAAGGCAGTTAGGATTAAGAGTGCATTATTTAAATCAGGAACTGATAAATGAAGAAATAACGAATAATGTTTTGGAAGACAAATGCATACCTAAACAGAAAACTAAATTAAAGGAAATGGAATTATGATGAATAAAATAGATTTAAAAAAGAATAAGGAAAGCATAAGATTCTTAATTATTATTTTCTTTTTTGTGGGTGGATATGCTTTCTTCCTGACATCTATGAAATGGATGCCGACAACTGCGGATGCTTCCTATATTTCAAAACTTGGGATTGAAAACAAATGGAATGACAGAACCGTAGTTATAAACAGATGGGATTATTCAAAAGAACAAAATCTTATGGAAGTGGAACTTAAAATAAACAATAAATCATATGATGGAAAAAATAAGTATAATTTTTCAGCAAAAGATTTAAATGGAAATGATTTGAAAACAAATGTAAAGGTGGAAGAGGATGATTGGATTGTATTACAAATAAGTGATGTGCCTGGCCGATGGAGTGATATATCGTTACGAATGAGTATCAAAGACAGTAAAGAAGAAACATTAAAACTTTATACAAACATTAAAGATGTAGATAAAGTAGACAAAATTGAAAAACTTGATTACAAGGGCTACATTACGAAGCGATTTAATATAGAAATAAACAATTACAAAGATGAAATAAGTAAAAACGAAAAAGAGAAGATAAAACTTAACAAAGAAATTGGAGAAATTCAAAAGGAAATTGAACGTTTGGAGCAAAAGAAGATATATCAGACAGAACAGGAAAAACAAGATAGCGATTCTTTAATAGGAGAAGCAAATTATTCAATATCTACAAAACAAAAGAAAATTGAAGATTTGGATATGGATATAGCGGAACTAAATGAACGTATTCAAATGAAGGAACAACAAAAGCAGGATAGTTTAGCACAGTAAAATGAATAAATCAGAAAAATTTAGAAGAATAAGAGAAGAAATAAGCATAGTAGATTATGCATCAAGAAGTGGTTATACGATTGTCAGAAAAGGAAAATATTATTCATTAAAAGAACATGACAGTGTAATGATTGACCCGGTTAAAAATACATATTGGCAAAATTCAGTTCCGGGTTATGGTGAATGCAAAGGAGAGCGAGGCTCCATTATTGATTTTGCAGTAAGATTTAATGGAATGACAGTATATGAAGCAATAAAAGAATTTGAAAACATGATTTCGGAAACAGAGCCACAAAAAGTAAGAAGTAAAATAAATACACAAAAGAAAAATAAAGAAATTATATTCCCAAATAAGGACATCAATATGAGAAAAGTTTTTGCTTATTTAATAAAAACAAGAGGAATTAAACAACAGGTTGTTCAGGATATGGTTGACAGAAAGATGCTATATCAGGATACATATGGAAATTGTGTATTTGTTGGATATGATATTGAAGATAAAAATAAGCCTGTATTTGCATGTATAAGAGGTACTAACACATATAAAAAATTTATTGGGGATGTAGTAGGATGTGATTATTCCAAATGTTTTTATGTAGATAATGAAAGCGAGGTTCTGGTAGTTACAGAATCAGTTATTGACGCTATGAGCGTCATGAGCATTGTCGGAGATTATAAAAAGTACAATTATCTGGCACTTGGTGGAGCAGGAAAATGGGATGCAGTTAAGACATATCTTAAAGCAAGCAAAATTAAAGAAGTTATAAATTCAACTGATAATGATCAGGGAGGAATTAAATGTGGGCAATGCATATGCTCGTATATAAAAGAAAATTATCCAGATATAACACGTAGATGGAATTTACCACCCAAAAAGTATGGTAAGGATTGGAACGATATACTAATAAAAATGAAAGGAATGTGAAAATGATTATTTTTGTAGGAACAAAAGAAAGAGGATATTTTTGTGAAGATGTAGCTGCTAAGCATGACATGACATGTGATTATGTTGATTCAAACTTACATATAGAAAATCAGGTGAATGAAATAATGGATTTCAAAGAAAAATGTGATTGTTTGGTATTTGACATTGAACAGTATGCTGATGATTCAGATGTGATTATAGATTGGATTTTGAAAATAAAAAATGCAGTCAATGCAAAAATAGTTATTTATGCAGTATCATATTCACCTCAATCTGAGATTATATACGAATTGTATCAAAAAGAAATACGAACATTTATTTTTAGCACGTACCTATCCGAACAAAAAGAAGATTTGGAAATGTGTATGAATGGTTATTTTGAACATTTTGGTTATGAAAATCGTGGAATAAGTTTTGAAAAAAAGGAAGAAGATGATGAACCGGAAGAAACTTCAAAACCGGTTGTTAAGACAATAGGAATAGCAGGAAGTATTAGAAGAATGGGCACTACTACTCAGGCATTGCAGATTGTTAAATATCTTACATTTAAAGGTTATAAAGCGGCTTATTTCGAGATGAACAATCATTGTTATGCAGAAGCGGTTTCAGATGCATATTCAGAAGCAGAAAAAGATGATGTGGATGGAATTGTAAAGTATCAGAATGTAGACATGTATTATCATACAGACAAATTGAAAGAAATTCAGAATAAGGATTATGAATATATTGTTTACGACTATGGAATGTACAGCGAACATGATTTTAATAAGGTTTCGTTCTTAGAAAAAGATATTCAAATTTTTGTGGTTGGAAGTAAAGCAGACGAATTTGAAAAAACATATGACGTAATTAAGAATAATTTTTACAATAATGTATTTTACATTTTTAATTTTACTTCAGATGCTGAAAAGAAAGACTTAATGGAATTGATGGATGATAAAAGTGAATTTACATTTTTTGCAGACGAAGCAAAGGATCCGTTTACTTATTGCAATTCAGATATATATGAGAAAATAATTCCATTAGAAAATAAAAATCAGGAAGAACCGAAAAAGAGAAGTTTTTTTAGAAGGAGGAAGTCAAATGGATAACAGAACGGAAAATATCATTAAATTAATGGAAAAACTTGGAGCAGATATTGAAATCCCGGAAGAATTTAGAAAGGATACTCCAGATGAAGAAGTAGTATATGAATGGGACGAGTTAGGTGGTGATATGAATGAAACTTAATAAGATGCGAGAGGAGATGATTAACAGTTTTATTGACTGTTTAAAAAAAGATACCATTCCCTGGCATATGGCATGGAGCACGACAGAAAGACCTTTTAATGCAGCTACGAATACATCATATCATGGAGCAAATTCTTTATGGCTATCTTATAATCAGTTGGTTCAAAATTTCAATGATCCACGACATTTAAACAGGCTCAATCAAAGGGATGGAAAATAAAACCCGGATCAAAAGGGACTAAGATTGAATTTTGGTCTTTATATGATACAGAGGAAAAAAGAAAACTGACTGCTAGGGAAGCAAAACAGTTATCTGATGAGTTATCATTAGAAGAATTTAAAGAACGAATTAAACCAATATCAAACACATACACGGTTTTTAATGGAGAACAGATAGAGGGGATTTCAACATATGAAATTAAGAAATACAATTTAGATGTTGACGAAATTATAAGCAAAAGAGAAATTCTTTTAAAAAATATGAATTTATCCTTTGAAGAAAAAGGAGAACGTGCTTTCTATAATCCTTTGAGTGATAGAGTAACAATGCCAGATATTGAAAAGTTTGAAAGTGAATACGCATATATGGCTACGCTTTTGCATGAGGCCGGACATGCTACAGGACACGACAGCAGGCTTAGAAGAGATCTTACAGGAATTTTTGGAAGTCCTGAATATGCAAAGGAAGAATTAAGAGCCGAGATTGCATCAGCTTTTACAACGCAGGAATTAGGTCTTGATTATGAACAAAATGAGCAGATGGAAAACCATGAAGCTTACGTACAAAGTTGGATAAAGGTTTTGGAAAACGAACCGAATGAATTATTTGCAGCCATCAAGGATGCAGAGAAGATATCGGACTATTTAATTGAAAAAGGTGAATTTGAATTAGAAAATGTAAATGAAATTATAAATTCTAATAATATTGAGCAAAAAAACGATTATAGAAAGAAAGACACGGAGTTATTAACCGGAGTACAGGATGCAAGAGTAAGAATGGCCTTGAAAGGTCAGGAAACAGCATACTCAACGTTCATGAAAGATGAAAGTATTCCAGAAGAGCTTAAGATGGATTCCTTAAATGTAGGAAAAATTGTCATGGAATATCTTAATAATGGAGAAGACCTTAAGGATATAATTTTGGAGAAAACTAAAAAGATTGATGAAATGGCAGGAATTAAGGATACCGCATATACAAAAAATCTTATATGTTCAATTTTTACAAGGACACACGTTGAATACATGGAAATGAAGAAACTACCAAATTTATATGATGCAGATAATTTAATTAACATTTCATCAAAACTGGCTGAAAAACTTGTTAATGAACAGGCAGTTGTATTTTCCACAGGAGCAGAAGAAAATCTTATGGAAATAAAAAATCCTAAAGAGGCATTTAAACATAAAGATGAAGAATTTTATATCACTAAGGAAGAATTTTCGAGAGCATTGGAACAATATGAAAATATGTATCCGGTTGTTAAATGTGAACTTAGTGAAGCTGCAGAATTTGATAAAGGTAAATTTTATACTCTTAAGGAATATGACGATAAAATGAGAAATTTGGATTCAGAATATGTAAAGGGTTATGAAAGGGCGAGAGCAAGATATGGTTCTGATGAAGAATTACAAAATAGTAATAAACCTGAGGATATGAAGTATGCAGGATATTTAAAAAATAAGTATACAGTTATTTTTGATTCGGTTCAAAAGATTACTGAATTACAGGATATAGGTGAGGGTGAAGGAGGAATTATTGAACATTTTGAAAACATTAAATCCATCAGAGGTAATAAAGATTCGATGATTGAATCAATTAAAAACGAAGAAGAATTTGATGCATTTCAGGAAAAAGTCAGAGAAGTATTTGATTATGAACAGGAAAACAATATACCTGAAGACTTTAGAACAGTTTCAGAAAATATGGAAGTAATCAGTCGCGAAATGGTATCAAAACAATATGATTTAATTGCAGACAGAATCGGACAGAATGTGCAGAATGAAAATTCAATTTTTGATTATATGAAGAAAAATATACAGAAAGCTCAAGTGAAAAATAAAAGCAGGGGCTTTGAATTATGAGAGGTAAAAAATGAACAGGTTAGAAGATTATATAACATGCACACAGGCAGCATGGCTTATGGGTACGTCTATAAGACAGGTACAGGGATTGGCCCAGAAATCTAAACTTAATCGAATTAAAAAAGAAGACAGAGTGTTAATTGAAGTGGATTCAATAGTTAATTTTGCATATCAAAAAATCAAGAAATATGAAAGAGCAGTTCAATATTTCAAAAATCAGGATAAAGTTCAGTATTGGAAAAATGTTGAATGTCATATACAGATGTTTTCTGATGTAAAAGGTTATCTGTCAATGCCACAGGCAGCATATATACTTAACAGTTCAAGAGAAGGTGTAAGGTTAATGGTTAAAAGGGAAGCTTTAGAAGCCATTATATCTAAGGTTGGTAAAGTTGACAGAACATTAATCAGTGAAGAATCCATTGAAAAATATGTTAATGGCATATTGGAAAAATATTATTCTGATTTTAAAAATTTATTTGAATACATTGACTGTGAAAATAAAGATAAATATTGGATGGAATGTGAAGGTATAATTCAAAAAAATTATACGGATGTTGAATCAAAAAGAAGACAGTATTACAAAAAATCATATGTCAGGAAAGAGAAGAATAAATGGGAAAGTTCAACAAAAAATTAGTTGCTGATATTAAAAAAGAAAAAGAGCAGGAAAAACAGCAAAGACGGTTACGTGTTAAATATGAAGTTCCTGAAGATGTAATGATTATTGAAAAAGACAACACAATCAAATTTTTTATAAGAACAACAGGAAATATAGTAAAGCTTATTACCGGAATAATTATATTTTTATTGACTGTAATAGGTGTATCGGCACTTATATTTCCGGTTTCACGAATGGAATTATTTAATCAGTTAATGAATACATGGAATGAATTAAAAGATTTTGTGGAAAAAGATGATTTTCTTCCGATGGATGGGGAAAAGAATTCTTCCGTAGTCCTGACAGATGGAGATTTCCTGATCTGTTATCCAAGTGACGGACACAGAACAGCGGTTCAGGTTCAGGAACCGGAAGCCATCAAAAAGGCAATATTCAAAGTAAAGATCTAATCAGAAAAGTCGAGGGCAAACCATGAAAGAACGGTTTGCCCTTTTCTGGCTGAACGAGTATAATGAAGGAAAGTGAAAGAGGCAAAGCAGAGATGAAAAAATATATTAGTATTGATATCGGCGGCACAGCCATCAAATATGGGATTGTAAGCGAGAATGCAGAAGTACTGTTAAAAAAAGAAATGAAGACAGAAGCACAAAAAGGCGGACCGGCGATCCTTGAGAAAGTGATCGGTATCGTAGAAGAGTTAAAAGGTGAAGCAGATGCAGGTGTGTGTATCTCTACTGCAGGTATGGTGGACATCGAAAAAGGAGAAATCTTCTATTCTGCACCGTTGATCCCGAATTATATCGGAACGGCATTCAAAAAGACGGTAGAAGAACGATTCGGAATTCCATGTGAAGTGGAAAATGATGTAAACTGTGCCGGACTTGCAGAGTATAAAGCAGGTGCGGCTGCAGGAAGCAAGGCAGCAGTGATGTTGACGATCGGAACCGGAATCGGCGGCTGTATCCTTCTGAATGGTGAAGTGTTCCACGGATTCAGCAACAGTGCATGTGAAGTTGGATATATGCATATGGATGACAGTGATTTCCAGACACTCGGAGCAGCAAGCATCCTGACAAAGAAAGTAGCTGCGTGGAAGGAAGAACCAACCGAAAACTGGAGCGGATATCACATTTTCGAAGAGGCGAAAAAA
>ERZ773208.2246-NODE-2246-length-13462-cov-4.325352_pt1 | contig 13462 bp, 7 predicted proteins | sample MGYA00581006_ERZ773208 | MGnify/ENA primary metagenome ERZ773208 (study PRJEB29015, sample SAMEA2737793) | human gut metagenome | biome: human gut; feature: human-associated habitat; material: faeces | place: China | collected 2012 ... | reverse complement strand
CCCGGCAGTCCGGCACCGGGAACATATACGGAAATGAACAAACGGCAGAGTTCCGCGAACGGTGACTCTGCCGTAATTTTGTTCGGCCCGGGTGATTATTGTGCGCTTACGTATCTGGAGGATTTTTTGCGAAGCGGGATGGAATGATCCCGATCCGCAAAACAGCAGAAGCGGGGGCGCTTGACGCGCCTCCGCTTCTGCCATATAGAGAAAAATCAAAGAAAGGCTTTCAATGTGGGCAAATTGCCAATTATGGGATTCGGTTCTTACACGATCCCGCTGACGGTTTCGTACAGTAGCTGCAGGTCGTAGACGTCCACGGTACCGTCCATATTCACGTCGGCCACATCGTTGAGATAGTCCTTGTCTGCGATACAACTGCTGTCGTACTTTCCTATGGTCAGTATCTCATACAGGCATTGGACGTCGCTGGCATCGATCGCTTTGCCATAGGTGGTCGCGCCATTGACGTTGCCGCGCTGAACGATCTGCGCCGTCAAATTGAGCAGATTGCCGTCTACCGTCAGGTCATAGCTGTGGGAGACAAATCCCTCGTGATACAGCGTCATGGTATAGCTGCCGGGCTCTACATCTGTAAAGGAAAAGCTCCCCTCTCCCGCCGACAGCTCATAGCAGACCGCATCCCCCTGGCTCAGTGTTATGCGGATCGTCTCCCCCTGAGGCAATCCGGCGGCTTGCAGCGTACCGGATACCGTTTTGCCTGTTGTCGTGGTCTCTTTGCGCAGGACAACAAAGTCGCTGTTGTTGGCGATGGAATCGTCCTCGCACTCGTCCAGCGTCAGGTAATAGACCACGCCCTCCTCGTAGGCCGTCTCGAAGCTGACGCGCTGCAGCCCCAACGTGTCCAGACTGTCCACCTTTGCGGAGCTGACGATATCGCCTGTCTCGCTGCCTTTGCGCAGGCTGACGGTCAACGTGCCGCTGGCGGTATAGCCGCGGTTCACCACGTCGGCGTAAATAACCGCCTGTCCGCTGCTGTTCACGCCCCAAGACATATTCTCCAGCGCGATATCGTGCTGCTGGAGAGTCAGCTCAGCGGCGTTGTCAGCGGTATTGATATCTGTATTGTCCACCGGCGTCACCTGTACCGTTATCTTTTGTCCCTGCACCACATCCTTAACGGTGAAACCAGTCTCGATCTCCTGCGTCACACCGGCGGGCAGGCTGATGTCCAGCGTCTCCGTGCCCAGCTCGGTACCGTTCTCCGCCAGGAAAGTGACCTTTACCTGACTGACGGCCTGACGACCCTTATTGGCCACGGTGACGGTCACGGGTAGCTTGTTTCCGGCCACATAGTACTGCATGTCGCAGTACACGTCCTTCACCGCCAGATCGCAGCCCAGCGTCAGATCCAGGATATCCATCCGTGCCTCGCCGTAGGGATCGCCGGTACTGCCGTCGCCGGTCACAGCCAGACGGTTGACCATCACCTGTAGGCCGTTGGCCGAGGGCGTGGCGGAGAAAGCCTGAATGTAGTCGCTGCCGTCCGTCAGGGCCACAGGCTCGCCCCATGTGCCGCTGGCGGTATCGCAGAAAATGCCGTACAGCGAGGAATACACGCCGTTGGACTGGGTGAACAGCACGGCCTTGACGCCGCTGCTCTCCACCACTTGATAGCGGTCGCTGCGCAGATTGCTGGCGGCGGGCACCATCTCGTTGCCGCCGCGCATCAGCGCACCGTCCTTGTACCAATAGAGCTGGCCGTTCTCGTACTGCACGCCGCTGTCGATGACGCTGTCGCTGGTGGCGGCGCTGCCGTTGATATAGACCTCCATATCTGCGGAGGTGGTCAGATCACCGTCCGTATCCATGCCGTAGGCCACCTGCAGCGTGCCGCCGGATGTGCCGGCAGCCAGAGAATCCACGGAATTCAGGCCGGAGTACAGCGCGCTTTCCTCGCCCCAGCCATCGCCGGTCAACGTGCGGCACATGATCTTGTTAGTGCCGTTGTTGGCGAACAGGTCGCCGTTTTCATTGCACACCCACACCACAGAGAGACCGTCGCCGACAGCGCAGACGTCCGGCATGGTGTTTGCGCCCACGGCGTCGGAAACGCGCTCGATAACGAACGCGCCGTCCACATAGCGGGCCACGCTGATGGACATTTTGGCCGCCACGGCGTCCAGATCGTCGGAAGACTCAATGGCGCCGGAGGCGTTCTCCCACACCACGCAGGGCGCGCCGTTGATCTCCCGCAGGGTGAAGCCGCAGTCCAGCGTGCCGTCGTTATCCAGCACGGCGGGCTCAGACCAGCTGCTGCCATCGTAGCGGGCGTAGTACAGGCACAGGGCGTTCATGCCGCTGCGGCTGCTGTCATAGCCTGTCCACACCGCCATCATGGTGCCGTCGGACAGGCACAGAAGCTGGGGTGCGGCGTTCTGATAGGTGTTGCTCTGGAACGTGCTGGCGCTGTCCACCGTGACCGCCCGCGCGGCCTGCAGCATTACCCCGCTGCCATTGGCCAGGAACGGCGAGCCGGAGGCCAGATAGCCGAGGTCGGGCTGGCTGTAATTGTCGATGTTGTATACGGCGGCGTAGAGCGCCGCGTCGCCCTCCTGTGTGACATCGTCACCATCCAAAGTATACACCGCGGCGTTGCTGGTGTAATCGGGGTATTCGTAAATGACCTTTTCAACCCATGGATCAAAATCGTGCTTATACTCCAACCCTAGGAAGGTCGCCTTAAAATAGCCGGCGAGAGAGAATGTTACCGCTGCGGAAGACACGCTCAGATCCTGATACTGCATCTCCGCGCCAATTTCACCTTCCGCGCCGCCGCCAACGGACAATGCTTTCTTAACGCCCAGGCCAAGCCCAATGTTGACGGCGATTGAACCGCTGACGGTGCCGTCCGGCGTCAATTTCTTTGCAGACTCGCTGACAGCCAAAGCAAGCTGCGCCTCCAGTTCGGCTTTCAGACCTGCTTCCGCATACGCGGGAACTGGCCCGATGGCAAATTGATAGGTGCCATTCACGCCGCCTTCCGCGCCGATGATCAGACCGCTGTCCTGCCAGTGGATATGGTTATTTTCATCAAGATAGCCCTCCATGTAACCCGCAACATGGAAGCCGACATCAATGCCCCAGCTGCCTTTCAGCTTGGTTTTCCCGCGAAACAGGTCTTTCAGCTTCTTGCGATTCTCTTTCAGTTTTTTTACAGAGTCCGCAAAGGTTTTTACCTTTGTGACTTTTTTGCCTGTCTCATCGTCTTTTTCCGTGGTTTCATCGGCGTTCAAGCCGATGGCCACATATATTTTGCCGTTCTCCACCGCATAGTCTACCATAACAGGGGAGTATAGCCCCAGCTTCATGCTATCGCCGCCAATGACGGGAACACTGTCCGGCAGCGTAAATTTCAGACTGTCGCCGAAATCAAGCTTGAGTCCATCCAGCGCTTTCGTTCCCTCGTTGCCGGACTTGATTTTCAGCACCTTGCTTGTCCGTTTACCCTCCGTGTTGGTCGCCACCACCAGAATTTCACGGGACAGGTCGAACTTGTCGCTCCACGTCAGGCTGGTATTGCCGCTGTCGCTGATGTCCATGGTGACGGAACCCTGGGTCAGCTGCAGGGAGCGCATACCGCTGCTGCCCCAGCTGACCTCCGCCCGCACGGTATGGGCGGTGGTCTGCACCAGCGGCAGATAGAATTCGGCGTTCATGATGTCATATACATCGTCCATCCACACGGCGGAGATCACCGGATAGGTGTCTGATTCCTTTTGCAGCCACACCGTGGGATTGACCTTCAGCGCCGCTTCCGATATGGTGCGGGACACATAGCCCTTCTTGGACACGGTCACAGCGCCGCCGGAGTAGGACTGTGAGATTTGCCCGTTTTTGTCGGTCGTTTCATTGACGCTGCCATAGCTTACCAGGGCATCCTTGCTCAGTTGATAGTCCGTGTTGCGGATATTGCTGGCCTGCTTGTTTTCATAAACGGTCAACGCCAAGCCGGTGAGATTTTTACTATAGATGGAGGATGGCTCGCCATCGCTCCCCTGTGAACCAGAATTGTTATAGTGAATGGTGGCGGAGGTGAGATGGGTGTTATTGCCGCCAATTTGAATGGCATTCCACTCTGTTTCACTGCCGAGGTAATACACATCTGTCAGAGCAACACACTCGTAGAATGCGTTGTCTGCAATAGAGGTAACACTACGGGGGATGGTAATGCTGACCAAGTTGTCACAAAATGCGAAGGTCGATTTTGCAATAGAAGTCACTTTGTTGGGAATTGTGACGCTGGTCAGACTGCTACAATCATAGAATGCGATCGCTGCAATAGAAGTTACACTGTTGGGAATAGAAATATTACTCAGGCTGCTGCACTTATGGAATGCATATTCCCCAATAGAAGTTATACTGTCAGGAATCGTAATAGTGGTTAGGTTGCTGCAGCCGGCGAATGTGCTCGATGCAATGGATGTCACGCTGTTGGGAATTGCGACGTTTATCAGGCTACGACAATCGGAAAATGCTAAAAGCCCAATAGACTTTACACTATTGGGAATTGTGACGCTGGCTAGGCTGTAGCAATCTTCAAATGCCCCATTTCCAATAGATGCCACACTATCAGGAATCGCAATGCTGGTCAAACTGCTACAGCCTTTAAATGCATACCAGCCAATAGATGTCACGCTATCAGGAATTGTAATGTTGGTCAGGCTACTGCAATCTTCAAATGCATACCAGCCAATAGATGTGACGCTATTAGGAATTGTAACGTTGGTCAAACTGCTACAACCATCAAAAACGTGGTACATAATAGAAGTCACGCTGCCGGAAATGTCAACATTGATTAGATTACTACAGGAATAAAATGCGTAATTGCCAATAGTCGAGACGCCGAATTCAATGCTTACCTGTTTTATAGAAGTTCTTATGTTGTACCAAGGAGTCGAATTGTAATTGTAACTTTTCATCTTCCCCTCACCGCTGATGGTCAGCACGCCGTCGCTGTCCAGCGTCCAGGTGAGGTTTTTGCCGTCGCCTTCCGCCGCAGTAGCCGCTGTCCACCACCGTGGCGCCCCAGGCCTGCACCGGCAGCAGCGTGGCCGCCAGCACCAGCGCCAGCAAAAGGCTTATGATCCGCTTTTTCATATCCCTGTCCTCCTGTGTTTTCTCTCTTTTCAGCACACCGTATCGACAAAATACGACAGATTGTGTCAATATAAGTGTACCACCACCAGAGATGCCGGACAAGAACAACATTCACGTCAATCTACACGAAATTTCAAAACGGTTTTTGACGATTCGGATAACGGCAGACAAGAAATGAGAGAAGCCGCAAATCGTTACGGCCTTTCTCGTTTTGATCGTCCCTTTCAGGGGGGTGCTTGCTGATTTTATCAGCGATTTCAGTCTGTACAGTCGTCAGTTAGTGCAAAGCCCACGCCGCGGCACAGCAGACAGTATCCCGCTCCAATGTATGGAAAGCACATTCGGCGGGATCATGAAACCACCGCGCCGCGGCGTGGGCAAATTGCCAATTATGGGATCAGTCCTTACGCGATCCCGCTGACGGTCTCGTACAGCAACTGGAGGTCATAGACATCCACAGCGCCGTCGCTGTTGACGTCCACAGCGCTCCGGAAGCTGCGGCCATTTCACCACGCTGCCGAAGAACGACAACACAAAGCTGCTGATTACGACTGCTGCCCAGCAGTTGCTTGCAGGCAAGATGACGCTGGCCGCTTTGCACGCCGAGATGGCACGCCTTGCGCGGCAACTGCCGGAGTACGATACCGTGCATGCCATGTACGGCGTTGGCGAAATCACTGCCGCACAGCTTATGGCCGAGATCGGCGATGTGCGCCGTTTTCCGCGCCGCAGCTCCATTGTGGGATTTGCGGGTGTCGATCCGGCTGTAAACCAGTCTGGCAAGCATGCGGCGCAAAGCACACCTACGATCAAACGCGGCTCCCCGCATCTACGGAAAACGCTGTACCAAATCGTCTGTACTTACCTGAAAAAGTCTCCTGCTGAGGAGCCGGTATACCAGTTCCTCGACAAGAAACGCAGCGAAGGCAAGCCGTACTTCGTCTACATGACTGCCGCGCAGAACAAATTTCTGCGCATTTACTACGCCCGCGTGAAAGAGTGCCTTGAGACATTCGACGCGCAGCAAAATTCCGCGCAGAGTTAAGCAAACAACCAACTTCATTCCGGCTGGCGACGCTTTTTTTCTCCGGCCTGTTTTGTCATGCTCATTTTTGGTCTCGCAAACTTTGCGGGACTTTTTTCATTTTAGGCCTTGACTTTTATTTGCAGGACTCCATACACCACCTTGTAAAGCTCCCAGCGGTATTCTGAGGCAATTACCTCAAAGGTGCGGGGAGCTTTGACGCTACAAAAAGCTGATAGAGAACCTGGAAATACCTTGAAATGCGATATAATGAAATCAAATAGACCGCTGTATCTGCAGATAACCTCTTGACAGGGCTTAATATTTCCTGTACAAGTGTAGATAGCGCACAGAAAATACACCTTGGAGGGAAGCTATGAGTTTAACTGTAAAAACTTGCATGGGCCTTCCGGCCTTTCGATACGCTAAGATTGTCGCTGGCAAGGGCGGTATCAACCAGACCGTTAACTCCATTACGGTATTAGAGTATTCGGATGTTGACGTGATCTCCTCAGATCTGTTTCTCAATCACGAAATGTGTATTACTGCGTTCAGCTCGATCAAGGATGATGTTGATAAGCAGTGTGCCATTGTACGCAGAATGAAGGAGATCGGTATCTGCGCGGTCGTATTATACTACATCGGCATATTTGTACCCTACTTGGATGACAAGCTCATCAGCACCGCAGATGAAGTAAATTTACCCTTGATCTGCATGCCCTACAACCGGTTTGATTTCCGTTACGGCGAAGCGATCAATGATGTGATGTACGCCATCTACCGTGACAAGCAGGAAAACATAAATTTTATTCCTGAGATACTGGAAAGCATTTCGGGGCTCCCAGAAAGGCTTCGGACGATCCGGAGCCTACTGCAAATAATCAGCGACCGGTTCCGCTGCTCGTTTTTTTTATTCAGCCAAAAGGGAGAGCTGTTGTCCGAGGGGCAATGGCCATGGTCTGCCGGCTGGAATTATGGGGAAATCATCCGCTATTTCCTCAAGGATCCGGATAAGGCAACGGAAATGTCCAGAGCAAAGATGTATATCGACAAAAAAGATGTCTTTGTAACATACTCTCCTGTGACGCCGGAATCCAGTTCCCGTCTTCATTTGTTTGTCATTGACGAACAAGAATCTATTTCTCATGAGCAGGTATTGCAGGCAGCAGAACTGATCTCCCTGTTTATGAACATCTCCAGCTATTCTCTTGAAGAAACTTCCCCGGAGATGATCATCCGAAGCATTATTACCAACGAGCAGATGCAGATCCGAGAGCTATCCGCAAAGCACGGGATCGATGTCGCAAAGATCCAGCGTATGTGGCTCCTGGGCGGCGGAAGCATGGGGGATTTCAAGCAGAAACGGCAGCTCAAACAGTGTGTCTCACAAATCAGAAGCTTTTTCAGGAACCGCGGGAAATGGGCTTTAGTAGACCTCTATCAAAATTCTATTATTGTTCTTTTCCAAGCTGCCGCCTTTTCCGAACTGGATGAAACGATGGAAGAGGAACTGATGAAGGATCTCTTGGACGAGGGCCTTCATCTTGCGCTGACCAAGTGCATGAGTATTACATCCATCCAGAATATTCAAAACATGTACGAGCTGTATGAGGCATACTTTGACACTGTGCGGATGATCTATCCTACACGAAGCACATTCGATCTGTATGACCTGAGCTTTGCGGAAAAGATCAAAAAGCTTGCGGATGACGGATACAAAGTTGCAAGGCATATGTATTCTCTGCAGCCCATTCGACAGGAAGCAAATTACAGTATTCTTCTGGAAACCCTGGCCGCCTATCTGCTGGACGCCGGAGAGAATCTTCAACGGACCGCCGAAGTCCTTGGGGTCCACAAAAACACCGTCCGTTACCGCCTGAATCAGATACGGGCATCCTATGCATGCGAAATATCTCAGATGCCGCTGGTGGCGGAATTATATGAAGCGGTCGCACTTCAGCGACTATTGTCCAATAACTGACATATCCCCCTGCTTTCCGTTGTCCTTGGCAGCGGAAAGCTTTTTTTGCCCCAGATGAAGCGCTCAATCGTGCGAAAGGAATAGTCACAAACCAAGCCCATACAAAAATATCCGGAAAATTTGGCTGCCAGGTACAAATACATCCGTTGTCTGATATGCTAATATTTAAGGCACAAGGAAAGGTTGTTGCTATCAAAATTGCATAATTTTAAGAAAATTTTCGCCTGAATGCAGCAAACGTTCTTGAAAAACTTATGTAAGGAGAGGACCTGATGGACAATACTACAAACAGTGCAGTCGAGAAAAAAGCATTAAGCCGTGTACCCAAAGAACAACGCCAGTCCTGGTATAGTATCGCTTTTATCTGGATCGGCACGATGATCTGCATCCCCATGCTAATGGTTGGCGGCCTGCTGTCTGCCTCCATGACCTTTGGCAAAGTGCTGCTGGCCTGTTTCCTGGGCTTTGCGATCTGCAGCGTCTTAATGATCATGGTCGGTATGCAGGGCACCGACCTGGGGCTTCCTTCCAGCATGTGCGGTACCAAGGCATTTGGTGACCGCGGCTCCTCCTACCTGCTGAGCGTCTCCATTTTCATCGGACAGATGGGATGGTTCGGTATTCAGACCGCTACCTGCGCAACAGCGTTTGTTACGTTGATGGGCTATTGGAACATCAACTTCCCCTTCTGGCTGTCCTGCCTTATCTGGGGTGCCGTGATGCTGGTCACCGCCGTCTATGGCTTCAAGCTCATGAAGTGGCTGAACTACATTGCAGTTCCGGCCCTGATCGCCATGTGCCTTTATGGCATGATCCATGCGATCACCACCACAGGTTGGAGCAACATTATGGCTGTCCAGCCTGATCCGAATAACACGATGGGACTGGCCCCGGCTGTTTCGCTGGTCATCGGCTTGTTTGCGGTAGGTGCGACCACGAACCCCGACTATACCCGTTACGCAAAGAGCCGCGGTGCGACTGTGATGGCAACGGTGCTGGGCGTTATCCCCGCTGCTGTTCTCATGTTTATGGTCGGTTCGATCATGAGCTTGTCCGCTGGCACTTATGATATTACATCCGTATTCGCAAGCATGGGCCTTCCCGTTCTGAGCATGCTGGTTCTGATCCTGGCAACGTGGACCACGAATACCGGCAATGCCTATACCTCCGGCATGGCAGCTATGAAGGTGTTCAACCTCAAGGACGAGCGGCGTCCCCTGGTCACCATGCTGTGCGGTGCCGCCGGAACTATTATGGCCATGGCAGGTATGGCAGACGCCATGCAGGGATTTATCAATATTATTTCCGCTCTGGTTCCCCCAATCATGGGCGTTGTTATCGCTGACTACTGGATCATCGGCAAAGGCAAGCCCGAAAACTGGCATCCCGTTCGCGGTTTTAACTGGTGCGGCATTATTGCATGGGCATGCGGCTGTGTCGTTGCGCTGTTCTTCAGCTTCTTCAGTCCGGCGCTGGACGCGGTCATCGTTGCCGGCATTTTGTATCTGATCCTCTATCCGCTGTGCGGCAAGGGTACCATGGGCGGCCAGGGCGAGATCACATTGGACGAGATCGAAGCAAACCTGAAGTAAACAAGTCCCATCATTTGTGCATTGTTTCATAACAATGAAATAAAAAATATAGGAGGAACGAATATGTATAGTCTCGACGGAAATGGCATTCGTAATATGATTTATGGTGCAACGATCTTCGGCGGCGGCGGTGGCGGCGCTTGCGAAAGCGGTGAAATGGCGCTGGATCAGTTCAAAGAGGATCACGGCATTGCGGACGATGCTGATGTCATGGTTCAGGTAATGGCTCCTGAAGAGATGGTCGATGCTGGCTATGCCTGCTGTACGGCAGCGATGGGCGCACCTACCAAGTTCAAGGAAGTCCGCATCGCCCCTTACATCAACGGCTCTTTCGATCACCTGTGCAAGATGGCGGACGAGAAGCGCAAGTCCATCGACTATTCCATTGCGGTTGAGATCGGTGGCTTTAACACTCTGGTTCCTCTGCTGGTTGCTATGGAAAAGGGTATTCCGTTCATCGACGCAGACGGAACCGGTCGCGCTGTGCCGGCTCTGGATACGCTGCTCCTGCACATCAATGGTCTGCAGACCTCTCCGTTGGCCATGTCCGACAACAAGGGCAACCGCGTGTCCATCGAACTGGAGAATGCCAGAGATGCCGTGATGGGTGAAACCATCGGCCGCAACCTGTGCGTTGCCTTCTCCCAGATGGGTGGTCTGTCCGGTTGGATGGTAAGAAAGAACGATATCGTCAACAACCTGCCCGTTAACAGCGTTACCAAGTGCTGCCGTGTGGGTGAGGTCCTGCGCAGCGCGACTTCTTCTGCGGGCATCTTTGATAAGCTTGCAGCCGCAGGTCTGGAGTGCAAGGAAATCGGCCGCGGCGTTGTCACCAACGTACATAACGAGCAGGCATCCGGCTTTGACAAGGGCTTTGTCGAGATCACCGGCGCCGATGGGACCAAGTGGACGACCCACTTCCTGAATGAGAATCTTATCCTCGAAGAAACTTCTCCCGATGGTGTCACTAAGACGCGCATGACCGCACCTGACATCACCTGCTATATCAATACGGACACCTGCGCACCTCTTTCCAATGCCGATATCGTCGGAAAGAACGGTGAAATTCTGGTCAAGAATGTCGCCGTGGGTGTTATGAAGGTCGACGAGAAATGGTGGAGAAGCGATCTGGCCTATTTGCAAAAGATCTGGACCCGTTACTTCAAGATTCTGGGCAAGCCTGACCAGCAGATCGTTAAGTACGAGTAATCTGACACCTGCTTGTAAAAGGGGAGGGCACATTTGTGCCTTCCCCTTTTCAAAACACGAATGCCACACTTTGATACAGACATGATAGGAGATGAATTTTAAGCCGATGCTGAAAAAAATCCTTAACGAATTTATGCGGATCGCCGCAGTTCCTAGACCTTCCCACCACGAAGAACGAATTGCCGAATACCTGTGCAGATGGGCAGAAACTCATAATCTATGTTATGCGGTGGACGGGATAGGCAATGTGATCATTGAGAAAGCCGCTGCTCCTGGATATGAAAAAGCACCACGGGTGATCCTGCAAGCCCATATGGACATGGTCTGCGTGGCCGCAGAGGGCGTAGCCTTCGATCCTATGAAGGACGCGATCAAGGTCGTAAATGATGGCCAGTTTATTTCCGCAGATGGTACCAGTCTTGGCGCCGATGACGGGATCGGCATTGCGATCGCGCTGGTTCTGCTTGCGGACAAATCTATTGTGCATGGTCCAATGAAGGCCTTATTTACCGTTAACGAAGAGGACGGCATGTCCTCCGGCGCAATTGACTCCAAGTATCTCGACGCAGAGTATCTCATCAATTTGGACTGGGAATGGCTTGGCTCTCTTTGCAATTCCAGCGCCGGCGGCGACTTTATGGCATTTACCCGCCAGTATAAGCACTGCGCGGCAAAGAGCGAATGGGCCGCACTGAAAATCGAGATTACCGGACTGTTGGGCGGTCATTCCGGCGTTGACATTCATAAAGGACGTGCGAATGCGCTGATCTGTGTCAGCCGGCTGCTGCAAGAACTGAATCACGCACGCATCGAGTATCAACTGGCATCCTTTTGCGGAGGCCAGGCTAGAAACGCAATTCCCGCTTCTGCAGAAGCAAAGATCCTTGTTTGCCCCGAAGCGCTCGATCACGTCTACAGGCTTTTGGAAAGCTATTCCGCTGAGCTCACCGCCGGATTTGGTGAAATTGAGCAAAGTATGGTTTTCCGCTGGGCACCTCTTGAGGAGAAGATTTCTCATGTTGTTCCGTCTGCGGACGCCAACGCCCTATTGGATCTGCTCCTGACGCTGCCTGATGGTATCCATACAATGAGTCCTTATGTCAAAAACCTTACTGAAAGCTCCCAAAATCTCGGGCTCCTGACCGTAGCAAATGGTGAGATCCGTCTGGCCGCCATGTCCCGGAGCTGCGCGGCATACCGGGCCAAGGAGTTGCTGTCCATCGATCGTACGATCGCCTCGGCTTTCGGGTTTGCATTTGAACAAGGTGAGCATTCCCCTGCTTGGGCGGTAAATCCCAAAAGCAGGCTAACTCCGATCACCTGTCAGGTTTACAAAGAATTGACAGGTAATGACATGGTGGTAGAACCGGTCCATGGCGCACTGGAATGCGGTGCTTTTTTTGAAAAGAACCCCCACATTGACATGATCGCAATCGGCCCCTCTCTCTTTGATGTTCACACACCAAAGGAGCGCTGCGATCTTCACAGCGTTCAAGTAACGATGGAGCTCATGATCGGCGTTCTAAAAAAAATAAGCGAATAGTATTCAGACTTAATCGTTAGCGGAGTAATCCCAGTCAAAACAGTGCTGTCTCAAAATATCGTTGTGAACTAATCATTATCACGAAGCGGAGTAAGCTTCCGATTCTCCCCACCCCTCCGAATATATATTATATTGATGAAGGCCTCCGGGTAATTCCCGGGGGCCTTACTTTACATTTTGGAGGAATTTCGCTATGACCACGCCTATTCGCACCTGCTCACGCTGCGGCTGTACCGCCGAGAACCTGATCGAATTCCATGACCGCCTGCTTTGCCCGGACTGTCTGGAGGAAATGACCGAGGTCTGTGTCGACTGCGGCAACCGGTTCTGGAATCGAGAATGCCTGACCAACGACCACGGAGGCCCGATTTGCCCCGACTGCTGCGACCACAACTACACTCGATGCACCCGCTGCGGCAGCCTCATTTCCCTTGATAGCTGCTGGTATCCTTACGACAACGATGATCCCTATTGCAGCGACTGCTGCTCCGACATCGAGAACAGTCCCATTCATGACTACTATTTCAAACCCCGTCCCATCTTCTACGGCACCGGGCCCCGCTTTTTCGGCGTGGAGCTGGAGATCGACGGTGCCGGTGAGGACAACGAGAACGCCTTGGCGCTGCTGAACATCGTCAACCGAAAGCACTCCTTTGCCTATTGCAAGCACGATGGCAGTCTGGACGACGGCTTTGAGATCGTCACGCACCCCATGTCGCTGGAGTATCAGCTCCACGAAATGCCCTGGGCCGATGTGCTGAATAAAGCTGCCAGTATGGGCTACCTGTCCCATCAGGCAGGCACCTGCGGCCTGCATGTTCATGTGTCCCGGAAAGCCTTCGGGGATAGCCATGATGCCCAGGACAGCGCCATCGCCCGTGTGTTGTTCTTCGTAGAATGCCACTGGCGAGAGCTGCTGCGGTTCTCTCGCCGGACGCAGCGCCAGATGGATCAGTGGGCTGCCCGATACGGCTATCGCGACCGGCCTGATG
>ERZ773208.2237-NODE-2237-length-13507-cov-3.535757_pt1 | contig 13507 bp, 11 predicted proteins | sample MGYA00581006_ERZ773208 | MGnify/ENA primary metagenome ERZ773208 (study PRJEB29015, sample SAMEA2737793) | human gut metagenome | biome: human gut; feature: human-associated habitat; material: faeces | place: China | collected 2012 ... | reverse complement strand
TCGAACCTATGACCCTCTGCTTGTAAGGCAGATGCTCTCCCAGCTGAGCTAAGATTCCATTTCGTTGCTCTCGCAACCGACCTGTTCAGTATACAATGCGTGTCCCACTTTGTCAACACGTTTTTTGATATTTTTGTAAAAATTTTGTATGCAATTAGAACAATAATAGCAAAAAGCAGGAAATTACAGGGCTTTCTTTACACTGATAGCCTTCATGGGGCACATTTCCTGACAACAGAAGCAGGAGATGCAGCCTTTTCTCTTGAATTTCGCCTTGCGATTTTCGATTCTGATGACATGTGCCGGACAGCTTTCCGCACATTTTCCGCATCCCACGCATTTCTCCGGGGTCAGCTGCGGATAGGATTTCAACAGTCGGGAAGCCACGAACATGAAAGGCTTGCGTAAAAATTTCGGCACACCGTTGGTAAAATCTAATTTTATGGTATCCGGCTTCTGAAAAGGAGATAAGCCTTCCGGAACCGGATCTCCCACAAGCGCCAACTCCTTAGGGCGAGCCAGACCTTTTTCCAGTGCCTGACGCAGCATGACGATCTCTGTAGGTTCTAATCCCATAAGTTTTGCGGCGAAGCAGTCCTGGGTATAGAAATCTTTTGCCGCCAGCAGCATATGCAAAGGATGCGAAGTGCCGCCGGTGGGACCGTTACCCTCCATGGCATCAATGGCGTCAATGACGGTGAGATTGGGAGCTACGGTCTGAGCCAGTTCTAAGAGCATGTTGGAGAAATCTTCGATCTCCGGCCAGCGGTAGTGCATCTGGGGCTTTTCCAGACCGGGGATGGTGCCGAAGAGATTCTTGATGCCGCCGGAATAGCCGGTCATGGCATGGGTCTTCAGTTTACAGATATTAATGATATAATCGGCTTCCACGATAGGAGTGATCAGGTGGAAACTGTGATTTTTAAATCCTGCCGGACAATTTACGGTCTGTGCGGAAAAGTCCATGTTGAGTTCAGCACCTTCGCCCAGAGTATCCATGCCGCATACGTGATATACGTGTTTCATGGCTTCGGCATTGTAGAGACCGCCGGAACTTTCCGCAATGGTGATGTGCTGCATGCCCTGCTCTCGCAGCCACCTGATCACAGCTTTTATGACCAGAGGGTGGGTCGTGGCGGGAAAATCCGGGGATTTCGCCATGACGAGATTCGGCTTGATGACGATCTTCATCTCCGGGCGCAAGTCTGCGGCGATGTTCAAAGCCTCCATACTTTTGCAGATGGCGGGATAGATCAGTTCTTCGTTATATTCCGGTACGATGTGTAATGTCTGTATCATAATGACCTCTAAAGTGGTTTATTTTCTATAATAGTACATGAATTTACTTGTTTTTTCAATGCTTCCGTGCTATACTACGAAATGTTGTTGAGATTTGATGGAAGAAATCAGAAGCGCATCGCAATGATTTCTTTTTTTGTGCTAAAAAGGAGTATTTTGTGAGTTATTTTTTGGAAAATGAAGAAGTGGAAAAAGTAGAAGAGGTAAAGGAGCAGGACGGTATCGCATCGATCGAGCCGTTGTTGGATAACCGTATCGTCCGTGCGATTCGTGAGATGGGTTTTGAGAAGCTGTCTCCGATCCAGGAGCAGGCGATTCCCTATTTATTACAGGGTGAGGACATTATCGGACAGGCACAGACCGGAACGGGCAAGACTGCTGCATTCGGCATTCCGGCGATCCAGCACATCAATCCGGATGTGAAAAAGTTACAGACCATTATCTTGTGCCCCACCAGAGAACTGGCGATCCAGGCAGCGGAAGAACTGCGGAAGATCGCAAAATACATGCACGGCATTAAGGTGCTGCCGGTCTACGGCGGACAGGATATCAGCCGTCAGATTGCGGGACTGCGGGGCGTGCAGATCATCGTGGGAACCCCGGGACGTGTCATGGACCATATGCGCAGACGCACCATTAAGCTGGATCTGGTGAACATGGTGGTACTGGATGAAGCGGATGAGATGCTCAACATGGGCTTCCGTGAGGATATGGAGCTGATCCTTGGTCAGATCCCCGGAGAGCACCAGACCGCTCTGTTCTCCGCGACCATGCCGAAGCCGATCCTGGAGATCACAGACCGTTTCCAGAACGATGCGAAATTAGTAAAGGTGGCAGCGCAGGAGCTGACCATTCCCCTGGTATCCCAGAAATTCTACCGTGTGAAAAATCAGGACAAGGATGCCGCCTGCGTAAGACTGTTAGAGTATTATCAGCCGAAGCTGACCCTGATCTTCTGTAATACGAAGAAAAAGGTGGACGAGCTGTCGGATTTATTAAAGGAGCAGGGATTCCAGGCGGAAGGACTGCATGGAGATCTGTCCCAGGCGCAGCGTGACGCGGTCATGAAGCGTTTTCGTAACGGTGGAACCAGTATCCTGATCGCTACGGATGTGGCAGCCAGAGGTATTGATGTGGATGATGTGGAAGCTGTCATCAATTACGATATTCCGCAGGATATCGAGTACTATGTGCACCGTATCGGCAGAACCGGCCGTGCCGGCAGAAAGGGCAGATCCTTCACTTTTGCCAACAGCAGGGAGATCTACAAGATCCGCGAGATCGAGAGAGTCTGCCACACCACCATCACGGAGAAAAAGCTTCCCGGTGCTGCGAAGGTGCTGAAAGCGAAAGCAGACAAATATCTGAACAGGGCATGGGAATTGCATGAGCATGAAGACATCGAGCTGATGAAGAGCTTTTTACAGCGGAAGATAGAAGAGGAAGGCTGTGATGCACTGGAGCTGGCAGCAGCCATGCTGAAATTACAGGTCGGTGACAAGGGCGAGGAGATCGCTGCAGATGAATATACAAAGCGTGGCAATCGTTTCGGGGACAGAGACAGGTCCGTCAGAGGCGGTGGTGAAGGCCGCAGCTTCGGCAGAGGAGACGGAAGACGGAGATTCGGCCGCGGTGACAGAGACCGCAGAGAGGATGGAAGCACCGGTTCCGGTGAGGGTAGAAGACGCCGCAGAAGTGACAGTCGCGAAGACGGAAGAAAATGGAACGACCGCGACAGGAAAAACGCAGATCATAAGCCCTCCGCAGACAGAGCAGAGAGAGAAGCAAAAAAGAGAAAGAAACGGGAAGAGCCGGGCATCGGTAACAGCTTCCCTAAGAGAAAACGATCTTAATTTAATGAGATAACTTGTAGATTTGCCGCAAAAGCCGCAGTTGTGCTTTTGCGGCAAATCGTGTATAGTTAGGGAAGAATGCATAGGTACTAACAGAAAGGTCTGCGGTATGAAAACACTGAAAAAACAGATACCATATATTTTGCTGGGAGCGACGCTTCTGCTCCTGCTTGGCCTAAATATCATCAGCCAGGATCACTGGCTGGATTCCGATATGGCGGCGGAGATGATCTTTTCCCGGATCCTATCCGAAGAACACCACATTTTTTCCACGACAAACTGGTATTATTCCACGGAATTCCGCGTGTTGTATACACAGCTGATCATGGGGCCGCTGTTCCGGATCTGCAGCAACTGGCATGTGATCCGTACGATCACGAACCTGGTATTTTACGGGCTGATGCTGGCTTCCTATTATTATTTTATGAAGCCGTTAAAAGTATCTCGCGGACTTACGGTGTTAAGCTCCTGTCTGCTACTGTTGCCTTTTTCCGAGACCATGATGACGCATATGCAGATGGGCAATACCTACATGTCCCATGTGATCCTGGTGCTGTGGTTCTTCGGTATGTATCTGCGGTTGTGTAGCGGAGAATATCGTGCAAAACGTAAGGTCAGCCTGTGGATATTCTATGTGTTGCTTGCTATCGTCTGTGGAATGTCCGGCGTGCGTTACCTGCTGGCATTGCAGTGCCCTCTGGTACTGACTTCCTTTTTCTATCTGCTGGGTGGTGAGGAATTTCAGAGTTTCCGAGGAGAGATGACAAAGGAGAATTTCGGGAAATTATGGCGCACCGACCGGATGAAGTATTTTCTGTACAGTCTGGCAGGAGCCTTTTTCGCAGTCGTGGGATATGGTATCAATGTGGTATGGATCAGTCACAGATACGTCTTCCAGACTTATGGCGCGACGAATTTCATTGCGTTATATCATGGGGTATTGTTTGAACGCATTCAGAATGCGCTTGGTTGCCTGCTGATGCTGTTTGGTTATATTCCGGATAAGGGATTTTTATCCCTGCGCGGAATCGTGACCATGGTGGCCTTCGTGATGCTTGGTATCTACGGATATGTGACGGTGAAACATGGAAAAATGCAGAGCAGAAACGGACTTCGCAGCCTGGTCACACTTTTCGTGAAGGTGAGCTTCCTGCTGAATCTGTTCGTATTTATCTTTACCACCAGTACCATGGTGCCGCGGTATTATATCACGATCTTCATTTTCGCCCTGCCGGTATTGTGCTTTTATCTGGAAGAGGAAAAAATGCCCTTTGACAGATTTGCGGTGACGGCACTGCTTACCGTCTGCCTGCTCCTTGGAACGGGGAAAACGGTGATGTCTTTCCTGACGGTGGACAAGAACGAGACGAAGCGTCCAGTGGCGGAATTCCTTGCGGGGAACGGATATGATTTCGGCTTCGCTACTTATAATAATGCCAATATCATCACGGAGCTTACGAATGGTGAAGTGGAGATCGGCAACATCGGAGATCCCGAGCACCTGGAGTATTTCAAGTGGTCTTCGCCTATGAAATATTATGAGGAAGGGTATCATGCCGGGGAGACATTCCTGCTCCTGACGGCGGAGGAGTGTGCGGAATATGCAGAGGCTCCGGCATTAAAGCAGGGCGAAAAGGTATATGAGGACGGCAGTTATACCGTCTATGCATTCGACAGCACGGAGGAGCTGATGAACTGTGCTGTGGCGAGATAATAATGACAGAGATTTTGTATATTGCGGACGATATTGGCACCCGGCACTGGCCGCAACGGGACAGAACGGTTTGGGGACTGGCTGGTTGGAGAATCTGGTGAGACACAGGGATGTCGGTACTTTTTGAAAAAGGATAACGTCTGCGGAAAGGTTGTAAGTATGAGAATCGGAATGGGATATGACGTACACCGTCTGGTGGAGGGAAGAGACCTCATCATCGGCGGCGTGAAAATACCTTATGAAAAGGGACTTTTGGGACATTCGGATGCGGATGTCCTGCTCCATGCGATCATGGATGCGCTGTTGGGAGCAGCGGCGCTGGGGGACATCGGGAAACATTTCCCGGATACAGATCCCGCATACAAGGGTATTTCTTCCATAAAATTGCTGGAAAAAGTGGGCGAGCTGCTGGAAGAAAATCATGTGTTTATCGAAAATATCGATGCGACGATCATTGCACAGGCACCGAAGATGCGCCCGCATATCGATACCATGCGGGAAAATATCGCGAAAGCCCTGCTGATCGATGTGGGACAGGTCAATGTGAAGGCTACCACGGAGGAAGGACTGGGATTCACCGGCAGCGGAGAGGGAATCTCCTCTCAGGCAATCTGTCTGGTGACTACGCCGTTTGATCTTACGGCACAGGCGATGCAAGGGGGATGTGGAAGCTGCGGTGGATGCCCGAAGAGCTGATAATTTCGGAAAATAAGAACTTGACAAATAGGTCGATAGGATATAGACTTTAATTAGAACGAGGTCTGTATACTATCGACCTTTTATAATGTGATGAGTGCAAAAAAGCCAATAGGATTGCATAATTGGCAAGTGCTGGATTAAGAAGGATACAAGGAGGAATGGGAATGTATCAGATGACGGAGACAGAATACAAATTTGCTGAGCTGATCTGGGAGGAGGAACCCATCGGTTCCGGAGAACTGGTAAAACAGTGCGCGGAGAAGTTCGGCTGGAAGAAATCCACTACCTATACGTTTATTAAAAAGCTTTGTGAGAACGGTATTTTCAAAAATGAGAATGCCATCGTATCTTCCGTATTGAATAAGGAGGAATACCACAGAGCCCAGGGGGAGGCTTTCGTGGAGAAGGCCTACGGCGGTTCGCTGCCGAAGATGATCGCAGCATTTATCCAGAGCAAGAAGCTCAGCGCAGCGCAGATCGCTGAGATCGAAGCTATGATCGAGGATTATAAGAGGTGACGGAGGAGATTGGATGAGGGAGATTTTAGAGAAGGTATTTGGGATCGTTTGTAACTTGAGCCTGGTGGGAAGCTATTGCATTTTGCTGGTGCTGGTGGCGAGACTGGTGCTTCGCAGGGCTCCCAGATGGTGTTCTTATCTGTTGTGGGGGATCGTGTTTCTGCGCCTGTGCTGCCCGGCATTTCCGCAGACACAGATCAGCCTGATCCCACAGCGGCTGGTAACGGAACAGACGGTGAGCACCGCACTGACAGCATCCGGAGAAAAAGCAACCTTGGAAAATCCGACCGCGGAAGCAATACAGATTTCAGGCATGACGGAGCAGATCGATAGTGGCGATGGCAGTCAGCCGGAGGCACTTTCGCAGGAGTCCTCTATGGTAACCGGACAGACAGGAATGTCTGCAACGAGCGGTCCAACCAAGGAAATGTTTGCAATTCACAGCACACAGATGCTGAAAACACTGGCGGGAATCGTGTTACCGTACTTGTGGCTGATCGGGTTTGTTGGGTTTGCCGGTTATCATCTGTTTTCCTATCTGCGGATGTATTACCGTCTGCGTCAGCCGGAAAATGGCGTTCATAAAGTAGAAGAAGGAATATGTGAGATTAAGGGGGGACACCTTTCTTTTGTCATGGGGATCCTGCATCCGACCATTTATCTGTCGTCGGAGCTTGCCGGGGAGAGCAGAGAGGTAGTGTTGTGCCATGAGAGGGTGCATTTGCAGAGAAGAGACTATCTGATCAAACCGGCAGTGCTTTTTATCTGTTGTGTGCATTGGTTCAATCCCTTGGTGTGGCTGGCATTTTACCTGATGAATATGGACTGTGAGATGTCCTGCGACGAAAAAGTGGTAAAGCTTTTGGGAGAGGAAAGCAAGAAGGTCTATTCTTATACACTGTTGGAGGAAGCCAGCGACGGCAGGTGGAGAAAATACCGTGGTGGTACGATCTGCGCGCTGTTATCCTTCGGAGAGGATCATGTGAAGAACCGGATCCGTCATGTGCTGGATTATCACAAGCCTCCGTTCTGGATCCTCATCGGTGCGGTGGCGGTGATCGGAGCACTCATCATCTGCCTGTGTAGTAATCCGGGAGGAAACCGCAGTGAGGAAAAACTGCCTACGGAAGCTACGCCGTCTGCCCAGAATGAGCCGGTGGATATCAGTGATACGGAGTATTCCGATGAGGCTGTCTGGACGCAGGAAGAATGGGATATTTATGCGGAAAAGCTGTCGTATGTAACGTTTGAGACACGCTCCGATTTCTCAGAATTTTATTCCCCCGAGCGGATCGAGAGTACTCATTCCTTTGCACAGGAGAAGGGATGGTATGTGAATCACAGAAGGTATGCCGGGAGTCCTGCAAGCTGGGAAATGTTCCAACTCAGCCGTCTGGAGGAGCGACTCGGGTCGGAGGATCACAGATTCTACGAGGATTATAAGGACCCTGTGACGGCAGCAAAGCAGCTCCTTTCGCTGGGAAAGGGTACCGGTGAGGTGACGGAAGTCCTCTACGAGGCGGCAAGACAGTATCCGCTCTATAGTGATGACCGTATGGGAGAAGGATCGGTGGTCAATGTAGAGTATACCTTTGCGAAGGATGGTTCGATGATCGAGATTCCCATGGTGTTGGCGGAGGAGAGCCAGCAGATCTGGCTGTTATCCACCGGAGATGTGAGTGCGGCATCCGGACAGAAGATCGGTCCGCTCCCGGGAGAGCAGTCCGCCCGGAGAGTCTATGTGGAATACGAAGCGTATTCTCCGGAAAATATGCCGGCGGGCCAGTATACGGAGTATCTGGAGACGAAGATCGGAAGCTATTCCGGTTCCGGTATTCATATTCAGGTGTCCAGCTGCGGAATCTATGTGATGTATAATCATACCTTCCGGTGTGTGTCTGCGGATGGCATCCCGGAAAATATGGCATCGGCTGCAATCTGTGACCGGACTTACTACTGTACTTCCAACGCTTATAACGAGAAGGTGCAGGAGGACAGCAGTATCGGCTGGATGGGCAGCAGGGTATTCTATATGACAGAAGCAGCAGAGTATTTACAGGAGGACGGGAAACCTACACTGTATACGGTGAAGAACTGCAGCCTGGCAGGTGATACCGGATGGGAATTGACCGGGGAAGAAACGGCAGAACCTGTGCTTCCGTTTTCCATGAAAGTACAGAATGGTTTCGTGACGGTCTATAACGGCAACGGAGCACTCTATCAGCAGTATTCTATCAGTGGTCTGGACGCCGGAGCCGACAGACTGGATCAGGTGTCAAGGGACCGGTATGCCGTGGAATGGCGGGAGGATATTTTATCTCATCCCGGTATGGTATGCGATGTATCCCAGAGAACTTTTTCTGAGACCTATGCGTTGATCGATCTGGATGGAGATGCGGCAGCAGAGCGGATCACACTACAGACAGACGCCTGGAAGAACGTAGAAGGTAACAGCCCGGTGAATTACACCTTCGGAGTGGAAGGTAACAATGTAGACCGCCATGCAAGACTGTTGGACAACAGCATTCTCGCCTACAGTCCGGATGGGGAGCAGATCGTGATCGCACTGTATGAGACCGGAGATGATGCAAAAGCGAGAACCGTATTCTTCACCTACGATGGGGAAAAATTACAGGAGACCGGAAGTCTGCAGGCGGACATCCGACGGTGCCAGTACTGGATCCTGGATGCGGCACCGGAGGGAAAGTGGGTGCTGCTGGAAGAATAAAATATGTCACTGAATGAATACGTGAGGGAAACCTTGGAAAAAGCTGTAATGTAGGAAACTCTAGGGTTGACAAAACCCGTATTTTTGCATATCTTATTTAGTAGGAATTATCATATATGTAGTAAAGGCATGGAGCAGGAAAAGTACTTTTCGGTGGGACGCCAGAGAGAAGCTGTTAGAAGCTGGGAGCGGCTTTCGTCTGAGGAAAAGGAAGTGCGCCTGTGAGCTGATCCGGGGAACGTTAACAGTAATCAGTATCCGGATCCGGTGAGCACCCGTTATGTGCATGGCGCCATAGGCGCCGGAGTGAAGGGCATCGTCCCTTAAGTAGAGTGGAACCGCGGATAAATTCGTCTCTAAGAGAAGAGTTTGTTCGCGGTATTTTTTTCGAGGTGAGAACATGGGCATCATCAAAAATTTAAAAGAAGAAGTCCGTATTATCAAGGAACGCGATCCGGCGATCCATTCCTCCATGGAGGTTCTTTTGTATCCCAGTTTCAAGGTCATGCTCCATTACAGACTGGCGCATAAGCTGTATCTGAGCGGACATTATTTCTGGGCGCGGTATATCTCCCAGCGGGGCGTGCGCAAGACCGGCATCGAGATCCATCCCGGTGCACAGATCGGCAAAGGATTTTTCATCGATCACGGTAACGGTGTCATCATCGGTGAGACCACCATTATCGGCGACAATGTGACAATGTATCAGGGCGTGACCCTGGGCGGTACCGGCAAGGAGCACGGTAAGCGTCACCCCACCATTGGCAACAACGTCATGATCAGTGCGGGAGCGAAAGTCCTGGGGTCCTTCACCATCGGAGATAATTCGAAGATCGGTGCCGGAAGCGTGGTCTTAAGCGAAGTGCCGCCCGGATCTACGGTGGTAGGTGTGCCGGGACGCGTGGTGAAGCGCAACAACGCAAGTCTCCCCCAGGAGACCATGAACCAGACAGACCTCCCTGATCCGGTGCGGGAGGATATCACGGTATTGCAGCGTGAGAATTCCGAACTGACCAACCGGGTACTGGAAATGGAAGATGAATTAAAGCAGCTGCGCAGGCTGGTGGTAATGAGTGCGGAGACCGGGGAACAGCCCCAATCTGCAGAAAATGACAAGACAGTGTGATAAAATAAAGATATATCATTGCAAAAATCGCAATTAGGAAAGGATAAACAATGAGCATTCAAATCTACAACACCTTAAGCAAGAGAAAAGAAGAATTCAAGCCCTTAGAGCCCGGCAAGGTAAAAATGTATGTCTGCGGACCTACCGTATACAACCTGATCCATATCGGAAATGCCCGCCCTATGATCGTATTTGATACCGTGCGTCGTTACATGGAATACAAGGGATATGAAGTGAACTATGTATCCAACTTCACGGATGTGGACGATAAGATCATCAAAAAAGCTAACGAAGAGGGCGTTGAGCCCGGCGTGATCTCCGAACGCTACATTGCAGAGTGCAAAAAAGACATGGAGGGCATGAACATCAAGCCCGCTACCAAGAACCCCAAGGCTACCGAGGAGATCGGAGGTATGTTGGACATGATCCAGACCCTGATCGATAAGGGACATGCTTATGTTGCTGCAGACGGTACCGTATATTTCCGTACCAGAAGCTTCAAGGACTACGGTAAGCTTTCTCATAAGAATCTGGATGATCTCCAGTCAGGATTCCGTTCTCTTAAGGTATCCGGTGAGGATCAGAAGGAAGATCCGTTAGACTTCGTGCTTTGGAAACCAAAGAAAGAGGGCGAGCCGTCCTGGCCGTCACCGTGGTGCGACGGACGTCCTGGCTGGCATATTGAGTGTTCTGTTATGGCGAAAAAATACCTTGGTGATGAGATTGATATCCATGCAGGCGGAGAAGACCTGATCTTTCCTCACCATGAGAACGAGATTGCACAGAGTGAATGCTGCAACGACAAAATCTTTGCAAAATACTGGATGCACAATGCATTCTTAAATATTGATAACAGAAAAATGTCCAAGTCTCTTGGAAACTTCCGTACTGTTCGTGAAATCAGTGAACAGTATGACCTGCAGGTGCTTCGTTTCTTCATGCTGAACGCACATTACAGAAGTCCGTTGAATTTCAGCGCAGATCTGATGGAAGCTGCAAAGAATGCATTAGAGCGTATCACAGATGCAGCAGCAAACTTAAAGGACAGAAAAGCAGCAGCACAGACAGACACAGCAACAGATGCAGAGAAAGAACTGCTTGCACAGGCACAGGAATTCGTAAAGAAATTTGAAGAAGCTATGGATGATGATTTCAACACAGCAGATGCACTGGCAGCAATCTTTGAACTGGTTAAATTTGCAAATACAAATGTATCAGAGGCAAGTTCCGCAGAATTTGCAGGAGCACTTCTTGACACAATGGTGAAATTATGCGATGTACTTGGTCTGAAGGCTGTGAAAACAGAAGAAATCCTTGATAAAGAAATCGAAGACCTGATCGCAGAGCGTCAGGAAGCAAGAAAAGCAAAGAATTTCGCAAGAGCAGATGAGATCAGAGATGAGCTTCTGGCTAAGGGAATCATCCTTAAGGATACCCGCGAGGGAGTAAAATGGAAACGAGCTTAAATGATATGAGTGAAACAAACGGACTTAATGAAGAGAATTTGAGTAGTTTGAAAGGCATGCTTCATCAGTTGTTTCATTTGGAAGATAAAGACTTGCGAACCTATTCTCCGCTGACATTGGCGTATATCGGAGATGGCGTCTATGAACTGGTGATCCGCACGATCCTTGTAAAAAAAGGCAACTGTCCGGTAAATCAGCTTCACAGAAAAGCCAGCAGTCTGGTTAAGGCAGGAACTCAGTCTTCCATGATGGAAGTAATCGAGCCCATGCTTACAGAGGAGGAACACAGCGTTTACAGAAGAGGAAGGAATGCTCATTCTCCTACAATGGCTAAACATGCAACCATGGCAGACTACCGCAGGGCAACAGGATTTGAAGCTCTGATGGGCTATTTATATTTAAAAGATGATTTCAGCAGGATCATAGAACTGGTCCGTGCAGGGATTGGAGAGGATAAGATATGAGTGAACAGATAGAAGGACGCAATGCGGTTCTGGAAGCGTTTCGTTCCGGCAAATGTGTAGATAAGCTTTTTATCCTGGACGGATGCCAGGACGGACCGGTCCGCACTATTGCCAGAGAGGCAAGAAAAAAAGATACGATTATTAACTATGTGGCAAAAGAACGTCTGGATCAGTGCGGGATCAGAAAACAATATGAAAATACCGGGCTTGAACCGTGTATAGAAGAAATCATAAAGGACATTTTGTGTAACGAAGGAAAGGAGAAACAGATGTTAAAGAAAATTGGATTTATTGGCGTTGGCATTATGGGAAAATCCATGGTGCGCAATCTGATGAAGGCTGGTTATGAGGTTTCTATTTATACCAGAACAAAGTCAAAGGTGGAGGATGTGATCGCAGAGGGCGCTGTATGGTGTGATACAGTGGCAGACTGCTCCAAAGGCAGAGATGTGGTCATTACCATTGTTGGATATCCTAAGGATGTAGAGGAAGTATATTTCGGGGAAAATGGTATCCTTGAAAATGCAGATAAAGGCACTTATGTGATCGACATGACCACTACAAGCCCGAAGTTGGATCAGCAGATCTATGAGGAAGCAAAGAAGCGGGGGCTTCATGGCTTAGATGCCCCTGTAACCGGCGGTGACAGCGGTGCAAAGGCGGGAACACTGACAATTTTAGTAGGCGGTGATAAAGAGGACTTTGATACCTGTCTGCCTGTATTTGAGGCAATAGGAAAGGCTATCAACTACGAAGGAAAGTCCGGAAACGGACAGCACACCAAGATGTGTAATCAGATCGCCATTGCTGGTGCTTTAGCAGGTGCGTGTGAAGCTATGGTCTATGCAAAGAATGCAGGACTGGACGTAGATGTAATGCTTAAATCTATTTCCACAGGTGCTGCAGGAAGCGCCCAGATGAATAATGTAGCTTCCAAGGCAGCAAAAGATGACTATGCACCGGGCTTTTTCTTAAAGCATTTTATCAAGGATATGAGCCTTGCAGATGAGGAAGCATCCGAAAGAGGAACCAAATTAGATGTGTTAGAGGATGTTCTTGGAATTTGTAAAAAACTGGAAGAGGAAGGCATGGGAGATCTGGGAACCCAGGCGCTGATCAAGCATTATAAGTGGTAAAATACAGGTGCTCTGTCTGTGCAGAACAGGGTAATATAAGGTAAAAATATTGTAACAGAAAAAATCGACAGATGAAAACAGGACCGTTGTAAATAGACGTAGTAATAGTAAGAAGTTAGCTGCGTTTATGACAGGACGGTCCTGTTTTATTGTTGGTGTATGTGTACTATGCACATATAAATATAAAATACGACTTAAAAATTATACAAAAGTTCAGAATAACACAACAAAAGTTAGAATAACAAATGGAAAAATGCATAATAAAATTATATAATAACAACATCAGGAGTGAAAAGTTACGGTACATGCTATATGATCTGTAACGAAAACTCCAAAGAACGTGAGAAGCAGTTTTCAGACTGCAAAATTTATTTAAGTCCCGGTGAGACCGGGAACGATGTACCGGGAGGGTACATAGAAAAGGAGAGGTGTATATGAAAAAAAGATTTGCCATTCTGGAAAGCGGCACTCAGGAGCCGGCGGGTCAGAATTGACGGTGCCCCA
>ERZ773208.2236-NODE-2236-length-13516-cov-4.700022_pt1 | contig 13516 bp, 9 predicted proteins | sample MGYA00581006_ERZ773208 | MGnify/ENA primary metagenome ERZ773208 (study PRJEB29015, sample SAMEA2737793) | human gut metagenome | biome: human gut; feature: human-associated habitat; material: faeces | place: China | collected 2012 ... | reverse complement strand
GGGGTCGAGGGCGTAGAAGTCGCTCTCGGTCAGGTTTTCCGGGTCGGCGGTGGGGGAGATGCCCGCCACGCACACCCAGTGCCCGTAGGTGCTGCTGGTGGCAATGTGGGGGTAGTTCACCTCGTCCCAGCCGGAGGAAGTCAGGTGGTATTCATAAGTAGAGGTGCGGTTCGTGTGGCGCTTTACCCCGCTGACCGTGGTGTTTTTCAGGTGCACGATCACCGGATGCCCGGCGGAAAGCTCGCTGTACAGCTTCTTCAGGCACTCGGCGCGGGTGCCGGAGTACCCGGTGTAGCCCGCGGCCGACCACACCGCACCGTTCGACCACATCCCGCTGCCGGAGCACACCTTGCCGTCCAGAATGGTGCGGGCGTAGCGCAGCGCGTACAGGCTGCACTTGCCGGAGGTCTGGTTGCCGATGGAAAGAATGTGGCTGGTGTCGAAGCTGAGCAGCCGGATGCCGTTTTTCTCTTTCAGTTCAGCGGCGTGGGCATGGGGCAAAAAGGCGCACAGCAGCAAAACCAGCGCCAGAACTGCCGCCGCCAGCCGCTGTGCCGCGCGGGCGGGACAGTGTTGCATGGGTACTTCCTCCAAGTTCGTTTCAATCTGGACATGATTTTACCACTAAAACGTGGTGAAAATGTGTAAAAAGGCAAAATAATGGGGAAATACCCTCCCAGAGGGAGCTGGCGCGGCGCAAGCCGCGTCTGAGGGAGTTAACGCCTGCCAACACAACATATGTCCAAATTTAAGTGCTCCCGCACCCGGAAAAACTGCGCCGCCGGGGCAGGGAAAAGATGATTCTGTGAATTGTAGACAGACTTTATTCCGGAATATATCAGAACTGCAACAAACTCGACCTGTTTTCATCCATTTTCACGAAACTGCTTCGGGAAGTTTAGCGATATTCCCGATTGACAAAACCGTCAGGTGTCGGATATAATCAGGGCAGAAAGGCAACGATGGTTGCGAAAGCCTTTCGAGAAAAAAGAAACATATCCACAAAAAACGCTGATTGGAGGGATACCCCTATGAAGAAACTGTCAAAGATCGTCGCTCTGCTGCTTGCAGGCGCAATGGCTATGGTGATGCTTACCGCCTGTACCGGCGGCGGCAACACCGGCAGCAATCTGAAAGAGGATAAGGATGCCGAGGCTAAGGTTCTGAGCAAGTACAGCACCAGCGTAGCTAATAACAAAGAATTGAAAGATGAAGCAGAAAAGTTCTTGGACGAAAAACTCACTGTATCTGGCGGTATCGGTGGCTATAGATTCGTTCTTGACGGCAAAGTAAAGGGTAAGGACAAAGAGTATCTGACGGTTCTCGTAGCGGCGAACTTCTCCTATAATGACACGTTGCTGGGTGTTATTCTGGATGAGATCTCGAAGAAGGTCAAGACCGATGCGGATGTCAACATTAACCAGAACGGCACTTGGACGGACATTGGCGTTGTTGTTAAGAGCGACCCCAAGACCAAGCAGAGCTACATGGCAATTGCGTTCAAGGTCAAGAACCCCAACAAGAAGTGATCACACAATGTTTCCCCGGAGAGCACCCGCCCTCCGGGGCTTTTTTCTGTCTTGCTTGCGGTAAATGCCGCTTACCGTTGCGACCCCTCCCGTGAAAATGCGTTTGGAGCGCTCCGCAGAGCGCGACAAACGCGAAATAAAAATAATTCTTCCGCTGAATATGCGCAAAGCGCACGCGGCGCGCATTCCAAATCGTCCTGCCCCGCCCGGGCTTTTTTGCGCTCTGCCCAAAAATCCCGGCAAAAAACAGGCACACTTGCCATTGACGAACCCTGCCGCGCTGCTGTAAAATGAAAACAGAATGCCCCGTGCATCCGCATGGGCCCCTGCATTTTATAAAAGGAGCATTGCATGAAAAAGATCAAGCGTCTTGCGGCTGTTCTGCTGGCCGGTATCATGGCACTGGCACTGTTCACCGCCTGCAGCGACAGCGACCCCGGCAACCCCGAGTTTGATCCCAAGGTGGAAAGCGCCTATCTTGACGCGCTGAATAATACATTCGGGACGAGCTTTGAAAACGATGCCGACATCAAGAGGCTGGCCATCGAGCACATCGAGGAGAAACATGGCGCAGACAGCCTGACCGGCAGTGCACGCTGCAAAACAGAAGGCGACGAAAAGACCGTGGTGCGGCAGGTGCAGCTCTGCTTTGATACAAAAAGCAGCAAGCCGGATGCCTTTGTGCCGCTTTTCTACGAGGCCGCAGCCGCGCAAACCATCACGGCAAACCGGCTCAATGTTCAAGCCCTGCTCAACACCGTGAAGGATGAGCGTGGCGGCGCAGAGAAACACGGCATAACGCTGGAGCTTACCGCGCTGGGCGTCGGCGCAAAGACCATCGGCGGCAAGACCTATGTTGCCATCGGCTTTGAGCTGACCAACACCACCCCGTAGAACTGAACCCCACCCCGCCCCGAGGAGCACCCCGCTCCCCGGGGCTTTTTTTCGCCTTTTTGTGACAAACCCCGCCCGCTGTGGTACAATAAAAGGGTATCGAACTTACACAGAAAGGACGTTTCCATGCAGCTGTTTGAACTGGTCAGCCCACGGCTGTTCCGCCCGCTGGCGGGGCCCAACCGGGCGTTTTATGCAGAGCTTTTGCTGCTGCTCTGGGAGGAGTGCCGCCATACGGCAGATTACAGCATTTCCCGCGCCGAGGCCGTCTCTCGCGCCGAGGATTATTTTGCCGCACTGGCAAAGCCGCTGGCGCTGGATGCCGACGGCGCGGGCGATGAGGACGAGCAGCCCACCCGCGACCCCCACACGCTGGCGGTGGGCTTTTTGCTGCGTCTGCGCCGCACCGGCTGGCTGGAGGAGCAGCCCGGCAGTTATGAGAGCGAGCCGACCCTTGCCTTTATGCCGGAGGTCACCCCGCTGCTGGACGCGCTGGAAGAGATCCTGAACCCCCGGGTGGTCACCTACACCGGCAAGCTGTACAAGGCGTGGCAGCTGCTGGGCAGCATCGGGCAGGAAAAAAGCCCCTACGAGAACGTGCTGCGGGAGGTGGCGGCAGACCTTGAAACTTTGAACAAGTCCCTGCGCGCCCTCAACGCTTCCATCGGGCATTATATCGACCGCCTGACCCATAACCGCACCCCGCAGGAGGTGCTGGAACTGTTCGACCAGTACGAGGAAAAGGTGGTGGCGGCGGCGTACCATCGCTTTAAAACAAGCGATAACCTGTTCAATTACCGCGCCTATCTGGAAGAAGAACTGGACGACTGCGAGCAGAACCAGCTGCCGCGCTTAGCGCTGGACTACGCCCGGGTGGAGCGCTGCGCCCCCGGCGAAGCTGCGCCCCGGGTGCGTGCCCTCATCCAGCAGCAGCGGGACGCGCTGGAAGAGATGAGCACCCTGATGAAGGAGATCGACGCCAGCCACATCCGCTACCGCAAGCGGGCGGTGCAGCGGGCACAATTCCTGCTGCTCAGCGACCGCTCGGCGCAGGGCAGCGTCACCGCCCTGCTGCGCCGCTATGCGGAGGACATCCGCAGCCCGGAGCAGCTGTTTGAGCCGGACGACGGCCCGGTGGCGGCGCGGCTGCACCTGTACCCGGCGGCAGTGTTCGGCACAAAGCCGCTGTATCCCCCCGCCGCGCCCCGCACCGAAGCACCTCTTGCCCCGGTGCGCACCGAGCCCCTTGACCCCGACCGGCTGCGGCAGGAGCAGCAGCTGCTGCTGGACTACGCCCGCCTTGCCGTCACCGAGGAAAACGTGGCGCTGCTGGCGCGGCAGGCACTGGCCGCCCGCGGGCAGGTGAACGCCTCCACCCTTGTGGAGGAATACCCGAACGACTTTACAGGCATCATCGGCCTGCACACCTATTCCCAGTCGCCGCACCGGGAGTACGATATCACCCTGACCGGAAACTGGGTGGAGCGCGGCGGCTTCCGGTTTCAGGATTTTGTCCTGACCCGCCGCAAGGAGGTAAACACGGATGGCAACCATTGATCTGCTGGAAGAGACCGCAAACTATCTGCTCAACCACTGCTTCGTGCTGGGCTGCGTAGAGGAACAGCGGGCAAAATATCTGTATATTCAGGATCACCTCAACGAGGTGCGTGCGGTGTTCAAACCGCTGGGCTACGCGGTGCTTTTGTACCCCGCACCCATGCAGGCGGCGGCGCTGGTCAACGAGCACGAGGGCAGTCAGGCACGGCTGCTCAAGTACGAGAGCATTCTGCTGCTGGTGCTGCGGCTTTTGTATCTGCAAAAGCGGGAAAGCCTTGCCGCCAGCGCGGACGAGGTGCTGGTGACCGTAGAAGAAGTACAGGCCGAATTGCAAAAGATGAACCTGCCCCGCAAACTGGATCAGCAAACACTGGAAAAGCTCATGCGCACCCTGCGCCGGTACAATCTGGCGCGTCCGGTGGGACGGCTCTCCGGGCTGGATAGCCGCATCGAGGTATTTCCCACGGTGCTGCTGGCGCTGCCGGATGCCGACCTTGCGGATGCCGCTGCCGAGAGCGCCCGCACCCGCACCGAGCTTGGCCTGTACGAGCGCCCGGAGGGCGCAGACACCGAAGCAGGGGAGGGTGAAGCATGATCGAACTCAAACGCCTGAAACTGATCAACTGGCACAACTTTGAAAATACCACCTTCGACTGCGCCCGCCTGACCTATATGATCGGCGTGAACGCCGTGGGCAAGACCACCATTTTGGACGCCATCCGCTACTGCCTGACCACCAACCGCAACTTCAATGCGCTGGGAAATAAGAAAAGCGGACGCACCCTGCAAGGCTCTGTCCACGCCAAGCAGCGCGGCGAAAACGCCTACCGCCGCCCGGGGCATACCGTGGCGTATATCGGGGCGGAGTTCTGGGACAGCGTCAAGCACACCAGCTTTGTCATCGCGGTACGGGTGGAGTCCGAGGGCCCCATGCAGGAGCTGCACCCCGGCGACCAGACGTGGTACATCTCGGAGGACGGCATCACGCTGGAGCAGCTGCCCTTCATCGACCCGCGCACCGGTGCGCCCAGCGCCAAGGAGGACTTCAAGCCCGCCGAGGGACGGCTCTCCTACACCCGCAGCCCCAGCGAAGCGCGGGACCGCATCTGCCGCGCACTGGGCATCGGGCGCGCAGCCAGCCCGCTGGGCAAAAAGTTCAACGAGGTGTTCCAGATGGGCACCAGCATGGACGAGATCCCGAATTTCCGGGAGTTTCTGTACCAGTATATCCTCCCGCAGCCGGAACTGGACTTGGAAGCCTTGCAGGGTGACCGCTTAGAGCTGGAAAACCTGCACGCCGTTCTGGCGGAAGCCCAGACCCGCGCCGATGCGCTGGACGAGATCGTGCGCTATGGCCGCGAAGCCACCGAAAAACAGACCGAAGCCCTTGTGAACCGGGGTGCCGCCCTGCTGGCGCGGGCTGCTGCCGATGCCGGCGAAAAGGCTGTCTGGCAGGAGCGGGTAGATGCCGGACGCCGCCAGCAGGAGACGCTGCGCACCCGCTACGCCGAGGCCAAGACCGCCGAAGCGGAGGCCCGCCGCGCTTACCTGACCGCCCACAGTGCCGCCGGTGCCAGCGGCGAAGGCCGCGCACTGGATGCCCTCAGCGAGGAACTGGCGCACCGGCAGACTGCGCTGGATGCCGCCGCCCGCCGCGCCGACACCGCCGAAAAAGCTGCCGAAAAGACCGGCAACCTGCTGGCGGTGCTGCGCCGCAGCGGCTTTGCTGCCGGGCAGAAGATGACCGACCTGACCCCCGACACCCTGCCCGCCCTGACCGACTGGCTGACCGCACAGGAAAAGCCGCTGGAAGAAGCCTATTTTGCCGCCCGGCAGCACACCGCCGCCTTGCAGCGGCAGCAGACCGAGAAACGCGCCGAGCTGGATGCCGTGTCCGGCGGCAAGTGGGTGTACCCCCACGGGGACGCCGCCACCCGGGTGCGGGACGCCGTGAATGCCGAACTGAAGAGCCGGGGCATGGAGCCGGACGCCCGCATCTTCTGCGAGCTGCTGAACGTGGAGGATGAGAGCTGGCAGGACTGCGTGGAGGCCTGTCTGGGCGACCGCCGGTTCGATATCCTTGTGCCGCCCGCCCACTACGCCGCCGCAAAGAGCGCTTTTGTGGCGCTGAAAGAGAAAGTCGGCCCCATCAGCCTGCTGGACACCCCGGGTCTGCGCAAGGCCAACCGCCGCGCCGACACCGCCCCCGCCGACAGTCTGGCGGCACAGGTCACCAGCGAAAACCCGCTTGCCGCGCAGTACGCCGACACCATCCTGCGCCGCATCGTCTGCTGCGACACCCCCGACACGCTGGAAAACTACCCCGACAGCGCCACCCGGGACCTTCTGCGCCACCATCCCTTCCGGTTGGAGCGTCTGCGCACCCCGCAGCGCTATATCGGCTTGGAAGCCCGCCGCGCCCGCGCCGGGGCACTGGCAGGGGAGATGAACGCCCTTGCCGAAGAAGTACGCGCCGCCGCACAGGCGGAGCAGAACCTGAAAGCCGCATACAGCCAGTACCAGACCCTTTTGCGCGGCACAACGCTGGAAGAACTTGCCGCCTTGTGGGACGCCCGCGCCGCCCTGACCGCCGCCCGCGCGGCGGTGGACAAGCAGGCCGCAAAGCTGGCCGAGTGCCGCGAGAACCCGCTTTTGCAGCAGCTGTATAAAGAGGAAGAGGTGCGCGAGGCCGCATGGGAAGCCGCCCGCACTGCCGTGGAGCAGACCGGCGGAGATCTGCGCGTGTGCGAAAAACAGATCTCCTCCTGCGAGGCGGAGCAGCAAAAGGCGGTGGACACCGCCGAAAAGAGCGCACAGGCCGCCGAGAGCTTTTTTGCCGCCCACCCGCTGGTGGAGCCGCTCTCCCGCAGCCGTCAGCAGGCGCTGACCGGGCCGGACAAGTCCCCCCGCGCCGCCGCGCAGGCCGCCGAAAAGGCACAAGCAAAGCTGGACGATGCCCTGACTGTCTACCTGAACAGCACGCTGGAACCGGCGCAGAAAGCCTATAACCAGCGCTATGTCTGCGATTACCCCTTGGGTCTTGCCGGGCTGGAGCAGTACCGCGCCCAGCATGAGAGCCTTGTGCGCATCGACCTGGAGCGCTACGCCGCCCGTCTGGAGCAGGCGCAGCGGGACTGCAAGGACCGCTTCCGCAAGGATATCCTGTTCCGCATGAAGGACGATATCTTCAACGCCCGGCGGCAGTTCCGGGAGCTGAACAAGGTCATGGAGCAGCTGACCTACGGCGAGGAGGTCTACCGTTTTGAGCTGGAACCCAGCCGCGACCCGCAGCTGGCGGCGTTCTATCAGGTCATCGTGGACAAGGGCAACCAGCAGATGACCGAGGGCGACTCTCTGGACAACCTTGCCGCCACCGCCGACCCCGCCTACGAGCGTCAGGTGGATGAGCTGATGGAAAAAATCATGGCAGACGTAGACGAGAACACCCGCGCCCGGCAGGAGGGACGCACCGCTGCCGGTGCCACCCTTTCGGACTATGTGGACTACCGCACCTATCTGGACTACGATATCAAGGTGACCAATCAGGTCACCGGGCAGCAGGCGTATCTGTCCCGCGTCAGCCGCGATTCCTCCGGCGGAGAGAATCAGGCGCCCTTCTATGTGGCCATCTGCGCCAGCCTTCTGCAGATCTACCAGAAGAGCGAAAACAGCATCCGTTTGGTGCTGCTGGACGAAGCCTTCAGCAAGATGACCAGCGACCGCATCCGCCCCATGATGGAACTGTTCCGCCGCCTGCAATTGCAGGTGCTGCTCATCTCCACCGTGGAAAAGAGCACCGCCATCCAGCCCTACTGCGACATTACCTACTCCATCGTCCGCCACGGCGACGCCAACGCCATCGCGCCCTTTGTCCGCCTTGCGGCAGAATGATGCAAAGCAGGGCTTGACATCAAAAATAAACTTTGCTATACTGTTTTTCGCTCATCGGAGGGTTGTTTCAACGTAATTGAAAGGCCGGATAAGATGTCATCGTTCGCGCTTCCCGGAGGCTGTGGGCACCGTAGTGCCGCAGCAGAAGAGGGAACGCACCGGAGCGGTGGTTCTTATCCGGCCTTTTTGTATGTGCAGAGTTCAAAAAAGGAGGAGTTATGCCAAAGAAAGCCATCCAATTGTCCGACCACTTTACCTATTCCCGCCTGCTGCGGTTCGTGCTGCCCTGCATCGGCACCATGCTGTTCACCTCCATCTACGGCATCGTGGACGGCCTGTGCGTTTCCAACTTTGTGGGCAAAACGGCCTTTGCGGCGGTCAACCTCATCATGCCGCTGCCGCAGCTGCTGGGCACTGTCGGCTTTATGCTGGGCACCGGCGGCAGCGCCATCGTAGGCATCACGCTGGGCGAGGGCGACCCCAAAAAAGCCGACCGCTATTTTACCATGTTTCTGCTGGCAGCGCTCATCTCGGTCAGTGTGCTGGCCGTGCTGGGCATCCTGCTCCTGCGCCCGGTCGCCGAGCTGCTGGGCGCAAAGGGCGAGCTGCTGGACTACGCCGTGCGCTACGGGCGCATCCTGATGCTGGCGCTGCCGCCCTTTGCGCTGCAAAATATGTTCCAAAGCTTTTTCGTCACCGCCGAAAAGCCGCTTCTGGGCTTCTGGTTCACCGTAGGTGCAGGCTGCACCAACATGGTGCTGGACGTGGTGATGGTGGGTATGCTGCACTGGGGCGTGGAGGGCGCTGCCATTGCCACCCTTATCAGCCAATTGGTGGGCGGCGTGCTGCCGGTGTTCTACTTTATCGACCACGGCAATACCAGCCGCCTGCACCTGTGCAGAACACAGTTTTACGGCCGCGTGCTGTGGGATGCCTGTATCAACGGTTCTTCTGAGCTGATGACCAACCTTTCCATGTCGCTGGTCAATATCCTGTATAACTTCCAGCTGCTGCGGCTTGCCGGAGAAAACGGCGTGGCGGCTTACGGCGTCATCATGTACGCTGCTTTCCTGTTCGTGGCGGTGTTCGTGGGCTATGCGGTGGGCAGCGCACCCATCGTCAGCTTCCATTACGGCGCGCGCAACCACGCCGAGGTGCACAACCTGTACCAAAAGAGTCTGCGCCTCATCGCCGTGGTAGCTGTGACCATGACGGCGGCGTCCATGGTCATCATTCCCTATGTGGCGCGCATCTTTGTGGGCTACGATGCCCAGCTGCTGGCGCTGACAAACCGCGCCTTCCGGCTGTATGCGCTGAGCTTCCTCATCATGGGCTTCAACGTGTATGCGTCCTCCTTCTTCACGGCGCTGGGCGATGGCGTGACAAGCGCCCTCATCTCCTTTCTGCGCACGCTGGTGTTCCAGCTTGCTGCGCTGCTCCTGCTGCCCGCCCTGTGGGGCATTGATGGCGTGTGGCTGGCTGTCACCGCCGCCGAGCTTGCCGCGCTGGCGGTGAGCGTGTATATGTTTGTGACAAAAGACCAGAAATTCCATTACCGTCATGGTTGACGCACCATAACAAGAAAGCCGCCGGGACCCCGGCGGCTTTCCTGTTATTCAAAGGTATATTCCACCAGCTGGCAGTTTTTGATGCCCGCAGCGGCGTACTCCTCGTTGGTCATGTCGTAAAAATAGGAGTGCACCACCCGGGCAATGCCGTTGTGCGCCACCAGCAGATAGGTCTTGCCGGTGTCCGCCTTCAACTCGTCCAGCAGGTTGTAGATGCGCTGCGCCAGCTGCATCATGCTTTCGCCGCCGTCATAGCGGTCGGCAAAGTGGGTCTTGGAGATGCGGAACTCCGCACCGTCCCGGGGCGTGCCCTCGTATTTGCCAAAGCACTGCTCCCGCAGGCGGGGCTCGCAGCGGGCGGGCAGACCGGTTGCGGCGGCAATGGCCTTTGCGGTGTCGGCGGCGCGGGAAAGGGGAGAGTACAGGATCTCGTCGATCTGCAGGCCGCTGTCCCGGACAAGCTCGCCCAGCTGCCGCGCCTGCTCCTGCCCGTGGGCGGTCAGCGGGCTGTCGGTCATGCCGCAGATCTTATTTTCCACGTTCCATACCGTCTCGCCGTGGCGGGTGAAATAGATATTATGCATAAAATTACTCCTTACAGCTTGTGCAGGGTGCCGTCCGGCAGCAGACAGACGATGTCTCCCTCGTCGATGCCAAGACATGTCAGCTCCCTGTCCGGGTAGGGCAGAATGCGGGCAGCCCCGGCGGCATCGGTCAGGGTCACATCGCACAGCACCGGCTGCCCGGCGGGCAGCTCCTCGCAGCCGTACAGCTGCTCGTCAATGCGCAGCACGCGGTATTCCGGCATGGTACAGCCCCTCCTTTGTGTTTTTCCTTATTATATAGCACCCTGGGGCTTTGGTGCAAGGGGGAGCGGACTGAGAGGGTTTATTCTCCCCCGCTTGACAGCGACGCGGAGAAATTGTTACAATACAGTTACGACTGCAAACAACGTGGAGGGGTTCATGAATATTACGGAACTGCGGTATCTGGTAGCCATCATGAAATGGGGGTCGGTGTCGGCGGCGGCAAAGCAGCTGTACGCGGCGCAGCCCAACGTCAGCAAGGCACTGAAGAACCTGGAAGAGGAATACGGGTTGCGCATTTTTGAACGCTCCTCCACGGGCATGATCCCCACCGAGCAGGGCAAGCGGTTCATCCGGCAGGCGCAGCGGGTGCTGCAGCAGGTGGACGAGCTGGCGCAGGAGGCGCACCAGCAGCGCAGCTGCGCCGAGCTGCGGGTGGTGCTGACCCATGCCACCTACGCCTCCTATGCGGCGGTGGATTTTTTGCAGCAGGCAGCCCGCAGCGAGCAGCTGCGGGTGCATATCCGGGAGAGCGGCGCTATTGAAGCCCTGGACTTTGTGCTGCGGCAGGGCTACCACATAGCGCTGCTGCGCTATGCTGCCGAGGACGAGGACTACTATCTGCGCTACTGCCAGCGCCACGGTCTGCGGCAGGAGCCTATCATGGAGTTTTCCTACCTGCTGCTCACCAGTCAGGACAGCCCGCTGGCGCGGCGGCAGGTGCGCGAGCTGGACGAGCTGAACGATTACATCGAGGTGCTGCACGGCGACACCCATCTGCCCGGGGAGGAGAGCACTGTTTCCCGCTGGGAGGTGAACCCCAACCGCCGCATCCATGTGTATGAGCGGTGCAGCCAGTTCTCCATTTTGCAGAATTTGCCCACGGCCTATATGTGGTCGTCCCCCATGCCGCAGCGCGCGCTGGAGCAGTACCATCTGGCGCTGCATAATTGCCCGGCGCAGAAGCAGCAGATGCGGGACGTGCTGGTGTACCCGGAGCGGGAGCCTTTGCAGCCGGAGGAGCAGCTGTTTGTGCAACTGCTGCACAAGCAGGCGGATGCCACCATCAAGGACAGCGGGTGGAAGAAGATTTGAAATGCGCGCCGCGTCTTCCGGGTTGCGGCACCCAGCATCCGCATCGTGCCTTGGGCGGCACGCGCGTCTTGCTGGCCGCTGCCCCAACAACTCCTCCCTGTTTCCGCCGCTGGCGGCGGTCGTCGTTGTTGCAGCGGAAGAATTATTTATATTTTCGGGCTAGCGGAGCGTCTGCGGACGCTCTGCTAGCCCATTTTCACGGGTGCCCCACCTGAGAGGACAGATTTCCCTTCTTTTCGTCTCAAATTCCACGTTTTGGGGAGAAAATCGCAAACGATTAAGCAAAGTGCACAAAAAGACGGTGCAAAGTTTGGCGGGGGCGAGCTTGACCGTTCCCGGGAGAAAATTTTTGAGAAACAAAACGACGAATTAAAACGTGTTATCGCCGCAAAATAAAAGTTTGCGTAAACAAATAAAATAAGCGGCCATATACTTTTTGATATGGGAACCATACCTAAAAAATATTAACACAATTATGAAAAAGGTGTTAACATGAAGCCAGAGATCGGTCATAGCCGCAGTATGGCATAAGCTGTCGGCGGCTGAAATTCAAAAGGAGGTTTCTGGTATGATTAGTTTCTTACTGTGTCTGGCGCTCCTTATCATCGGCTACTTTGTCTATGGTAAGATCGTGGACAACACGTTCGGACCGGACGACCGCGAAACTCCTGCTGTGCGCATCAACGATGGTGTTGACTACGTTGTGATGCCCCAGTGGAAGCTGTTCCTCGTCCAGCTGCTGAACATTGCAGGTCTGGGCCCCATCTTCGGTGCACTGCAGGGTGCTCTGTGGGGTCCCGTGGTGTTCCTGTGGATCACCTTCGGCACCATCTTTGCCGGCGGCGTACATGACTACTTCTCCGGCATGATGAGCGAGCGCAATGAGGGCGCTTCCATCGCTGAGGTCACCGGCCGCTATCTGGGCCCCGTGATGCAGAACATCATGCGTGTGTTCTCTGTGGTGCTGCTGATCATGGTCGGTACCGTGTTCGCAGTCGGCCCCGCAGGCCTGATCGTTACCCTGTGCAAGAACGGCGGTATGTCCGGCGTGCTGACCACCACCCTGTTCTGGCTGATCATCATTCTGGTGTACTACTTCATCGCAACCTTTATCTCCATTGATGCCATCATCGGTAAGATCTACCCTGTGTTCGGCATCTGCCTGATCATCATGGCTGTGGGCGTTATCTTTGGTATCTTCACCAACCCCGCCTATACCATCCCCGAGATCTGGGCAAACTTCAGCAATATGCACCCCTCCAACACTCCTATCTGGAGCTTCATGTTCATCACCGTTGCCTGTGGTGCTATCTCCGGCTTCCACTCCACCCAGTCTCCTCTGATGGCTCGCTGCATGAAGAGTGAGAAGCAGGGTCACTTCGTATTCTACGGTGCAATGGTCAGCGAGGGCATCATCGCTCTGATCTGGGCTGCTGCTGGCTGCGCACTGTACACCATCACCGATGGCAAGATGGTCGGTCTGGCCGAGGCTCTGGCTGCCGGTCAGTCTGCCGCTATCTACGACGTCTGCCTCAAGACCATGGGTAATGTCGGCGTGGCACTGGCTATGATCGGTGTCGTTATCTGCCCCATCACCTCCGGTGATACTGCCTTCCGTTCCGCTCGTCTGACCCTGGCCGACTGGCTCAAGATCGATCAGGACAGCTACGCAAACCGCCTGAAGCTCTGCATCCCCGTGCTGGGCGTTGGTGCCTTCCTTGGCATCGGCAACGCACTGGGCTTCATCAACTACACCGTCATCTGGCGTTACTTCAGCTGGACCAACCAGACGCTGGCTATGATCGTCCTGTGGGCTGCTTCCATGTACCTGTTCAAGGAGAAGAAGAACTTCTGGATCACCGCCGTGCCTGCTACCTTCATGAGCGCTGTGTCCTGCACCTACTTCGTGCTGGCTCCCGAGTGCTTGGGCAAGATGATCAACACCTATGCGGACGGCAAGCTGGTGGCTTACAACACCGCCGTTGCTTACCCCATCGGCATCGTCTTTGCCATCGCAATGCTGGCTCTGTTCCTCCATGCTACCAAGAAGAGCTCTACTTCCAAGGCATAAGGAACTGACGGCTCCATATTTCCGTAAGTAACTTGCGCCCGCCGCTGCCTGACCGTACAGCGGCGGGCGCTGTTTTTTTAAAAAATCAGGGCTTGCCATTGCCCC
>ERZ773208.2235-NODE-2235-length-13521-cov-2.634338_pt1 | contig 13521 bp, 15 predicted proteins | sample MGYA00581006_ERZ773208 | MGnify/ENA primary metagenome ERZ773208 (study PRJEB29015, sample SAMEA2737793) | human gut metagenome | biome: human gut; feature: human-associated habitat; material: faeces | place: China | collected 2012 ... | reverse complement strand
GCCACTTCAAGGTAAAAAATCCTATGATGATAAAGTTCTTAATCGTGAAAGCCCAGTGTATGAAAATGGTCCTGACCCAGAAAATGAGGACAGGGTTATGCTTGTTCGTCATAGAGTTTCAAGAATTTACTATAAAAAGCATTTCTTTGATTATCCAATTTCTATGAAACCTCAAACAATTAAAAATATGGGACTTGGCACAACTTTTGTCGCAGGTTGCAGCTATATGAAGTCTACTGTTGCTAAGAAAAAGGAAACTTCGCTTGAGAATTTCTATATAAATCGCTTTGGCAAAAAGCTTTATTCTATGTTCTTTGAAGGCTACACTGAAAAACTTTGGGGCAGACACCCTAAAGAAATCGCTGCTGACTGGGGTTCTCAGCGTGTTAAAGGTCTTTCTATAAAAACACTCCTCAAAGATATGTTCTCTAAGGCTTTTGGTAAAAAGGATAACAAAAATGTTGAAACCTCACTTATTGAGCAATTTTGGTATCCTAAGTTCGGTCCTGGTCAACTTTGGGAAATTGCTGCTAAAGAATTTGAAAAACTTGGCGGAAAAATCCTTATGAATACCTCTGTTAAAGAAATTAATCTTGAAAATGGTTCAATTAAATCTGTTAAATGCGAAACTTCAAATGGTTTAACTGAAATTAATGGCGATATTTTTATCTCCTCAATGCCTCTCAAGGACTTAGTAGCTGGTATTAAAGGTCAAACTATACCTCAAAATATTGCTAATATTGCAAGTGGTCTGCCCTATCGTGATTTCGTAACAGTAGGTTTGCTTGTACCAAAGCTTGCTCTAAAGAACGAAACTGAAATCAAGACTATGGGCAACATTGTTCCTGACTGCTGGATTTATGTTCAAGACACAAATGTTAAGCTTGGCAGGATACAGATATTCAATAACTGGTCGCCTTATATGGTAAAAGATGTTGAGCATACTGTTTGGATTGGTCTTGAATATTTCTGCACTGAAGGTGACAATTTCTGGAATATGAATGATAATGAGTGTATCGACTTTGCAGCCAAAGAACTTGAAAAGATGGGAATTATTTCAAGTGGAGATGTTCTTGATTCACACAGAGAACGCGTTAAAAAAGCTTATCCTGCATATTTTGATACTTATTCACAAATAGATGAGCTTATTGCATATATAAATACTATTCCAAATTTATATTGTGTTGGAAGAAATGGTCAACATCGTTATAACAATATGGACCATTCAATGCTTACAGCTATTCGTGCAGTTGAACATATTAAATCTGGTAACACAGACAAATCTGAAATATGGAAAGTAAATACCGAGAAAACTTATCACGAGGGCAAAGAACAGTCAACAAACCAAAGTGAAAAGGCATAGTATTTAGATTAACAAATAAATTTTTGATAAAAATTATAGAGCATATTTGATATTTCCTGAAATCTGCAGGAGTTTATCAAATATGCTCTATTTTTAGGCTATAATAAAAGTTGTGGTAGAAAAAGAGCCTACAAGTAAAAAAGTAGAGCATATTTTAACCAAAATCCGTTAAAATAAAATTGCTTAGAAACCTGAAACGGAGGACAAAATATGCTCTATAGATATTTTACAGAAAAACTCTTAGGATGACTTTTAAAAAATCATTGCTTGCAAAGACAGAAAGTCCGCTAAAGAGGCTCTGTCAGATTGGATTACCTCGGCATTTGATTGCAGTGCCAAGGCAGCACAAAATTAATTGACAAAATATTTAATTTGTTTTTCCGTACCAATCACCAATAGCTTTATTGAAAGTTGTAGCAACAAAATCAAGGTTCTTAATAAAAAAATGCTTACAACTACAGAAATTTCAAGTTCTTTCACAACCGCATTTTACATATGTTTTCCAACAAACATATCAATTCTACAATAAAACAAGCGACTGTTTAATTCTCTGCCACTTGTAATTACACTTTATTCTATTTTTCGGGTCACCCCAACTATATTTACATTGAGCCGTATTTTTCCACTATATTTTAGAATTATCTGTGTTCTCTTTGATGTGAAAAAATATATGTATTATTATTTTAATCTAAGTTTAACAAGGATTCCCTTTACTGATACTACATTATTCAAGCAAAATATTTATACTGCGATTGACCATTATATCAGTGAAAAGAATTATGATAAATCAAAGACTTCAGGAGAAAATATCGACTATTTCGTAAATTCTGCAACTGATATTTATGTAAATCAGATTTCTATACATTTCTTCTCAGTAGTTGCAAATTACATATACAAGGCTCAACCATTGGTGAATGGCTTGATAATTGGTTTGAGCATAGCTGCACTGATTATCGCTGCTATAATTTTCCTTACCAATAAATATAGACACAGAAGATTTCGTTATCTTTACTATGGTCTTATCGGGGCTGGTATTACAACGGCAGTTATTCCCTGCTTTGTATTGCTCTCAGGAAAAATTCCTCAAATCAATATAAATACCCGTTCATTATACAATCTGTTTATAAATTATTTTAACGGATTATTTGCAAGCTTCTGGATTTATGTTGTGATTATTTTAGTTTTAGCTATGCTCACCTTGTTCTTATATATGAAATATTACAAGAGAGCTATTTCAGAACATTCTAATTAAAGATTTTGAATAAAAAAGTCCTTGGATTTGATTCCGAGGACTTTTTATTATACATTATTTACTTTTAATTATTAATCTTTTTTAGATAAATCTATGCTTCTTACCTTATCTCTAACCTTTAAGACAAAGCCTGGTGAAACAGATAGTTCATCTATTCCCATTCTAAGAAAAGTTTCTGTAAGTGTTGTATCGGCGGCAAGCTCTCCGCAAATGCCTATCCAAGCACCATTTTTATGAGCATTTTGGGCGGACATTTCAATCAATCTGAGAATCGCCTCATGGTGTGTATCACAAAAGCTTTCTATCTTGGAATTTTGTCTATCGCAAGCTAATGTATACTGTGTGAGGTCATTAGTTCCAACACTGAAAAAGTCTACCATTGGTGCAAGTCTATCACTGATTATTGCAGCGGCAGGTGTTTCAATCATAATTCCCAACTCTACATCTTCGGAATATGCAATACCATCTGCACTAAGCTCCGTTTTAACAATATCGCAGATTTCTTTTATTTGTATAAGCTCTGAAACAGATGTAATCATCGGAAACATTATTCCAAGCTTGCCATAAGCTGATGCTCTATACAAAGCCCTTAGCTGTGTTTTGAATATTTCAGGTCTTGTAAGACAAATTCTGATTGCTCTATATCCAAGAGCTGGATTCTGTTCCTTATCAAGCTCAAAATAATCAACCTGCTTATCCGCGCCTATATCAAGAGTTCTTATTATAACCTTTTTATTGCCCATTGATTCAAGAACCTTTTTATAAGCATTGAATTGTTCTTCCTCTGTCGGATAGCTACTGTTTTCGAGATAGAGAAATTCACTTCTGAAAAGTCCTATACCGCCCGCATCATTTTCTAAAACAGATTTTACATCATCTACTCCGCCTATGTTTGCATAAATATTGATTTTTGTACCGTCAAGAGTTATGTTTTCCTTACCTTTAAGGTCGAGCAAGAGCTTCTTCTTTTGAATATCCTCTGCTTGTTTCTTTTCAAGTCTTTCGAGAGTTTCATTATCAGGTCAACGAAAATCTCACCTGTATAACCATCAACTATTGCTGTTATGCCATTTTTGATTTTATTCAGGAATGCTTCTCCTACACCTATTACAGCAGGAATATTCATATTTCTGGCGAGAATTGCTGTGTGAGAATTTGATGAACCGTATGCTGTTACAAAGGCATAAACCTTATCCTTATCAAGCAAAATAGTTTCACTTGGCGAAAGGTCATCAGCACAAACTATCATCTTGTCGCTCATTGCATTTTCACTTTCTGCGTCCATAGATAAATTTCTGATTATTCTATTTGAAATATCCTTTACATCAGCCGCTCTCGCCTGCATATATGAATCGTCCATAGACGCAAACATTTCAGAAAAATTTTCGGCTGTTACCGAAACAGCATATTCTGCATTTACATGCTTGCTTTCAATCATATCTGAAATTGAGTCATTATAATCGTCATCTTCAAGCATCATCATATGAATTTCAAATATCTGAGCGTTAGCCTCTCCGACATCTTTCAATGCTTTTTCGTAAATTTCCTGAAGCTGAGCTATTGATTTTTCTTTTGCTGCCTGAACTCTTGCTTTTTCTGCATCTATATCTTCTATATGAAGCTTAGTTATAGCAATTTGCTGACGGCTGAATATAGAAATCTTACCTATTGCGATTGCACCATAAACGCCTTTACCAGTATATATCCTCATTATTTTCACCTCTTATAAAAATTGCCGCCGTATATGAGCCATACGGCGGCAAACTAATCTAATTTTTTAAATTATTCGCCGAAACCGCTTTCAAAAAGCTCAACTGCCTTATCAAGAGCTGCCTGTTCGTTCTCGCCGTCTGCGGTAATCTCTACCTGAGTACCGCATTTAATTCCTGCTGCCATAATCTGCATAACTGCTGTTGCCTTTGCTTTTTTATCAGCAGTATTTAGCATCACTATACAGCCTGGGAACTTTTTCATCTCCGCAACTAACATTCCTGCTGGACGCATATGAATTCCTTGTACATTTTTTACTTCCACTGTCTTTGATACCATAGTTAAAATCTCCTTTTTATTTAAATTTATTTTTTAGCTATTAAAATGTTTTTAAACTATTTTAATTTTTAATTTTCTTCTTGAACAATGCAAGTAAAAGCATTCCAACAACTGAACCTATTACAAGTGAAAGCAAGTACATTGGCCAGTTACCTATAACTGCTATTACGAATATACCACCATGAGGTGCCATAAGTGTGCAGCCAAATGCCATTGACAAAGCACCTGCAACGCCTGCTCCTATCATACAAGCTGGAATAACTCTCAGTGGGTCTGCTGCTGCATAAGGAATAGCACCCTCTGTAACAAAGCTAAGTCCCATAATGTAGTTGACTGGACCATTTTTTCTTTCCTCTTCTGTCCATCTGTTCTTGAAGAATGTTGTTGAAAGAGCGATTGCAAGAGGAGGAACCATTCCGCCAATCATAACTGCTGCCATTATATCATAGCTGCCAGAGGCAATAGCCGCTGTACCGAAAACATAAGCTGCTTTGTTGAATGGGCCACCCATATCAATAGACATCATAGCACCGAGTATGCAGCCAAGGAGAATTTTACTTGAGCTTCCCATACTATTAAGGAGGTTTGAAATGCTTGTGTTAATCATTCCCATAAATGGGTTGACTGCACACATTATAACTGCGATAATTCCTAAGCCAACAAGTGGATAAATCAAAACTGGCTTAATACCATTGAGAGCCTTTGGTAATTTATCGCAAAGCTTTTCAACGCCAAGCATAAGATAGCCACCTGCAAAACCTGCAAGTAATGCTCCGAGGAAGCCTGACGGAACATCTCCACCAACCGCAGCAAAGGTTGAACCTTTTGTTGCAAGATAACCACCTACAAGTCCTACTAAGAAGCCAGGTCTATCTGCAATACTCTTGCCGATATAACCAGCAAGAACTGGAATCATAAAGTTAAATGCAAAGTCACCGATTGTCTTGAAGAATTTTGCAGCAGCTGTATATGTTCCGAAATCACCTGTTTGTGGAGCACCTGCTATTGTATCAATAAGGAAAGCAAGTGCAATAAAGATACCACCTGCAATAGTAAATGGAAGCATATTTGAAACGCCGTTCATAAGATGCTTATATAGCTTTCTGCCAAAGCTTTCATTACCACTTGAGGCACTTTCTGCTGCTGCACCTGAATGATGATATATAGGAGCATCTCCAGAAACTATTCTGTTTATAAGCTTCTCTGGAATCTTTATTCCGTCTGAAACCTGTGTTGAAATAACTTTTTTGCCATCAAATCTTGCCATTTCAACATTCTTATCGGCTGCAACAATAATACCATCGCAATTTTCGATTTCTTCTTTTGTGAGAATATTCTTTGCACCGCCAGAACCGTTTGTTTCAACCTTGATTGTTATACCAAGCTTTTTGCCGGCTTTTTCGAGTGCTTCTGCCGCCATATAAGTATGTGCTATTCCTGTCGGACAGGCTGTTACTGCAAGAACTCTATATCCTGTCTTACTTTCTGCAACAGCTTCCTTTGGCTCATCAGGATATTTTTCCTTTTCCATATCGTCAATGATTTTAAGGAACTCGTCCTTATTCTTTGCTGCGATAAGCTTTGCTCGGAAATCCTCGTCCATAAGGATTGTCATAAGTCTGGAAAGAACCTCAAGATGTATATCTCCATCATTTGGAGCAGCAATCATAAACAAAAGATTTGAAGGCTCTTCGTCAAGTGCTTCATAATCAACACCACTTGGAACTGTCATGGCGGCAAGTGATGGAGATTTTACTGCTGTACTCTTTGCGTGTGGAATTGCTATTCCCTCTCCAACCGCAGTAGAACTCATTTGCTCTCGTGCTAAGATTCCTTTCTTGTATTCTGCTTTGTCGGCAATCTTTCCACTCTTTACTTGTAAATCTACAAGCATATCAATAGCTTCTGACTTAGTTTTTGGTGTGCCGTTCAACATAATGCTTTCTTTGCTAAGCAAATCAACAATACGCATAAGTTTTTCCCCCTGTTACTAATTTTTTATTTTCGTTAGATTTATCAATCTAATAGAGCCTTATTTTAAGCAAGCTTGCTAAGAAGCTTAAAAATTTCTTCTTTTTTTGCAAGTCCATCTGAAAAGGCTGTTGCACCACCCGATGCTGTACCAAGCTTTAGTGCATATTCATAATCACCTTTTTCACTGCCTGCTAAGAATCCTGCGACCATTGAATCGCCTGAGCCTGTGGAATTTTTGACTTTTCCCTCACATACCCCACAGATATGTGTTTTGTTATTTTCATCAAGAAGTACCGCTCCATCACTTGCCATAGAAACAAGAACATTTACCGCTCCCATCTCCTTTAGCTTTCTTGCATACTCTATAATTTCATCTGTACTTTTAAGCTCAACGCCGAACATTTCGCCAAGCTCGAAATTATTGGGTTTAATAAGAAATGGCTTATATTTAAGTACATTCATCAATAGGTCCTTTGTAGCATCTACAACTGCCCTTACATTCTTTTCTTTCAGATAATCAAGAATCTTTTCATATATATCTGACGGTAACGAAGATGGAATGCTTCCTGCAAGAACTATTGTATCTCCACTCTGAATTTCATCAAGCTTTCTGAAAAGCTCATCTATCTTTTCTTTAGAAATCTCAGGGCCTTGAGCATTAAGCTCTGTTTCTCTACTTGACTTTATCTTAACATTTATTCTTGAAAAGCCTTTATCAAGATGTACGAAGTCAGTTTCGATTCCTGCTGATGAAACACCTTCTTCAATAGCTTTTCCAGTAAATCCCGCAACAAATCCAAATGCTTTAGATTTTATGCCAAGCTCTGAAAGAACCATTGAAACATTGATACCTTTTCCACCAAAGTATATCTCTTCATTTTTTGTGCGATTAACCCTTCCGAGTTCAATCTCACCCGTATGAACGATATAGTCGATAGCTGGATTAAAAGTAACGGTATAAATCATTTACAAAACCTCCTTAACTGATGTATATTCTGTATATTTCTTATCCAACAATTTATCCGTAATTATTGTTGCCCGATTAAGGGGAATAAATGTAGCAGATGTTATTTTATCAAACTTTGAATGGTCTGAAAGAACATAAGCTTTTCGACTTCCATCTATTGCGGCTGTCTTGACTCTCGCTTCTCTTACATCGGGTGTAGAAAAGCCTGCCGAAACCGAAATTCCATTTGCACCTATAAAGCACTTTGTGAAATTATAGGATTTTAAGGTCATAACACATTCAGCTCCTATAATAGCTTCTGTTACAAATTTAACCTCTCCGCCAGGAATATAAACTTTAAAGCCTCTTTGTGCAAGTTTTTTTGCGTGAGTAAATCCGTTTGTTACAAAGCTCACATCTTTTTGAGGAATGAAGTCTATCATTTTTTCGGTTGTTGTTCCAGCATCTATATATACAAAATCGCCATATTCAATCAGTGAGGCTGCATATTTTGCAATGGCAATTTTTTCTTCTGTAAAAAGAGCCAGCTTTTCTTCTACATTATGCTCTATAAAACTGAAATTATCATCAAGTGCCATTGCTCCGCCATGAACCTTAACAATCTTTCCCATATCTGCAAGAGAGTTTATATCTCGCCTTACTGTTGATATTGAGGCATCAAGCATTTCACAAAGCTGCGAAAGTTTAACTGCTTTTTGTTCGTTTATGATTTCAAGTATAATAGCCATTCTTTCTTCTGCAAGCATTTTGAATTTTCCCCTTACTGAGATTGTTTTGAAATGTTTTGAAATGTTTTGAAATGTTTTGACTTGTTCTGATATTATAATAGCATATTTACAACGAATTTCAAGTGTTTTCGTTCAAAATCTTTCATATAATATCACTTTCGTATGTTTGAACAGTATTTGTTATATTTTATTGTGCAAACTCACTATATGCAAATTCAAAAAGCGTCAAATTCGTTCAAAATTTGACGCTTTTTATATGAAATCAGGATAAATAATCTAAAATTCGGGGGGCTGTAAAGAAATGAATTTTAAGACTTCATTCTTCACAGCTCCTTTCAATCTTTGCAAAAAAATAAGGCAATTATTTAAAAAATGGTATGCTCCTCCTTACCACAAACAGCGTAATGTTGAAAACTCAAGCAACTTTTTGCAGTCTGATTTGTTTTGTATAAAATTTGTGAAGATTAAAGCCGATTGAAACCAAATAAATATCCAATTCGACTTTAATTTGACCTCTTCGCACTAACCTTTTGTGCCAACGGTCGTATTTCATTACACCGAAGATACCCTCAGCTTGTATCGAACGATTCATTCTGAGCAATGCTCCGTGTATGCTTTCAAGATTGTTTAAAACTTCTTGATGTATTCAAGACTCCTAAAGCGAATAAGGGACAAAGCATTAAGCTTTATCCCTTATTTTGCATATTATTCCGAAAAGCCCAGATACAAAAAATATTGTGTTCGGCTTTTCACTGTTTGGAAATAAATCGGTCTGTTGCTTTTCTTTTTGAAATTTTGGTTTCTCTCTGCTGTTTAAGCTCATCATACTTCAATTTTGCTTTTTCATAGCGGTCAACATAGTTGTTGTATGTTTCAAGATATGTTTCCTGATTTTCAGTCGATGATGAATTATCATATACATATTTCTGAGTAAGTTCGGTAACGACTTCAATCTCACGGAGCAATTCTGACATTTCTCTGTCAATCTCCTTAGTATCGGTCAGAACATCTCTTGTAACTTTGCAAGCCTTTATGACAGGTTCTTTATCATATATATTTTTCGTTTTTAAGGATACTCTCAATAGTAGTCGGCTGCCATATTTTCTTTCCTGAAGGAGTAGGTATTCCTTCCATAGTAAGTATTTTTGCAATTCCTCCTGTTGTTTTACCACTCATAAATATTTTCCTGACAAGCTGTGCCTGTTCCTCATTAACAACGGGAGGATCACCACTGTGTTCGCCACGCTCATATCCAAGAAAATGTTTATACGGGAGGCTTACCTTTCCGTCAGAGAATCGTTTTCTCTGACCCCAGGTAACATTTTCTGAAATACTTCTGCTTTCCTCCTGTGCCAACGATGACATAATGGTAAGCAGTAATTAGCCTTTGCTGTCAAAAGTCCATATATTCTCTTTTTCGAAATAAACCTCTATCCCCTTTTCTTTTAGCTTACGGATTGTAACAAGACTGTCTACTGTATTTCTTGCGAACCGACTTACTGATTTAGTGATAATAAGGTCAATTTTGCCCGCAAGTGCAAAAGCAAATGATGTCATTTCGGGATTCGGCTCATCGTGAAGTAAAAAATACAGACTGTGGTCGAATGCTTTTTTCTTACTTCCGCTATCCGTATATTTGTACAGGTGCAAAGGCAATCCTGCAACCGCCTCCGAAAGAATACGAACACAGGAATACACTGCCGTCATCTGCATTGCCGAACACTCGTTTACATTTTTCCAGCTGTACTTCCACCGAGGAAAAACCTGTAAGCACTGCCCGCAGTACTGTTTTTCGGCTTATCCCGATTCCTGAATAACCCTTTCAAAATTCCCATAGAAATCACCGACCTTTCCTGAAAATGTGCAAAAGAAAAGCATCTGCCTTTTTGACAGATGCTCTCAAGTATTGTATCAGTTTAGCTTAATGCTTCATCGATCGAATGTATCTCTGTAAGTCCCTTGGCTTGCATGCCGGCCTTAACCGCCCTAGACAGCCTGGACATTGATAAGAGCTCATCATATGTAGTGCTGGCAAGCAGTCTGCTGACCGCGTCCCGGAGCCAGGGGTATGTCACGTACTTATTGCCTGTCTGCTTTGCAACCTTCTTTGCAAGCTCCTTGTGTTTATTGCCATATTTTCTCATCTCTAGCTGAACTGCGGCTAACGTAAAAGCTGTTTCTTCTTCCTCGGCAGCAGATGAAAAATCATTTGGATTATAACAAGGATTGCCCGCAGAGCCGAAATCTTCCCAGCAGATGCAATCTGCATAGGGTATCAAGATGTCGTCTATAGATTTTCTGACGTCAATTCTATTTCTCATGTCCTATACCTCCTCCAGCAAATCAATTACTTTTTTCACAGTATCTTCAGGTGCAGAAAGCATTAAGGATATAGCCTTAATTCTCATGGCATTGATTTCTTCTGATGCCACTGCTACCGGCCTTGTTTCGGAGCCTCCTAAAATCTCTTCAGAAGACATTTTTAACAATTGTCTACCATAGATATACTCACTCAAAGCCCCCTCTGTGTCAGGATCGATCAGGTATGTCGAGAACAGGCGGAGAGCCTTGCTGGGATACGGCAACTCACTATCGCTTTCCAGCGTAAGCTGAAGGGTGCGAGGGTCTACTATTACCTTTTTCGTTATTTTCTTCGGATTCTTGGCAATAAGGCTCTTCGTGTTGTAGTTGTTAATCGCATTATCAAACACCGGCATGATTTTATCTTCGAAGTCCGGCGCATTGGGATCAGCGAACTGAATGTTGATTTTATACTTTCTCATTTGAATCCTCCTGTTGATTATTTTTTGCTTATTATGGACGTCCGAGGGCGAGATGACAATAAGCAAACAAGAAGTCACCCTGCCTCTAACAAGAATAATAACATACTATCAACAAGAAGTCAACAAGTATTTATAAAAATTTACAAAAAGATCAAACCCCGTTCATCGTACACACTCTGGCCATTGTCATTCCCACATCGTATTGCTCTATCAAGTGCCATAATCGTGGCTATTGCACCGTCAATCTTTTCTGTAGATTTTTCCTTATCTGCCTTTATGTTTCCAGCCGGGTCTATTTTTCTGCCCTCTAAAATATCCTTAGCTTTTTGATGAGTTTCATAGCAGATTGAATGTGTGTCCGTGCCGGCAGTTGTAATCAAAAAATAGAGTGGCTGCATTCGTGCGTCACCACTGCCTTTTGTCATAACATCAAACAGCTTTCTGTTCGGCTGGGTGTGCAGCTCATCAAACACAACGCCGTGAACATTAAAGCCGTGCTTGCTGTATGCCTCAGCGGAAAGCACCTGATAAAAGCTGTTGGTAGGTTCGTAAATGAGCCTTTTTTGTGAGGCAAGTATTTTTACTCTTTTATTCAGAGCCGGACACATACGCACAATATCGGCGGCAACATCAAAAACTATTGACGCCTGTTGTCTGTCGGTAGCTGCACCGTAAACCTCGGCTCTCTGTTCGCCGTCACCACAGGTGAGGAGAAGTGCAACAGCCGCAGCTAATTCGGACTTGCCGTTCTTTTTCGGAATTTCAATGTATGCTGTGTTAAACTGCCTGTATCCGTTAGGTTTCAGAATACCGAACAGATCACGGATAATCTGCTCCTGCCAGTCGATAAGCTCAAATTTCTTGCCGGCCCATGTACCTTTGGTGTGATATAGGCTTTCAATAAAAGCAACGGCAAAATCAGCGTATTCTTTATCATAATAGCTGTCCTTTGCTTTAAATTTTGTCGGCTTATAATTTTTAAGTTTTCTCGTAAAATCACCTCCGAAAGGGCATAAAAATAGCCTGCCTATATTGGCAAGCTAATAAAGTGTACTTTATAATCCTTACATAAGATATTGTTGTAGTTCGGGTATTCTTTCAATTCGAGATTTTAGAAAAAATCCAAATAATTTAATCTTTCCAATCTCATTAGGACCATCTAATATTCCTATGTATTTTTGATATATAGGTTCGAATTCTTCTGCCAATAGCAATAAGGTTTGCTTATTAGCTGTATGAACTAAAGTGGGGTTAGCAATATATTTATTTAGCAGATTTGATATTTCTATTCCAGTTTCAGATTTTATAAATTGTTTAATTGCATCTTTTGACGTTCCTTTGTATATGTAAGGGAAACTCTCAATCATTACAGTAGTCCTCCTTTTTTGGTGTTATCTGCCTTAGCAATTCATACAGCATCTTGGTTTTTTTCTTTCTTGCTCCCGGATGGGGCATTTTAATGATCTGCCCCTCGTAATCATGGAGTGACTTAACAACTGTGTTATATGTACCGCAGCAGACAATCAGTTGAGGCTTTATTATTTCAACTTCTCGTCGCAGCAGTTCTCCTGCAATACGGGACTTTGCAAGTTGATGGTATTCGTTTCTGCTGCTTTTTTTCCCACGAACTTTGTTTATGTTTGTAAATGCTATCATACCAATAGCAGAAATAGCAGAAGCCTTCATATCAGCTATCTCATCAATAGAAGTGGATGGACCACAAATCAGTGTTGCCCATCTGCCTATGTTGTACCACATATTCGGATGCTGGCTGATATGATCTCCACCGGCAAGCCCATGCTGAGTAATGCCCTCCATCCAACCACGAAAAAGTATCCCTTTTTCATAGTCCTCATTATCCCAATTATTTGTTTCTTTGCAAACAAAGAGGACTCCTTTGTCAGTATCGTAGCGTTTTTCGTCGATTATACCGAACTCATTTATCCTGGAAGGAGGGACTTCTTTATCAAACGCAGCAGACCATTCCGTAAGAAACGGAACAGTAAAACTATAATACTCATTTCGTAGTATCTCATTTATCTCCGCGTTTCGGTCAGCTCGAATCATATCATCACCCCGTTATGCTTGAATAGTTTGCTTTCTAGTTATTTAGTACTTTATAATTAGAGATTAAATTTCACCTTATGAAAAATCCAGTAAATCTGATTTCATAAGTCCGTTTTCTCACCCTTATAGGATAACGAAATAACAGTGCCTTTCATGGCTTCAGTATAAATAAATCTAAAGATTTTATTATCAAAATTCTTCTTGTCATACTCCATACCCTGTATCAAAAGAAATTCGACTTTTATCCTTACACAACTTATCCTATCAAATTCATTGTTAAAAATCAATTGATAGCAAAAAATTTTTAATAATTTACATTACGGAATTATGAATAATAT
>ERZ773208.2232-NODE-2232-length-13547-cov-4.176994_pt1 | contig 13547 bp, 10 predicted proteins | sample MGYA00581006_ERZ773208 | MGnify/ENA primary metagenome ERZ773208 (study PRJEB29015, sample SAMEA2737793) | human gut metagenome | biome: human gut; feature: human-associated habitat; material: faeces | place: China | collected 2012 ... | reverse complement strand
GATTATAGCGGGAATTCCGCAGAAGAATGGGCCGCATCAGCGTGGGATACTCTGTCAGAATGTCCTGCTGAAGGGCCACTGCCAGCTTCAGGTTCTCCTGCCAGCCGTCGTGGTTGCTGCCCATGATGAAGCTCAGCTGGGCGGCGTTGGGATCCTCCAGCGAGACCAGCTTGTATTGCCGGTGCTGGGCGTCCTCCACCGCATCCCGGTGAATGTCCAGAATAAAGGTCAGGGAGGGGTACTTCTCCAGATACCCCTCGATGCCCTCCACCGACCGGCCGTAGGCTCCCTCGTATAGCGGATCGTCGTACAGCGTCCGGTCGTGCAGCACGGAAATGCCGTAGTCCGACAGCACCGACGCGATCTCGTCCCCCACCCGCACCACGTTTTTGGTGGTGTCGCTGGTGCGGCAGGTGCCGGTGGAGACGTAGCCCTGCCCCTCCGGCATGGTGTAGGCCTCACTGCCGTGGGTGTGCAGGATCAGCACCTGGGGCGCGTCGCCGGTCAGCTGGGCGGCAAAGCCTTCCACCGCCAGCGTGTTGGCGTCCAGCGTCTTGTTGGAGCCGTTCTTGATGCACACGCCACGTACCACGATGTAGCCCGCCGTGTTGGTGATCTTCACCGTCTGGGAGGGCACGCCGTTGTCCTGAAAGGCCAGCGCCGTCCGGGGCGATGCCGGGAGCGGTGTCTGCGGCTTCACGGCAGGCGTGTCCGGCTCCTGCTCCTGCTCCGGTTCCGGTTCCTCCGGCGTGTCCTGCTGTCCCGCCGTGAAGTCGGCCACGTCGCTGCGGGCCGACAGCAGCAGGGGGGACTGTCCCAGCACCAGCGCCGTGGCGGGGGACAGCCCGTCCGACGGCAGCCAGCTGCCCAGCGTCCAGCGCAGCAGCCATTTTGCGGCGCTGCCGCCATCCGGGGTGCTGTCGTCTGCGGCGGCGGCCACTGTCACCAGCGTCACGGCCGCCAGCACCAGCGCCGTACCCCGGCGCAGCCATCGTTTCACCATGTGCATCACCTCGGACAAGTATATGCGTTTTGTTGGGGGATTTATGACAAGGAAAGTTTCACCCTCCGGAAAGAGCGTCGTATCTGTGCGTAGGGGCGGGGTTCTACCCCGCTTTGTCATTCCGAGCCAGTGACAGACGTCACTGGCGTGGGAATCCGTAACCCCATGCCGCAAAAGAAGGAACGGATTGCCACGCCAGTCTGCGGACTGGCTCGCAATGACAGCGAAAGGGCGGGCAGAGTCGCCCACCCCTACAGCCGTTTAACGTACCCGGTGCGTTCGCCGTGGGGTGAATGCGAAAAACTCCCCCTTGCCAAACGTCTCGTTCTATGGTATCATAAACCTGTTCAAAGGAAACTCATATAGCCGTGCCGGAACGGGGCGCGGCGTTTCTACGGCGTCACCGATGACGCCACTATGGGTGCTTTGCCGCGTGGTGCGGCGGGGCGCTCATTTTATTTTGTCTGAAAAGAGGGATCGTTCCATGACACAGGTCTTGAAGGGCCACATCGTTCACGCTCCGGCGCTGGGTCGGATGGACATTACGGAAAACGGCTTTCTGGTGCTGGAGGACGGCGTCATCGCCGGGGTCTACCACACGCTGCCGGACTGCTACGCCCACGCACCGCTGCGGGATTTCGGCGACAAGCTCATCATGCAGTCCTTTGCCGACATGCACCTCCACGCGCCCCAGTACCCCATGCTGGGTATGGGCATGGATCTGCCGCTGCTGGACTGGCTGAATACCTACACCTTCCCCACCGAGTCCCGCTTTGCCGATCTGGACTACGCCCGCCGCACCTATAAGCGGCTGGCCAGCGACCTGATCACCAACGGCACCACCCGCGTCAGCATGTTTTCCTCTCTGCATACCGAGGCCACGTGGGTGCTGATGGAGGAGCTGGAAAAGGCCGGTGTCACCGGCTATGTGGGCAAGGTGAACATGGATCGCAACGGCCTGCCCGGCGTTTTGCAGGAGACCACGGAGGAGTCCGTCCGTGAGACGCTGCGCTGGCTGGAGGGCTGCCATTTCGAGCATGTGAAGCCCATCATCACCCCTCGCTTTACCCCCAGCTGCACCGATGAGCTGATGGCGGAGCTGGGCCGCATCGCCGAGGAAAAGGGCCTGTACGTCCAGTCCCACCTGTCGGAAAGTCTGGGCGAGATCCAGTGGGTGCAGGAGCTGCACCCGGAGTGCCGGCGCTACTGGGAGACCTACGACAAGTACGGCCTGTGGAAGGATCACACCCTGATGGCCCACTGCGTCCACTCCGACGAGGTGGAGCGCAAGGCCATCCGCGATGCCAACGCGGTGGTGGTTCACTGCGGCGATTCCAACGTGAACATCTGCTCCGGCGTGTGCCCGGTGCGGCGGATGCTGGACGAGGGCATCTGGGTCACGCTGGGCAGCGACATCGCCGGCGGCGCGCAGCTGCCCATGTACAAGGTCATCGCCACCTCCATCCGCACCTCCAAGGTGCGCCGCATCACCGACGACTGGCACACCGACTTCCTGACGGTGGGCGAGGGCTACTATCTGGGCACCACCTCCGGCCACAAGTACTTCGGCGCGGGCGAGGGCTTCGCCGTGGGCGATAAGCTCCACGCCATTGTGGTGGACGACAGCGACTTCCCGGAGGCCAGCCATTCCCTCAGCGTGGAGGAGCGGTTCGAGCGGATCATCTACATGACCCACCGCCACAACATCGTGTCCGTCTGGTCGGACGGCCGGGAAGTGGTGAAGCGGTAACAAAAAAGGAAGACCGGATGCACAGCATCCGGTCTTCCTTTTTTTGATTCAATTCTGCCGCACAAAGATCGCATTTTCCATCAGGTCGATCTTCTCCAGCTTGCCCACCACGGCGGTGGGAACGCCCAGAATGTCGCTGAATACCAGCTTATCGCCCTCGACCGTCATGGAGGCCACGTTCTTGCAGACCTCCTGCTTCTCGTTCCCCTTCAGGGTATATACAGTGGAAAGACACATGGCTCTTACTCTCCCTTCAGCAGCTTCAGCGCTTCGTCCAGCTTTTCGTTGCCCAGATTGAAGTCCAAAATCGCGTCGTGGATCAGCTGGGCAGGCTCGTCCTCCATGCTGTGGGCCAGCTCGTGCAGCTCCTCGGCGTGGTGGCGGTTGTGCTGCACCATATAGGCCAGCAGCGCCAGCGCCTCCTCCGGAGAGTGCTGCGCGTGAGTATGCTCATGACCATGGTCATGGGTGTGCTCGTGGCAATGGTCGTGGGTATGGGGGTGGGTATGGGTCACGCCGTCGGCGTGGGTGTGTTCATGGTCATGGCTGCACATAGGAGAAACCCTCGCTTTCATTTTTTCTCAATTTTACCACGTTCCGTCCGGCAAGTCAAACCGTAAACGGCAAATCCCCCTACCCCCCTTGCAAAAACCGACATTTTGCGGTATCATAAACAGCAGAAAATATCCCGCAAAGGAGCGACCCGCCATGTCCGAACAACCCCACACTCACGCCGACGGCACCACCCACACCCACGGTGACGGCCACGGCCATACCCATTCCCACGCCCATACCAAGGCGGTGCTGAACCGGCTCAGCCGCGCACAGGGTCATCTTGACGCGGTGCGCCGCATGGTGGAACGGGGCGAGGACTGCTCGGCGGTGCTGGTGCAGCTGTCCGCCGTGATCTCGGCGCTGAACTCCACCGGCCGCGTGATCCTGAAGGATCACATTGCCCACTGCATCGTGGACGCGGTGGAGGACGGCGATACCGCCGCCATCGACAGCCTGAACGACGCCATCGACCGCTTCATGCGGTAACGGGCGCACGACAAAGATAAAGAGGTGAGACAATGCCGGATCTGAAAACCGTTGCCAAGGTAGGCGGAAAGGCGGTCAAGGCCGCCGGAGACGTGCTGCCCAAGCTGGCGCTGCTGGGGAAAACGCTGGCCGTGATCTCCGGAACCATGACGGCGCTGACCGTGGCGGGCTGGGCTATCACCCGCGCCAACGAGAAGCGGGAGCAGGAATAACGCTATCCCAAAGCCTCCCCTGTGTAAGGGGAGGTGTCAAAAATTAACGATTTTTGACGGAGAGGTTGGCTGATAATGTAACAATCCCCCAGTCGGGGCGTTAAGAAAACATGCCGGTGGCATGTTTTTAGCCCCGATCTCGGCGGCTATGCCGCCGTAGCTGACAGCCCCCTTTACACAAGGGAGCCTTTACCTGTGCAAACGGTAATATTTATTGCATTGGCTATTCCACAGAAAGGACGAATCTACATGCGTAAAAAACAATTCAAAGCCGAATCCAAGCGTTTGCTGGATCTGATGATCAACTCCATCTATACCCACAAGGAGATCTTCCTCCGTGAGATCATCTCCAACGCCTCCGACGCCATCGACAAGCTGTGCTACCTCAGTCTGACCGACGACAAGGTGGGCCTGAACCGGCAGGACTTCCGCATCCTCCTGGCCGCCAATCCCGACAGCCGCACCCTGACCGTCAGCGACAACGGCATCGGCATGGACGAGGACGATCTGGAGCACAATCTGGGCGTCATCGCCAATAGCGGCAGCTTCCAGTTCAAGGGCGAGCTGGAGGGCAAGGAGACCCCCGACACCGATATTATCGGTCAGTTCGGCGTGGGCTTCTACTCCGCCTTCATGGTGGCCGACCAGATCACCGTCATCACCAAAAAGTACGGCTGTGAGCAGGCGTACCGCTGGCAGTCCGCCGGTGTGGACGGCTACACCATCGAGCCCTGCGAAAAGGACGCCGTGGGCACCGATATCATCATGCACCTGAAGCCCGACAGCAAGGAGGAGAAGGACGAGTACAGCCAGTATTTGCAGGAGTACACCCTCAAGCGGCTGGTGAAGAAGTACAGCGACTATATCCGCTTCCCCATCCGCATGCTGACCACTCACTCCCGCCGGAAGGACGGCAGCCCCGACGACAAGCCGGAGTACGAGGACGTGACCGAGTGGGAGACCCTCAACTCCATGGTGCCCCTGTGGCAGCGGAAAAAGAGCGAGGTCACCAGGGAGGAGTACGACAAGTTCTATCAGGAGCGCTTCGGTGAGTTTGCCCCGCCCCAGTCGGTCGTCACCGTGTCGGTGGAGGGAGCCGTCACCTATAAGGCGCTGCTGTTCATTCCCTCCCGCATGCCCAACCAGTATTTTACCGAGGATTTCAAGCCCGGTCTGCAGCTCTACAGCTCCGGTGTCATGATTATGGATCACTGCGCCGACCTGCTGCCGGAGTACTTCAACTTCGTCCGGGGCGTGGTGGACTCCCCCGACCTGAGTCTGAATATCTCCCGTGAGCTTTTGCAGCACGACCGGCAGCTGAAGGTCATCGCCGCCAATCTGGAGAAGAAGATCAAGGCGGAGCTGCTGCGGATGCTGAAGGACGAGCGGGACAGCTACGAGACCATCTACCGCAGCTTCGGCCGCCAGCTGAAGCTGTGCGCCCTGAACAACTACGGCGCCAACAAGGAGAAGGTGCAGGATCTGCTGCTGTTCTACTCCTCCAGGGAGAAGAAGCTGGTAACGCTGGACGAGTACGTGGCGCGTATGCCGGAGAGCCAGAAGTTCATCTACTACGCCACCGGCGAGACGGTGGACGCCATCGACCATCTGCCCCAGACGGAGCTGGTGAAGGAGCACGACTATGAGATGCTGTACTTTACCGACAACACCGACGCCTTTATCCCCGACCTGTTCGTCCAGTATAAGGACAAGCCCTTCCGCAGCGTGGTGGACGGCGAGCTGGAGCTGGACGATGAAAAGAAGCCCGACGAGTCGGAACGGTATAAGGACGCTTTCGCCTTCATGAAGGAGGTGCTGGGCGACAAGGTGACGGAGATCAAGGCCAGCACCAAGCTCAAGACCCACCCCGTGTGCCTGTCCAGCGGACAGGGCCTCACCTTCGAGATGGAGAAGTACTTCGCCGTCGTGCAGCCTGACCTGAACATGAAGGCTCAGCGTATTCTGGAGATCAATGTGGATCACCCCGCCTTTATCACCTTTGAAACGGCCCGCATCACCGAGCCGGAGAAGGCGAAGAAGTACGCGGAAATCCTCTATAATCAGGCCTGCCTCATCGCCGGTCTGCCTATCGACGATCCCAGCGCCTACACCGACCTGCTGTGCAGCCTGTGGCAGTAAGAATAAAAAACATTCCCCGGCGATGGCCGGGGAATGTTTTTTATTCGCTGATCCCGCAGACCGACTCATACAGCAGCTGCAAATCGTACACGTCGATAGCGCCGTCACCGTTGATATCGGCGGCTTTCCGGAAGTCTGCGGCGGACAGGCCGCCTGACGCCTTGCCGGTCACCAGATAGTCGTACAAAAGCTGTACATCCGTGCTGTCAATGCCGCCGCTGCCGTTCAGCTCCCCGATCTTTACGGTGAAATCGGTGGGGGAGAGGAAATACTGCCCCGCCACGGCGGCGCTCTCTCCGTCCCATTGGTGACTGCTGAGTGTGGCCTTCAGATAGTGGGGATGCACCTGCGTTCCCGCGTCCCATGCGGCGTCGGCCTGATACCACCGTACCCCCAGCTTGACCAGATCCCAGCCGTGGGATTCGGCGTTGACGCTGCCCGATACCACGCGGACGTCTACCCCCGCCGCCAGCGCCAGCCGGTACAGCAGCAGGGCATAGCCCTGCGATACCGCACGCTTGTTCACCAGTGCCGCGTAGGCGGAATACTTCAGCAGATTCGTGGTATCGTTTCGGTTTTCGCTGTCATTTTCCACATGGGCGCAGAGCCAGTCATAAATGGCCGCCAGCCGCTCCTCCGGCTCCGCCATCCGCGCCACCCCCAGATAGTCCAGCAGCGACGCAGCGGTCTGCTCCAGCTCCGTTTCCTGCCGGACGGTGGTGAAATAGGTAAACGCGATGGTCACACCAAAGTAATTGCCGTCCCACGACGCGGAGTAGGTGACGCTGCCATACTGATAGCGCATGTAGTCGCCGCCGGTGGGGTCCTGCGGATCGTGGCGGAACACCTCCGGCAGCAGTTGCTGCCGCACCAGCGTGGTCAGATACTTGGCAAAGCGCCGCCGCAGCAGGATACCGGCATGGGACACGCCGTCCGCCGCCAGCTGCTTCTCGCTTTTGCTGTAAGCCGCCGCGGCCTCCTCCGCCGTCAGCTCCGAAAACGGCCCGTCCGCCGGATAGCCGGTGTAGAAAAACAGTATCTGCTCCCGTGCCTTGAACTGCTGGTGCACATAGGCGGCTACGTCCGTCAGGCTGTCGTAGCGACCGCCGTCGCCCATGGCGTTCGTCTCCGCCAGCATTGCCGTGCCCGGCGCGTCATAGGTGACGCTTTCCGTCACGCCCAGCTCCGGATACAGGGGATTGCTGCAGACCACCGTGGCGGACAGCGGCGCATCCTCCGCGCTGTACATCTCCGCCCAGACCTGACCGGGCAGCAGCGTGACGGCCATCAGTACCGCGCACAGCAGCGCCGCCAGACGCTTTCCTTTCCTGTCCACCTGCTCCGCCTCCTTTTGCTTAGATTCCCAATAATTGTCATTTTACCAGCCTGACCGCCGCTTGGCAAGCGGAAAAACCTGGAAACGGGAAAAAGAAAAGCGGCTTTCGCCGCTTTTCCGTTTTATCAACCGTTACAAACCGTCTCGTACAGCAATTGCAGGTCGTACACGTCGATGATAGTATCCCGGTTCACATCTGCGTTATCCAGAAACTGTGCTTCCGTCATCACGCTGGTGATCGTGGGCCGGCCTGTTGTCAGGTATTGATACAGCAGCTCCACGTCCAGAATGTCAAGCCCGCTGGAACCGTTCAGCTCTCCGGGAGTCTTGGACAGAAACTCACCGGCAAACCACAGCACGATCTCTCGGCCAGAGTAGCTGTAGCCATATTCATAACCGCCGTCCACTTGCATAGCACGGGCGATGGAGACGATATTCTCATAATACCACTCCCGTGCAGCCATAACGGGATTGCTGTCCGTCACATACAGGTGGGCTATGCCGCTGTTGCGCTGCAGCAGGTCGGCGACCTTGCTGACAAGGTCTGTGTCGCTGGTGGAAACGGCGGTATGATTGACATTGTGATAGAAGGCGTCAGTGGCGGTGCAATCCTCCAGCGGTACGTTGTACGGCTGCCCGGAAAGGGTGTGATCCTCCGCCATCATTTCGGCGGAGAGGTTGAAGTATGTGTGGAAAGGCGAATAAGCGGAATCGCTGCCGCTGCCTGTCAGGGGATCGTCCCACGTGGCGTCTACATAGTACCACTCTCCGTCGATTTTTGCCAGATTCCATGCATGGTTTTCTCCTGCGTAGCCTACCACATAGTAGCTCTGGATACCTGCGCGCATCAACAGATATTGCAGCGCAAAAGCATACCCCGCGCAAACGCCCTTGCCCTCCACCAGTGTGGTATAGCCGTTCTGCTCCTCCAGCTTACTGTAGGTATACGTGACTTTCTTGATCAGCGCGTCGTGCAGGTACAGCTCTTTCTCATAGTCGCTGCCGGTGGGCATACCCGCCAGGATCGTTTCAGCAGTCTCCAGAAACAGCGGCAGTTCGGTATTCAGATTGTAAATATGACTGTTGTAATTCAGTTGAATTTCACTGCAAAGCATGGTGTTTTTGTTGTACCAGAACGATGGCCGGGCCCAGAACAGCTCCGGATAGTCAGAGTAAAATGCAGCAGTAACAAGCCAAGCTTCATCATGGGTAATTTTCTGGTTTGTAGGAAGCGAAACCTTGTCTACGGTAAAATTCTCTGCCATTTCCAGCAGCCGATCATAAATTTTCAGGTAGACCGTACTGCGGGACATTTTCGCCAGCTTAGCACGGCCATACCGTGTCACGGATATGATATCGAAATAGGAGCTCCCGCTTTTATTACTGGTCAGAGCATTATTCAACTCAGCAGACGTAATCTCCGCATCCGCAGCTTCCTCTGCTGAAAACTGCTCAACCTCCAATTCGTGGCTGATAGGATCCAGTGTCGCCCTGCATAGCACATCGGAATCATCGGTATTGTCAGTGTCCTGATTGTCCACTTCCTGCTCCGGCTCCTGAGGGTCGGCGCTTTCACTCTCCTCTGGAACTTCCGCGTCCGGCGTTTCATCGTCGGTGGGAGCGGGCGTCTGGTCGTCGGCAGGCTGTCCGTCTGTGGCGGTTTCCTCACTCATGGTAGGCTTGTCGCTCACGATCGGTTCTTCCAGCGCAGCGGCGCTGCCGCCGTCCGTCCCATCCGTCGCCCACACCTGCGTCGGCAGCAGCGTGACGGCCATCAACACCGCACACAGCAGTGCGGCCCATCGCTTCATCTTTCTCATAGTTTTCTCTCCCCTTTGTCGAAGATTCGATAGTACTATTTTACCAGCATACCCGGCATTTGGCAAGTGATTTGTCGGGCATTTTTAGTTTTTTCGGTGCGCCGCTTTGCAAACGGCGGTAAATACGGTATAATAGCGGCAAAGACTATCACACGTAAGGAGGACGCGCCTATGCTGTCCATCTGGATCGGCCGCGCCGGCAGCGGAAAGTCGGCGCGGGTGCTGGAGACCATCCAGCGTGAGCGGGAGAACCGTCCCCAGCTGCTGCTGGTGCCGGAGCACACCTCCCACGAGGCGGAGCTGGATCTGTGCCGCTTCTGCGGCCCCACCGCCTGCCGCAGCGCCGAGGTGCTGACCTTCCAGAGCCTTGCCACCCGCGTGCTGGGCGAGACCGGCGGCCTTGCCGACGTGACGCTGGACAACGGCGGCAAGCTGCTGACCATGCGCCGGTGCTTACAGGAGCTGCACACCCAGCTGAAAGTGTTCGGCCGCCCGTCCCAGCGCTCGGCATTCCTGCACCAGCTGACCACGCTGGCCGACGAATTCTACGCCTATCAGATCGCGCCGGAGACGCTGTACCACCATGTGGAGGACATGGAGGGCGCCATGGGCGATAAGCTGCGGGACGTGGCGCTAATCTTCGCCGCCTACGACGCCAAGCTGCGCCACGGCGGCACCGACACCCGTTCCCGTGTGCAGAAGCTCCACGACAGCCTGCCTCAGTCCCACTATCTGGATGGGAAAGACCTGTATCTGGACGGCTTTTCCTTCTTCAATAAGCAGGAGGAGAGCGTTCTTTCGCTGGCGCTGCGGCGGTGCCGCAGCGTAACGGTGACGCTGCTGGGCGATAAGACCGGCCAGCAGTTTCAGAACGCCGCCGCCCAGAAGGAGCGCCTTGTCCGCATGGCCCGTGAGGCGGGCGTCGAGTGCCGGTTGACCTACCTGACCCGGCAGGACGACAGCCCGCTGGGCCATCTGGAGCGCTGCTTCTTCGGCCATGACGCGGCCTGGGAGGGCGAGACCGACGCGGTGGCGCTCTATCAGGCGGCCACAGCCTACACGGAGGTGGAGTACGTCTCCGCCCAGATTCGACGCCTTGCCCAGCAGGGCTATCGCTACCGGGACATGGCTGTGGCCGCCCGGACGCTGGACGCCTACGGCCCGCTGCTGGAGTCCATCTTCCTGCGGGACGGCATCCCCGCCTACGTCAGCCGCCGCAGTGACATTCTGGAAAAGCCGGTGATGACGCTGCTGCTGTCCGCTGTGGACGCGGTGACCGGCGGCTTTGAGTACGAGGATATGTTCCGCTACCTGAAAACCGGCATGACCGGCGTGACGGAGGCGGAGTGCGACCTACTGGAGAACTACGTGATCCGCTGGGAAATTCGGGGCAATATGTGGCTGCGTGACGTGCCGTGGACGCTGAACCCCGACGGCTACGGCCGGGACATGACGGAGGAGCGGGCCGCCCGTCTGCAGGAGATCAACCGCATCCGGGAAAAGGTGCGTCTGCCGCTACTGGCGCTGGCTACCGGCCTGAAGGAGCGGCCCGCCGCCCGTGACAAGGCCCGGACGCTGTACGAATTCGCGGCGGCTGCCGGTGTGCCGGAGGCGCTGCGGGACAAGGCCGACGCACTGCTGGCGGCGGGACAGGTGCAGCTGGCGGAGGAATACGCCCAGCTGTGGCAGATCTTCTGCGGCGTGCTGGATCAATTCGTGGAAATTCTGGCAGACACGGAGCTGGACGGCGAGGAATTCGCCCGTCTGCTGCGGCTGGTGCTGACCCAGTACAGCGTGGGCACCATCCCCGCCACGCTGGATCAGGTGAAAGTCAGCGAGATCACCCGCAACGACCGCCACCGCGTCCGCGTCCTGTTCCTGCTGGGCGCCAACGACCACCTGCTGCCCCAGATCGACAAGGACGGCGGCGTGCTGGACAGCGACGACCGGCAGGCGCTGGCTCAGCGGGATATCCCCCTGTCCGACGCCACCTTCGACGCGCTGGATAACGAGCTGCAAAACATCTACGCCTGCCTTGCCCAGCCCACGGAGCACCTGCATATCAGCTGGCCCGTCACCGACGTGACCGGCGCGGAGCTGCGGCCCTCCTTCGTGGTGGAGCGTGTGGCCCGTCTGTTCCCCCGGACGAAGATATGCCGGGAGGACGGGGCCTATCGCCTGACGCTGCCTGCCGCGGCCCTGTGCGCCGCCGGGGATGACCCCCAACTGTGGCAGTACTTTGCCCAAAGTCCCCGCTACGCCGCCGCCCTGTCCGCCATGGAGCGGGCGCGGCACATGGAGCGGGGCAGCCTGTCGCCGGAGGCGGTGCGGTCGCTGTACGGCCACTCCATCGCCATGTCCGCCAGCCGCATCGACCGGGTGAAGTCCTGCCATTTCGGCTACTTCATGGAGTACGGTCTGCGGGCAAAGGAGCGGAAAAAGGCGGGCTTCGAGGCCCCGGAGATCGGCACCTTCCTCCACTATCTGCTGGAAAACGTCAACCGTGACGTGAAATCGCTGGGCGGCTATGGGCAGGTGGCCGACGAGGAGCTGCGCCGCATGGTGCGGGAGTATGTAAAGCGCTACGCCGACGAATGCATCGACGACTATCCCCATAAATCCGCCCGCTTCCGGTATCTGTTCAGCCGTCTGCGGGAGACGGCCTACAGCATCATCCTCAGCATCGCGGAGGAAATGCGGCAGTCGGACTTCGCCCCGGTGTCCTTCGAGCTGAGCTTCGGCGGACGGGACGGCGACCTGCCCGCCATCACCGTTCGGGAGGGCGGCGCGTCCCTGTCCGTCTCCGGCAAGGTAGACCGGGTGGACGGCTGGCTCCACGACGGAAAGCTCTATCTCCGGGTGGTGGACTACAAGACCGGCCAGAAGAGCTTCGACCTGACGGATATCCGCTATGGTCTTGGCATTCAGATGCTGCTGTATCTCTTTACGCTGGAGCGGGAGGGCGCGTCCTATTTCGGCCATCCCATCGTGCCCTGCGGCGTGCTGTACCAGCCCGCCCGCAGCGTGATACTGCGGCAGGATCGCGGCATCAGTGACGAAAAGCTGAAGGCCGCTCTGCAAAAGGAGCTGCGCCGCACCGGACTGGTGCTGGGCGAGCCCCAGATCCTGCAGGCCATGGAGCACAGCGCGCTGGAGTCCCCTTGCTATCTCCCCATCGGGGTGAAGAAGGACGGCGGCGTCACCGGCAGCGTGGCCACGGCGGCGCAGCTGGGCCATCTGGGCCGGTATGTGGACAAGCTGCTGCACCAGATCGCCGGGGAGATCGCGGGCGGCAACATCGACGCCGACCCCTATGCCCGCGGCCCACAGGACAGCGCCTGCACCTACTGCGCCTTTGCCTCGGCCTGCTATTTTGACGACAGCCGAGACAAGCGGCGGCCCATTTACAAGACGGAAAGCGATGAATTCTGGGCCCTGATGGAACGGGAAAACGGAGAGGAGGGACACCATGGCCGTTGAACTGACACTTGACCAGCGCACAGCGGTGGAAAACCGGGGCGGCAGCCTGCTGGTGTCCGCCGCCGCCGGCTCCGGAAAGACCAAGGTGCTGGTGGAGCGCCTGTTCCGCTATATCATGGAGGAGCAGTGCACCGTAGACGATTTTCTGATCATTACCTATACCAAGGCGGCGGCGGCGGAGCTGCGGGGCAAGATCGCGGCGGAGCTGTCCAAGCGGGTGGCGGAGCATCCGGACAACGCCCATCTGCGCCGCCAGCTGTTCCGGGTGTATCAGGCGGATATCAAAACGGTGGACGCCTTCTGCGCCGCGCTGCTGCGGGAAAACGTATACCGTCTGCCGCCGGTGGCGGGTCATACCCTGACGCCGGACTTCCGGGTGCTGGACGAGCAGGAGGCCGCCATGGTGAAGGAGCGTGTGCTGGAGCGGACGCTGGAGGATTTCTACGCCGGGGCCAAGGACGCCGATGTGCTGATCTACAACAGCACCATCGAGGGCGAGATCCGCACGATGGACGAGTTGATCGCCAAATGCCCGCTGCTGGCACAGTTCAAGGCCGTGCAGCAGGGCAACGTCTGGTGCACCGCGCAAAGCCTTTTCCAGCAAAGCATGGAGATGCCCAACCTGATCCTGGACATGAATAAAGTCTTTGCCGAGGGCACACCCGACGAGAGTGAATTGAAATTTTTGACGAAAATCACCTGATAACTACCCCAAATGCCGCTTGCCCAACACTGTAGGGGCCGATGCCTACGTCGGCCCGTTGGG